>Ga0194047_10001117_pt1 | contig 16886 bp, 16 predicted proteins | sample JunL225m_MetaG_2_FD_160070 | JGI IMG/M metagenome (GOLD analysis project Ga0194047, IMG submission 160070) | Anoxic zone freshwater microbial communities from boreal shield lake in IISD Experimental Lakes Area, Ontario, Canada - Jun2016-L221-5m | ecosystem: Environmental > Aquatic > Freshwater... | reverse complement strand
ATATTAAGATATACACAGCTGTAATAGTATTAGTTTATTTATATAAATGTATTAATACTTAATACTACAATAGTAATCCACATTGAAAATAATAGCTACTAATTTAAATTGATCTACTTTTAATCCAACCAATAAGAAAACCTAAAAACCAATACAAAAAACCCTATTTTATTTAAAATAAACACTTTAAAATCAATAATAAAAAAATACTAACTTTATTACTAAATAAATAAACAATTGATAATCAAACAATTAATGATAAATAAAAATAAAAACTAATCTAATTAGTAAAAAAATACTAAATAATTTAGTTTATTAACAAATTATCCATATCTTCACATAAATATTAAAGAAAACATAAAACGATTAACCATGAGTAACCCAAACGTAGAAAAACTAAAAGCACTAAAATTAACCATTGATAAAATCGATAAAGATTATGGTAAAGGCAGTGTGATGATGATGAATGAAAGAAGTCAAGAACCACAAGAAGTAATATCAACAGGATCAATAGGCTTAGATACCGCTTTAGGAATTGGGGGATTACCAAAAGGAAGAATTATAGAAATATACGGACCAGAGTCTTCTGGAAAAACAACAGTAGCTATTCATGTAATTGCGGAAGCACAAAAGAAAGGCGGCATGTGTGCAATTATAGATGCGGAACATGCATTTGATAGTGCTTATGCAAAAAAACTAGGCGTTGATGTAGATAATTTATTAGTATCTCAACCAGATTATGGAGAACAAGCATTAGAAATTGCAGACCGATTAATATTATCGGGTGCTATTGATGTTGTGGTTATAGATTCAGTAGCAGCACTAGTTCCAAAAAGCGAATTAGAGGGAGAGATGGGAGATTCTAAAATGGGACTACATGCAAGATTAATGAGTCAAGCATTGAGAAAATTAACAGCTACAATTAATAAAACAAATACGATTTGTATTTTTATTAATCAACTAAGAGAAAAAATAGGAATTGTTTTTGGTAATCCAGAAACCACTACTGGAGGTAATGCGCTTAAGTTTTATGCTTCTGTAAGATTAGATATAAGAAGAATGGCACAAATAAAAGACGGAGATGAAGCAATAGGAAATAGAGTAAAAGTAAAAGTGGTAAAAAATAAAGTAGCCCCACCATTTAGAGCAGCAGAATTTGAAATTATTTTTGGAGAAGGAATTAGTAAAATTGGAGAAATAATAGATATGGGCGTTGAATTAGAGATTATACAAAAAAGCGGAAGCTGGTTTAGTTATGATAGCAACAAGCTAGGACAGGGACGCGATTCGGTAAAAACTATATTACACGATAATCCAGAAATGGCAAACGAAATTGAGGCAAAAATTAGAGCTAAAATTGCTTTAAAAGCAGAAGAGGCCGCAAAATAATATTAAAGAAAATAAAGGTTTTTGTTTTTCAGGGTTAGTTAGTATAAACCGCATCAACCATGGTGCGGTTTTTTTATGTTAAAATGTCAAATAGAATATTTTATAAAGCCACCCATCCAATCAACCCCACAACCAAATATTTTTGGTACCTTGGGCCTGTTGTTTTTATTAAGAAATCAAACGCCTGAAATTAATTAATTATCAATCTTTCTACAATGGCAAATAATACTAGAAGGCTAGAAAAAAGAAAAAAAATCGCCCTTATTGCGCATGATAATAAAAAGAAAGATCTTATTGAGTGGGCCACTTACAATAAAGCAGCGCTTGCAAAACACAGCCTTGTTGCAACAGGAACCACCGGAAAACTAGTAGAAGAGGCGCTGGACCAGCCGGTAAAAAAATTATTAAGCGGACCCCTGGGCGGCGACCAACAAATAGGCGCAATGATTGCAACAGGAGACATTGATGTTATCTTTTTCTTTTTTGATCCCATGGAGGCACAACCACACGATAGCGATGTAAAAGCCTTATTAAGACTTGCTGTTGCCTGGAACCTACCCATGGCCTGTGATAGAACCACTGCCGATTTTTTAATGACCTCTAGATTTATGCAAGAGGTTTATGAATACAAGCTCCCCGACTACACCGATTATTTAAAAAGAAACATTTAAAAAAAGTTATAAATTTTTACCAATGAGAAAATCAAATTTTATACAAAAAATTTTTATTGTAGGGCTTTCACTCTCTGCTATTTTTTCGTTCAATAACCAGGTGTTGGCACAAAATTCAATCCTGGGCTTTAAGCGCTCAGAAAATGAATTAAAAATTGAAAAAGACTTTGATGCACAATTAAGCGCTACGCGTGTTGGTCAAAACATAAAATTACTTTCTTCTGTTCCACATCATGTTGGATCGGTTGGAGGAAAATTTGTTGCAAGTGAAATTGAAAAAGCATTTAAGGCAGCGGGCTGGGATACAAAAATCGAAACTTATCAATTAATGTTTCCAACACCCCTTACGCGTATTTTAGAAATGTCGGGTGCAACCAATTATAAAGCAAAGCTTAAAGAAACCCCACTTAAAGAAGACGCTACATCCAATCAAGCAGACCAATTACCTACCTACAATTGTTGGAGTGCGGATGGTGATGTTACGGCTAATTTGGTTTTTGTAAACTATGGCTTACCAGAAGACTACGAAACACTTGCTAAATATGGTATTGATGTAAAAGGAAAAATTGTAATTGCAAAATATGGCCGGAGTTGGAGAGGAATTAAACCAAAAGTGGCACAAGAACACGGGGCGATTGGTTGTTTAATTTATTCTGATCCTATAGATGATGGATATGGCGCTGGAGATGAATACCCGATCGGCTCTTTTAAAAACGATCAAACGGTACAAAGAGGATCTATAATGGATATGGTAATTTATCCCGGAGACCCCACCACGCCAAATATTGCTTCTACCGCTAGCGCTCCTAGAGTAGATCATCGTGATGCAGTGAACTTATTAAAGATACCCGTGCTTCCAATAAGTTATGGAGATGCTGCGCCATTATTAAAAGACATGGCAGGACCCGTTGCTCCAAGAAATTGGGGAGGCGGCTTACCCTTTACGTATCATATTGGGCCAAGTAAATCCACTGTACACCTAAAACTAGCCTTTGATTGGAAACTTAGACCAGGCTTAGATGTTATTGCCACCATTAAGGGTTCTGAATTTCCAGATCAGTGGATTGTAAGGGGCAATCACCATGATGGTTGGGTAAACGGAGCTGCAGATCCCATTAGCGGAATGGCGGCAGAAATAGAAGAGGCCACAGCAATTGGTGGATTGTTAAAACAAGGCTGGAGACCTAAAAGAACCTTAGTGTACTGTGCTTGGGATGCAGAGGAACCGGGCTTAATGGGTTCTACAGAATGGGTAGAAGACCACGCGGCAGAATTACAAGCAAAAGCAGTGGCGTATATAAATTCAGATGGAAATGAAAGAGGATTTTTAGGGGTAGAGGGCTCACACGCTTTTGCACCATTGATTACCGAAATAAGTAAAAATGTGATAGACCCACAAACGGGCGTTACTGTTTTTGAAAGATCAAAAGCGTCAAGAGCAACCAATGCAAGCGGAACGGCTGCAAAAAAAGAAGCGTATGCATCTACTAATTATCCTTTAGCTGCAATGGGCTCGGGTTCAGATTATTCTTCTTTCATACAACACTTAGGCATACCCTCTTTAAATATTGGATACGGCGGTGAAGGTGAAGGCGGAGAATATCATTCTATTTATGATTCTTATGATATGTATCGTCGCTTTAAAGACCCAACCTTTATTTATGGAGTAACCCTTGCACAAACAGCGGGAAGAGTAGCGCTAAGACTAGCCGATGCAGAAGCGCTACCATTTGATTATAGAGTACTACACACCACCATTAAAGGATACATCACGGAATTAATTGTTAATGTAGATCAATTAAGAGAGAAGACATTGGTTGAAAACGAATTGGTCAACAAAAAAGCATATGTCTATGCAACAGATCCCAAAGAGGGCCTAAGTTTACCAAAGGTTTTACCTGAAGTTCCGTTTATTGATTTTTCTGCAATTTTAAACGCGCTTGCAAAATTAGAAAAAGCAGCAGCACATGTTGAAGAAATTAAAGCAACAGGAAATACGGCACAGTTGGCAACCTTAAATTCAAAAATTTATACCGCAGAGCAACAGTTGTTATCAGATGCGGGACTTCCGCGCAGACCCTGGTTCAAACACACTATTTATGCACCAGGTTTTTATACAGGGTATGGTGTAAAAACAGTTCCAGGTGTACGCGAGGCCATCGAACAAAAAAATTGGCCAGAAACAAAAGAACAAATTATTGAAGTAGCTAAGGCCATTGAAAAACTTTCTAGTTATTTAGATGCGCTATAGGTTGTAAATTTGCCAATGCCCTTTCAATTAGAATCCACCTATACCCCGTCGGGCGATCAACCATCGGCCATACAACAACTCACCGACGGGGTTTTAGAAGGCGATCGTTTTCAAACCTTGTTGGGTGTTACCGGTAGCGGTAAAACATTTACGATTGCCAACCTGATACAAAACATTCAGCGACCCACACTGGTGCTTACACATAATAAAACATTGGTCGCGCAATTGTATGGCGAGTTCAAACAATTTTTTCCAAATAATGCAGTGGGGTATTTTGTTTCCTATTATGATTATTATCAACCCGAAGCGTATTTACCTACTTCGGGGGTTTACATCGAAAAAGATTTAAGCATCAATGAAGAACTAGATAAACTAAGACTTCAGGCCACCGCACAATTATTAAGCGGAAGGCGCGATATTATTATTGTTGCTAGTGTAAGTTGTATTTATGGTATGGGCAATCCTACAGAATATGAAAAAGGAATCATTAGAATTCATAAAGGTATGGTGGTGTCAAGACAAGCTTTTTTACATGCGCTGGTAAATAGTTTGTACCACAGAACTGTTACAGAATTTGATAGGGGTTCCTTTAGGGTCAATGGTGATACGGTAGACATTCGGTTGCCTTATGTAGACTATGGCTATAGAATTACTTTTTTTGGAGATGAAATTGAAACCATTGAAAGTTTAGAAATAGAAAGTGGTAAAAGAATAGAGGAGATGGAAAACGCTGCAATTTTCCCAGCCAATTTATATTTAGCACCCAAAGATTTAGTACAAGAAATTATTGCAGAGATACAAGACGAAATGCGCGCGCAAGTTGAATACTTTAAAAGTACGGGCAAACAACTAGAGGCACAAAGACTAAAAGAAAGGGTAGAATATGATATTGAAATGATACGAGAATTGGGTTATTGCACTGGAATAGAAAACTATTCTCGTTTTTTTGATAGACGCATTCCGGGTACGAGACCCTTTTGTTTATTGGATTATTTTCCAAAAGATTTTATATGTGTGGTAGACGAAAGTCATGTAACCATTCCACAAATTTCTGGTATGTATGGTGGAGATAGAAGCAGAAAAATGAACCTAGTAGAATATGGATTTAGATTACCCAGCGCCATGGACAATAGGCCCTTAAATTTTAATGAATTTGAAAACATCATCGGACAATCCATTTTTGTAAGCGCCACACCGGGAGAATATGAATTAGAAAAAACAGGAGGATTGATCGTAGAACAAGTAGTGCGCCCAACGGGATTGCTAGACCCACCCATTGAAGTGCGCCCCACTAAAAATCAAATTGATGATTTGCTAGAAGAGATTGCGATGCAAGTAGAAAAAGGAGATCGCGTTTTGGTTACAACACTTACAAAAAAAATGGCCGAAGAAATGGATCGCTATTTAAGCCGTATTCAAATCAAATCAAAATACATCCACAGTGATATTGATGCACTAGAAAGGGTGGAAATTTTAAGAGAACTAAGATTGGGTATTATAGATGTTTTGGTGGGTGTTAATTTATTAAGGGAGGGATTGGATCTGCCCGAGGTTTCATTGGTTGTAGTATTGGATGCAGACAAAGAAGGATTTTTAAGAAATGAAAAATCTTTGACCCAAACCGCTGGTAGAGCTGCGCGTAATGTAAATGGCCGTGTTATTTTTTATGCAGATCAAATGACAAAAAGCATGCAACGTACCATCGACGAAACCAATAGAAGAAGAGACAAGCAAATTAAATACAATCAAGAACACCATATCACCCCAACCACAATTATTAAGAGCATACAACAAGTGATGGCTCAGTCCGCAGTATTAGATATTAAGGGCTATTCGCTCAATAACATGAATATCAAAACCACAGACAATATGGTGATGGTAGCAGAATCAGAAAATGGATATACCACCATTCCACAAATAGAAAAAGCCATTGTGCAAACAAAAAAACAAATGGATAAATTTGCCAAAGCCCTAGATTTTATGGAGGCGGCAAAACTAAGAGATGAAATGTTTAGATTAGAAACACAGCTAGAAAAAATGAAAAATAATTAAACTCAATAAAATAATGATCACCCGATCAATTGTATTAATTTTATAATTACCATGCCAACACTTATTGAGCCTATATATAGTGGTTTACTTCAAACTACTTGGTTAGAAGCCATTGCAGTAATTTCTGGTATTGTTTCGGTGTGGTACAGTAGAAAAGAAAACATTTTAGTTTATCCAACAGGTCTTTTAAACACAACCCTCTACATCTATATTAGTACCAGGGGACACTTATTGGGAGAGGCGAGTGTAAATATATATTACACCATCATGAGTATATATGGATGGTACCTGTGGACAAGAATAGATCCAAACAAACAAACCCCCCTATTAAAAATTACCCCAAGCACATTAAAAGACTGGCGCAATCAATTGTTGTTTTTTTTAGGATTTTATTTAGTCATTTATTTTTCTTTGGTTTTTTTGAAAAAAGAATTTGCACCCGAAGCCATTCCTTGGGCGGATGCTTTAGCAAGCGCGTCTGCTTATACAGGCATGTGGCTGATGGCCAAGAAAAAACTAGAAAGTTGGTTTTGGTGGGTCGTAACCAATATTGCTTCAATTCCTTTGTATTTTATCAAAGGATATGCATTTACAAGTGTTCAATTTATTATTTTATTAATTTTAGCCATTGCAGGTTGGAAATCATGGAGCGATAAAATAAAACAAGGCAAAGATGCTTAATGTAAAAAAAGACACCATTAAAAATCACCTACAAAAAATAGTAGTGCTGGGCCCAGAGTCTACAGGAAAATCATCCCTATGCGAAGCATTGGCCAAACATTATGGAGCTCTAGATTGTAAAGAATATGCAAGACAATTTTTACACGAAAAGGGAACCAAATATAATTTCGAAGATTTATTAACAATTGCAAAAGGGCAATTAACAATTGAGGAGGAGGCTATTCAAAAAGCCTACCAGCAGTTATCGGAGCAGTCAAAAAATAAATTAATTATTGACACCGACATGTATGTTATGAAGGTGTGGTGTGAATATGTTTTTAATAATTGTCACACCTACATTTTAGAGCAAATACACAGCAGAAAATACGATATGTATCTCTTGTGTGATATAGACCTACCCTGGTCACCAGACGAAATGCGTGAATATCCAGACGAAGCACCAAGAAAAGAATTATTCGCTATTTATAAAGACATTTTAATCAATCAAAATACACCCTGGGGAATTGTTAAAGGTATTGGGGAGGACCGAACAAAAAATGCAATTAACCTAATCAATGAATTTTTAAAATAATTAATTGTAAATTATTTTTTTAATAAGGCTGCCACATCTTCGTCCGTCTCAATATTGTTCATCTCCCTTAAAATTTGTGGATAGCGCCACGCAACCCTAGTTGTTAATGGGCTTGCGGTAAACTTCTTAGGATTTGGAAAACCGGCTACAATCATCGCAGCTTCTTCTCTGGTTAATTTTTTTGCAGACTTATGAAAATAATGTTGAGCTGCAGCTTCAATACCAAAACAGCCAGGCCCGGTTTCAATTACATTTAAATACACTTCTAAAATTCTTTTCTTTCCCCAAACCCATTCTATTAAAAAAGTAAAATAAATTTCTGGAACTTTTCTAATGTATTTATCATAACGCCCACCCTGCCATAAAAAAACATTTTTTGCAGTTTGTTGTGAAATGGTGCTTGCCCCCCCACCTAATGGTATCTTAGATTTTTTATTTTTCTTTTTGGGGTGTAAACTTTTCTCAATGGCATCCCAATCAAATCCCATATGATCTGGAAAAACCTGATCCTCACTTGCTATGGCAGCCAACTTAATATTATAGGACATATCCTCCCAAGAAACATAATCTCTTCGTAATCCTAAGCCAAAGGCATTCGATATTTGTGTAATGGTAATGGGGGGCTCTAAAAACTTTGTGATGAATACATACACTAAAGAGCTAAAAAATAGATATAAAACAATGCGTCTTATTTTTTTAAACACAAAAATATTTTATAAGGTTTCTACAGTATATCTTTTGCCAATAGGTCTGTAATTGGGATTGTACTTGTGTATGAGTGTTCCACCCGCCCAAGCTAATGCACCCCCAATTAATTTTGAAATATTATCACCTGCAAAAATTGGATCTTTATTAGATACTGAGTTAATAATATTAAGTGCGATATAACCTATACCACCGGTTATAAAAAAAGCGCCGTTGGTAAAAACACTATTGAAATGACCTCTTTCTTTTGGAAAAGCAATGATTTCGTTGATTTTAAAAGCCAGCTTACCAAGCTTTAGCGTATCCTGCCCATAAGTTCCAAACATGGTAAGTATGGGCTGTAAGGCAAATTGATTGATTTGAACCGAATCGTTTCTAATCCAATCTATATATCCCGTTAACCATTGTTGACTGCTAAATTCAAAATTAATATAATCCCCCACAGTATAAGAGTGCACCACAACGCCATTGTCTTTTAATAATAAAATTTCCCCTCCTTTAGTACCCGTTTGGGCTACTGTGCTTGTAAAAAAAACAAGCCCCATTAAAATAGACAACCATACTTTATTTTTCACTATAGCAATTTACGTTTTTATGTTTAAAATAGAGATTTTCATTTTTGACCAAAAGTTGAAAATGATTTTAAGTATAATTTAAGGCGCCATAAAAAAGAGCTGCACTAAAAACTAAAATAATGATTCCAGAAATTCGATTAATTACAACCATATTTCTTTGTGTTAAGCGCGAACGAACCAAACCCGCTAAGGCGACCTTTGCCAAATCTGAAACGAGAACAAAAAGCAAGCAGGTACCAAATACAATTAGTTTATAATGAAGGGCATCGCTGGTTTCGCTAGCACTTGTTCCAATGGCAGCTGTCCAGGCAAACCAAAACAAAAAGACATTTGGATTTAAGGTGTTCATAAAAAAGCCAGCAGCGAAAACCCCAAGCAGATCTCTTTTTCTCATAGCCTTATCCTTATCTTCTTCCCCCGGTTCAAATCTTATTTTTTTAAAAAAAATAGTATACAGCCCCATGAGTAATAAAAAACCAGCACCCACCATTGCAATCAGAGATTTATGAGAAAGCACCATCGCAAAAAGAGCGGTAAATAAATTACAGATACTTAATAAGGTAATGTCACTTGCAGAAACCCCCGCGACAAATACATATCCGGCTTTGCGCCCATTGGTTAAACTTTGTTTTAATATTGCAAAGATGACAGGACCGATGGATATGCTTAACAACAAACCAAGCAGCAATCCCTTAACGAATGGAGCGATCATCTGTATGTTTTGAGATAAATAATTTCCACTCTTCTAATAATTTGCCTTTTAATACTCTTGGAAATTTATGTTGACCACCAATTTTTCCCTTGCTTTTAAGAAAAGTCATAAATGTTTCTTCTTTTAAAACGCTAATGCGTATTTCCTTTAAAGCAGATTTTCTTTCTATCGCATAATCGTCATTCAATTCAATAAGTTTTTCATCTATTTTATTTGCCAATACACTTTCACTAATATTTTGATCACAGGCTATATACCAATGATGTGCAAAAAAACTGCCAGCCGGCTCGCCTGTAACACAATATTCTGGGATAGATAAATTCAACGCCTCGCTTACCAATTGAACCGCCTTGTTCATATTGTCCACGCTTAAATGTTCCCCCACCAAGCTTAAAAAATGTTTGGTACGGCCAGTGATAATAATTTCGGCATTGGCTTTATCAATAAATTTTATAGTATCTCCTATTAAATAGCGCCAAGTACCAGCCACTGTACTTATTAAAATAGCATAATCTTTACCCTCTTCAATTTCGTGAATTAAAAGTGTTTCAGGATTTTCAATCATTTCACCATCTGCATCAAAATTGATATCGTCAAAAGGAACAAATTCAAAAAAGATATGTTGATTAAACGAAAGCTTCATACCTGTTGCACCTTGCTTGTCCTGCCAGGCTAAAAATCCCTCACTAGCCAAATAAGTTTCAACATATGAAATGGGTTTTCCTAACAATTTTTCAAAGCCATGTTTGTAAGGTTCAAAACTGACGCCTCCGTGCACAAAAAAAGCAAGGTTGGGCCACATTTCATGAATGTTATTTAATTTGTATTTCTCCATCACCATTTCAATACACATTTGAATCCAGGCGGGCACACCAACAATGAATCCAATATCCCATTGAGGTGCTTTTTCTACAATCTCAATTAGTTTTTTATTCCAATCTCTTTCTTTGGCAATTTTTCTTCCTGGTTTATAAAATGGTTGAAACCAGAAGGGCGCTTTTTTTGCAGTAATGCCACTCAAATCACCTGCATAATAGCCTGGACCCTTTTGCAAATCGGTACTCCCACCAAGCGTTAACCAACCCTTTCTGATAGAACTTAGTGGTACATCTTGATAATTAAACAGGCTTATCAATTGTTTAATCATGATAATTTTATTGCCTCTCAAAAGATCATTGGTAATGGGAATGTATTTACTTGCCGATTCACTTGTGCCACTACTTAATGCAAAGTATTTTATTTTTCCAGGCCAGCAAATATCTGTTTTACCCTCTAAGCTTAAATGCCACCAGTCTTTATAAATTTTATTATAATTATAGGTAGGCACATTTTTTTGAAAAGCCTTGGCTGGGTGTTTGCTAAGTAAAATATCATTAAAATGAAAAGCTTGTCCGAAGGAAGTATATCTAGCACGGCGTAATAATTTCTTAATTACGCGTAATTGAGCTCTTTTAGGGCTTCTTGGTGGAATTCCTAGTGCTTTATTGATGTTTTTGGGCAAGTTAATCTCAAAAAGGGGCATCTACAGATTCGGGTTTAATTTTAAAGATTATATACAAAAATAGGAATGTTATTCGAGCAAACGACCCTACTTTTGCTTTATGATTAAAAATACATTATTAACCGCTGTTGAAGCGGGTGGCCAAGTGTTGAAGCAGTTTTTTAACGGTTCTTTTACAATAGCTAGCAAGGGTTCTCTGAATGACCTAGTGACAGAGGCAGACCACGCCTCAGAAAAGGCGATTTTCAATGTAATTCAAGACGCCTTCCCTAGTCATTTCATTTTAAGCGAAGAAACAGGAGAAATTAAGCAAGATTCAAATATAAAATGGATCATTGATCCTATTGATGGCACCATTAATTTCGCCAACGGTATTCCTATTTGTTGTGTAAGTATTGGGGTAGAAGAAAATGGCAAAATGATTTTAGGGGCAGTTTATAATCCCATGATGAACGAATTGTTTATCGCAGAACGCGGAAAAGGCGCCACCTTAAATGGCCATAAATTAAAAGTAAGTGAAAAAGAAAATTTATTAAGTAGCTGTTTAGTGACTGGATTTCCTTATCAATATTTAGATTCAGAAAATGGACCCCTACAAATTTTTGAAAAATTAATTCGCAAGGCCATTCCAGTGCGTAGATTAGGAAGTGCAGCCATTGATTTATGTTGGACTGCAGCAGGAAGGTTTGATGGATTTTATGAACACAAATTACAAGCCTGGGATAGTGCCGCAGGATTTTTAATGGTGGAAGAAGCTGGAGGAAAAGTAACAGACCTAATTGGTAATCCCTACAGTCCTTACCAGCCGGGCATTATAGCCACTAATGGAAAAATTCACAATCAATTATTACATGTTATTACTGGAGGAAATATATAAATAAGTTTATGTCAACAGAAAGAACCGAAATAGAAAAATTAGGAGAGTTTGGTTTGATAGATCATCTCACAGAAAATTTTGAAACACATAATGCCTCAACTATTTTATCTATAGGAGATGATGCAGCCGTGATTGATCATTTTGGAAAACAAACAGTGATCACCACAGATTTATTAATTGAAGGCGTTCATTTCGATTTGATGTATACACCTTTAAAACACTTGGGTTATAAATCGGTGATTGTAAACCTTAGTGATATTTATGCAATGAATGCGCAGCCCACGCAAATCACTATGAGCATTGCATTTAGCAATCGTTTTAGTTTAGAGGCGCTAGAAGAATTTTATGAAGGCGTAAACATAGCTTGTGAAAAATATGAGGTGGATTTAATAGGAGGGGATACTTCTACTTCACAAAAAGGCTTGATTGTTTCAGTAACTGCCATTGGTGAAGTGTCTCCAGACAAATACATTAAAAGAAATACTGCTGAAAGTGGCGACCTGATCTGTGTTTCGGGCGATCTGGGTGCTGCTTTTTTGGGATTAACCCTGATGGAAAGAGAAAAGAAAATATTTGTAGAGAACCCACAAATACAACCCAATTTAGAAAACGAAGACTATATCGTAGGCAGATTGTTAAAACCAGAAGCGAGAAAAGACATTTTAGAAATATTAGACAATCAAAAAATTATACCTACGTCAATGATGGATATAAGTGATGGCCTAAGCAGTGAGGTATTGCATTTGTGCAAACAAAGCAATTTAGGTTGTAGAATATATGAAGAAAAAATTCCCATTCACGAATCAAGCCGTGCAGCGGCGTTTAAATTTGGATTGGATCCCACTGTATGTGCATTGAATGGCGGAGAAGATTATGAACTCCTATTTACAATGAAGCAAGTTGATTATGATAAAATTACTTTACAAGAAGAGATCAGTGTGATTGGCTATATGTGTGATAAAGAAGAAGGCGCAAAATTAATTTCCAAGGGTAAAAATTTATTTGATATCACAGCACAGGGCTGGAATGCATTTGGAAAATAAAGTTGGGAACAGCAGCTAAATTTTTAAGCTAAGATCATTTTGATAATGTGTCGATCTGCGCTTAAACAAAGCAGGTCTGCTTTCCCACCAATTTCAATGCTGCCTACAATTTCTTTTTGTTGCATTACTTTAGCTGGATATACGCTACACATTCTAATGGCTTCTCCCAATTCAACGCCAACATGATCCACTAAATTATTTAACGATTTTAATTGGGTCAATGCCGATCCGCTTAAAATTCCCTTGCTTTCATATTTGTCTCCCACTAAATGATGTTGGTATAGGCCGGTTGTAGTGGTGGCCACGGCATCTGTTATACAAAATAAACGATCGCCCATTATTTTTTTAGCAATTTTAATGGCAGCAAAATCTACATGATAACCATCTGCCACCAAACTACACATAGCAGTTGGATGATTAAATAAAGCCCCCACCATACCAGGTGCTCTGTGTTGCAAACCACTCATGGCATTATATAAATGAGTAGCTACCGTAATTCCGTTGTCTAAAAATGATGTAGCCAATGTATAATCAGCAGCTGTGTGTCCTGCGGAAATGACAATATTGTTTTTTTGAATCAAATCAATAATTTCTTTCTCAACTACTTCGGGTGCAATCGTAATCATACCAATATTTCCTTCTGCGTAATGTATTATTTCTGCTACTTCTTGATAAGTAGGTGCGTGAATGATGTCTGCTTGATGCGCTCCTTTTTTTGATACATTGATCCAAGGACCTTCAATATGTAATCCCATACAACCCTTGCCCCCAGCAGCTTTATAAGTTTTTACTGCATCAATGGCTTTTAAAATAATTTCATGGCTTTGAGAAGCAATGGTAGGTTGAAAATAAGCTGCACCGCCTGCCACGCAATATTGATAAGTTTTTTCAATGGTATCGGCTTCTGGAAATTCAGATAATAACTTATTTTCTGCACCATAAATTTGTAGATCAATTAAAGCAGGAACTACCAAGGGCATGCTATTGTTAGCGTCATATCCTTCTTTACCAATACCTATTATTTTTCCATTTTCAAATGCAATAACCACCTCCGTTAGCCATGCTGTTCCTGTAAATAATTTTTGTGCCGATAAACTAGTAATCATAAAATTTATGCGTGTTTGTAATTATTGAATATGAAAAAAATCGGCATCTTTCCAAAAAGGAAATTGAGTACGCGCGTTGGTTAATTCTTCTTTTTGTAAGGTAATCGTAAAAACATCTTCTTCGTAAGCACAATGGTAGAGCACTTCTCCAAGAGGCCCAACAATTAATGAGTCACCACTATGTGCGATATTGTTTCCATCTAAACCAACTCGGTTCACGCCAATACTGATACATTGATTTTCGATTGCTCTTGCAGTGAGTAAAGTTTTCCAAGCATGATTTCTTTTTTCTGGCCAATTGGCAACATATAAAAGCACATCATATTCCTCACCTTGTTGCCGCGCCCAAACCGGGAAACGTAAATCATAACAAATTTGTAAATTAATTTTCCAACCTTTCACACTTGCAATCAATCTTTTATTGCCTGCGCTATAATACTGATCTTCTCCCGCAAAAGCAAACAAATGCCTTTTATCATAATAACCCAAGGTACCATTGGGCAACATCCAAATCAATCTATTGTAATACTTTTCTTCTTCTTTTATTATCAAGGAACCCGTGATGATGGCTTTTTTTTCTACAGCCATTCTTCGCATCCAATCAACGGTAGGCCCATCCATGTTTTCAGCAAATTTTTCAGGCTGCATACTAAAACCAGTCGAAAACATTTCTGGTAAAACAATGACTTCGGTATAGGCTTCTATGCTCCCTATTTTTTTAGTCAAAAGGTCCAGATTGGCGCCTTTATCTTCCCAAAATAAATTGGTCTGCAGAATGGTAATACTAAGTGTTGACAATGCTTTTTATTTTACTTCTTTGCTAAAGGTACAATATTCAAATAAAAAACTTATTTCTTGTTTAATGCCTGTAAAATGGGCATAATCAGTGCCGATTCAAATCCACGTTGATTTAAAAAAGAGTTGGTTTTTGCCATACGACTCATCCCCCTTTCTCCCTTAAGCGAATTCCATTTTTTAGTAGCCAAAGTCAACAAGGTTTTTTTATAATCAGCCTCGTCAATACTTTGTAAGGCCTTTTTTATATTCAAGGAGCTGACCCTTTTTTGTTCTAAAGCGTATTTTATTTTTTGTTTCCCCCAGGCTTTAATTCTAAAATGCCCACCTGCAAAACTTTCTGCAAAACGCGCCTCATTTAAAAAATTATCTGTGATTAAATCGGAGATGATTTCCTCCACCTCGTTCTTGGTCATCCCCAGTGCATACAACTTATCTCTAACCTCTTGTTGCGCTCTTTCTTGATAGGCACAAAAATGCCGGATCCTTTGTATAGCCTGCTCTTTGCCGATTCTAATTTTTTGCATTTTTTAGGTAAGAATGTCAATAAGAAATGCTAAAATAGCTTTTTAATCTTAAGATTTTGCATTAGTTTCGTTAGTGTTATTTAAGGTTATTTTGCTTGGCCCTGGTGCCTATTTAATTAGCCCCAGCCTAAGAAAAACCTACTAAAAAACAAAACCGCATTATCCTATGAAATTTATCGTTTCTTCTTCTTCGCTTTTAAAACACCTGCAACAAATTTCTGGTGTTATTAATACCAACACAGTACTTCCCATCTTGGAAGATTTTTTATTCGAAATTGAAGATAAAAAATTAAATATTGTAGCCACCGATTTGGAAACCGTAATGCGTGTTCAAATGGATGTAGAAAGCAAGGCCAATGGACGCGTTTGTATTCCTGCAAAAATCTTGATTGATTCATTAAAAAACATTGCCGATCAACCACTTACTTTTAATATTGATAAAAATTATGCGGTAGAAATTACCAGCGATAATGGAAAATATAAAGTAATGGGAGAGAATCCAGATAATTTTCCAAAAGAACCTACAGCCGATGATACTACTGGATTTAACATGACCAGCAATGGTTTGTTAACAGCCATCAATAAAACTTTATTTGCTGTAAGTGGAGATGATTTGCGTCCAGCCATGACGGGTGTGTTTTTTGAACTAACCAAGGACAGCGTTCAATTTGTAGCTACCGATGCACACCGTTTAGTGCGTTATAAAAGAACCGATACCAAGGCAAAACAAAATGCTTCTTTCATTGTGCCTAAAAAACCATTGAACTTATTAAAAAATGCTTTGCCTGATAATGAAGATCCAATTACCATCAGCTTTAATAGCAATCATTTATTTGTGGATCATGGCTCTACTCAATTAATTTGTCGTTTGATTGATGCGCGTTTTCCGGATTATAAAGTAGTCATTCCTGCCGACAATCCTTACCGTCTAACGGTGAACAAGCATGATTTTCAAAATGCATTGCGTCGCGTAAATGTATTTAGTAATAAAAGTACCAATCAGGTTGCTTTAAATATTACAGGCAATGAATTACAAATGGCAGCACAAGACATTGATTTTAGTTTTGAAGGAAATGAGCGCATGAGTTGTGAATACAAAGGAGAAGACATTCAAATTGCTTTCAATGCTAAATTTTTAATTGAAATGTTATCTGCGGCCGATACCGATGATGTCTTCTTAGAACTGTCCACACCAAGCAAAGCGGGTCTCATCAAGCCTTCTGAGCAAGCGCCAGGAGAGGATTTACTTATGTTGGTGATGCCTTTAATGTTAAACAGCTAATATAATACCTACCCTATAAGTGTTATTTTTTAAGCGCTTTTATATACTAAACCCGATGGCCTAAACAATGGAACATCGGGTTTTTTTATTTACATTTATGCTATAAAAAAACAGCATGCTAGAGACCATAAAAAACTATTTTGAACAT
>Ga0194047_10001116_pt1 | contig 16893 bp, 11 predicted proteins | sample JunL225m_MetaG_2_FD_160070 | JGI IMG/M metagenome (GOLD analysis project Ga0194047, IMG submission 160070) | Anoxic zone freshwater microbial communities from boreal shield lake in IISD Experimental Lakes Area, Ontario, Canada - Jun2016-L221-5m | ecosystem: Environmental > Aquatic > Freshwater... | reverse complement strand
TATAGCTAAAGTAAGCGATATTGACGGAATTAATACTGTAGGTAGTGGAATTGGCCATGATATTAGATTAACTATTGATCAGGATCCAACCCAGTCGTATGTGCTGAATGATTTTTTTCAGGCAGCAGCCAATAGTTATACTGATGGAACAGTTAGCTATAAATTACCGGTTATGATAGACGGTAAACACACATTGAGTTTTAAAGTTTGTGATTTGCTAAACAATTCAACCACTGCTTCTATTGATTTTGAAGTTGTAACGGGATTGACCCCACAAATTTTCTCAATTTACAATTTCCCGAATCCGGTAAAAACAAAAACAAACATAGTTGTAAAACATGATAGACCTGAAACCATTTTAAATACCAACGTTGAAATTTTTGATTTATCAGGTCGTAAAATATGGTCGTTTACTCAACCTAATGCAGATAATATCTCATGGGATTTGGTTTCGAGCGATGGTAGAAAAGTCAAAACCGGTATTTATTTGTACCGGGTAAGTATAAAAACGTCAGACAGCGATATTACTTCTAAAACCAATAAAATGTTGGTTGTAGAACAATAATTTCAAAATTCTGCGTTTAATTGTTCGAAATCTTAATTAATTTCACTAATATTGCACCCTCAAAAAATATAATTTCCGAATGAAAAATAACCTGTTAACACTGTGCGTTTTTATATCTTTATCTATCAGTGCTTTTGCTCAAACAACTGACAACAATAATCCTATTGTAACAGCAGTACCATCACTTTCTATTGCACCCGATGCACGTGGTGGAGGTATGGGTGACGTAGGTGCAGCAACAACTCCGGATGTGAACTCACAGTATTGGAATCCGGCAAAATATGTATTTATGGAAAGTGAAACCGGTGTTTCATTGTCTTATACCCCATGGTTAAGAAAATTGGTAACTGACATTGATTTAGCCTATTTATCCGGATATTATAAATTTGATCAACGTCAGGCAGTCAGTATGTCATTGCGATACTTTTCGCTTGGTGATATTACGTTGATGGATCAACTTGGATTACCTCAGGGTTCTGCTCATCCCAATGAACTTGCGTTAGATGCTGCTTATTCCCGAAAATTATCCGATAACCTTTCGGCTTCTGTAGCATTGCGCTTTATTTATTCTGATTTGAATAACGGAATAAATCTTTCAGGAGGAACTGAGATGTATCCGGGTATTTCTGTTGCAGCAGATATTGCCAGTTATTACAAAACGACACTACCGATTCAGGGTGTTGATGGAACGTTGGGAATTGGTTTAAATATCTCCAATATCGGTTCGAAAATTTCGTATGATGGTAATTCAACATCAAATTTTATACCGACTAATATGAGACTTGGTGCATCGTATGATTATCCTATTGATAATTATAATAAGATTTCGGCAAGTGTAGATTTTAATAAATTGTTAGTTCCAACAACAGATCCGTCTAATCCAAATAAATATAATGATATGTCGCCATTAACAGGAATTTTTTATTCATTTTCGTATGCTCCACGTGGATTTGCAGAAAAGATGGAAGAAATTTCATGGTCAGTTGGTGCTGAATATGCCTATAACAATCAATTTTTTGTGCGTGGTGGTTATTTTAATGAAAACGTAAACAAAGGAAATCGTAAGTATTTTACTGCAGGTGCTGGATTTAAGTTGAATGTGTTCCAATTGGATGCGTCTTACGTTGTTTCAACTTCACAATCTAATCCATTGGATCAAACACTTCGTTTCTCGCTTTCATTTGACTTGTTTGGTTTGAAGAACCTTGTGAAATAAAACTTTTTGCCCAATTTTTTGGGTTCAAATATAACGGTTGTATTCCTCCTTTTGGTTGATACAACCGTTTTTTATTAAGAATTATAAATTGTGAATTATGAATTCAATCAGAGTTGGTTTTGGTTACGATGTTCATGCTTTTGCTCCCGACCGTGAATTGTGGCTGGGTGGAATAAAGATTGATTACACCGAAGGTTTGTTAGGACATTCAGATGCTGATGTGCTTATTCATGCGCTGTGCGATGCATTATTGGGTGCGGCTAATCTTCGTGATATTGGTTTCCATTTTCCAGATACAGCGGGTGAATACAAAAATATCGACAGCAAAATTCTTTTGTTAGAAACAATGTTGTTACTCCGGTCAAAAGGCTACGAATTCGGAAATGCAGACTGCACGGTTTGTGCTGAGCAACCTAAACTGAATCCGCATATTCCGATAATGCAAGCTTGTCTGGCTGAAGTGTTGGGAGTGGATGCCGATTTAATTTCTATTAAAGCTACAACAACTGAAAAACTCGGCTTTGTTGGTCGTAAGGAAGGAATGGCAGCGTATGTTACTGCGTTAATTCATAAGCCTTAAGAACTTTTCTTCCGTTAATTTGTTTTACCTATTAAGATATACAAAAACTCTATCGGTTTTTATGATGTATTGTTTGTGCTTATGATTATTTTTGCACCATTAAAACAATAACCAATTAAATAATATAAGATTATGTCAGTATTAGTAGGAAAAAAAGCTCCGGTATTTAATGCAAAAGCAGTAGTAAACGGTGGCGAAATTGTAGAAAACTTTTCATTGGAACAGTTTGTAGGTAAAAAGTACGTAGTGTTTTTCTTTTATCCTGCAGATTTCACTTTTGTTTGTCCGACAGAATTAATTGCTTTCGAAGAAAAAGCAGCAGAATTTGCCTCACGCGAAACAGTAGTTATCGGTGCATCTACTGATTCAGAATTCTCACACTGGAAATGGCTTCAAACTCCACAGAAACAAGGTGGTATCGAGGGAGTTAAATATCCGTTGGTAGTGGATCAGTCATTAAACATATCAAAATCTTACGATGTGCTCATTGGAGCTGATGAATACGACGAAGAAGGAAACGTTGTATTAGTAGGCGAACCAAAGGCATATCGTGGTTTATTCCTTATTGATAAACAAGGCATTGTACGTCATCAATTGGTAAATGACCTGCCACTTGGACGTAATGTTGACGAAGTACTTCGTTTGGTAGATGCTTTACAATTCACTGAAGAATTTGGGGATGTTTGTCCTGCTAACTGGAAAAAAGGTGATAAAGCCTTGAAAGCTACTCAGGAAGGTATTGCCAGTTATTTGTCAGAAAAATAAGACATTAATACGATATAATTCTCTTTTTTGAAGCGCCGTAACATAAGTTTGTTACGGCGTTTTTTTCTGAAAACAAGTTGTGTTTTTAGATTTGTAAAAAACTTTACTAAATAGTTCTGTGATATTAAATATATTTTTTAAATTTGCATTTCAATCAGTTTTAAAATTCATATTTATTCATATTTCCATATTAAATATTCTTTTATGAAATTGTCGACCTGTCTTTTCTTGCTTTTACTTTTATCAATTTCAGCAATTGCTCAAAAAACTCCATTGAAAAAAGATTCATTTCCGAACTATGAAATTGAGAAAAAAGGATCTTCATTTTTTCGTGAGCGTTACCATCATAACGATTTAGTTCATTATCTTGATAATTTGAACGATTTTGTGACTTATGAGTCTGAAACAACCGGTAGCTTCAATATGCCGGATCAACTGATCTTTTCCGTTTCGGGGAACTCATTCCGATGGAATAAATACTACCTGGATGGATTTCGGTTGGATAGTCGGTTTGCATCCGGCTCAACTTATTACCAGCCCGATATGATTACACATTCGCTCAGTTTGGACTACAATCAATCTATTCTGAGCTATACCACAGATACTATAATTCCAAATTCATTGACCCTAAGATATAACATGGGTGGAATTGGTGGAATTTCACCTTCAACCGAGAGCTTGGTTAACTTGTTTCACAAAACTGCTTCACAAAGATTGTATAAACCAATTGACTACCGGAATAAAATTCAGGGTGCAGGCGAATTGACCTTAGATTATGCCATACCTGTGAATGGAAAGAAATATAATCAGCAATTGTATTTCAATGTTGGAACACGCATGCTGGTCGATTTCAATGAAAACGGTATTTACGATTATTTCCCTGAGAATTTCTATAAAATACAACTATCAGGCGAATTACCATTGAAGGCCGGTAAACTGTTTGATAAAATGAATTATTTGGTTAACATTCAACAACGTCAGAATTTGAACAACGAATTCTTCTATTCTCGTGCAGAAACTGCCGGATTAAACACTTACAACCTTTCAGTTTACGGCTCAAAGAAAAATAAAGATTCACATTACACAACCGGACTTACAATTTCAACCAATACGGTAAAACACAGCGATTTGAATTTTACGCGCAACGTAATTGATCAGGACGGTGAGGCTTTTGAACCATGGTATCCCGATGGTCATACAACCGAATTTACCCATGCCATCAATTACATCAAGGAACTCGCACATAATGTGCAACTGAGTTTCGATGGTTTTAATTCGTTAGTGAATTTCCAGCCAACTACCCAACATTTTCAGAATCAACTTTATGCCCAAAAAGCGTCAACAAGTATAGATCCTGCCTATCATTCGTTGTACCTTTATGACTGGACTTCAAACCCATTTACAAGTGGATTGCTGGAAAATACTTTGTCACTGAAAACACAGCAAAAACTAAACAGAAGTATTACGGTCAGAGCAAATCTTGACCTTACGCTGGACGGTATGTTAATGACTTCCAACTCTATGATTCGCCCAAACTGGCAGGCTCAACTTGGTTTTGATATTCACCCATCCAACTGGTTTTCGATGGAGCTGAATCTGAGCCGTAATCGGGTATCTTTCAATATGGATGATATTCGTTATCTATCAAGCGACTACATGAATGCCGACATTTATTACTGGAAAGATCTAAACGGAGATAAAAAATATCAGGAAGGTGAAAAGTCAAGTTATTTTACATCAACAGGTGGAAAATACCACACAACCATCAATAATTTAAAACAACAGACTTATTTTATGTTGGATTTGCCTTTTTATTTTCGGTTTGGGAAACATCATGAATTCTCGGTGTTGAATTCATACCGAAAATATTTTAATAGTTGGACAACCCGTTTTGATAAAACAGCGAATGATTATGGTAGCAAACAAACTGTTGATGATAAACAAATTTACTACTTCAATGCAGGTTCAAAACCAAATTATGTGGTTGATTATTACCCCGAAAGTTATTTCAACATTGACAGTCCGATTAATTTTCTGGTAAATTCGCCGTTTTATGTAACCAATACCCTAAAATATCAATACTCAAATGAAAAATTTTTATTTTCTTTTGCATGGACTTCGTATGCCATGTTTGGGGTTTCCACTTTAGGAAATGGACCACTTCACAACAGCTTGGGAGTATATTCCGAAACTTCCGCAAATCCCAATATCTTGTATAAACTCGATGGACGTAGTGACCCGGACAGAGCCTATATTGCACGAGTATTGCTTTCGTACAATATAAATAAAAATCTGAGTTTTGCCCTTACAGGTAAATTTAAAGACGGTCAACCATTTTCGGGTTATGGAGCTAAAACCATATCGGATTCAAACGGAAATAATCAAATAGCTATCTGGAATAATACCAACAAAGGTATGAACTTTATCAATACTGACTTTGGAACACGCAAAGATGCATTTTTTAATATCGATGTAAATGCCACTTACAAAGGGAAAATTTCAAATGTAAACTTTGAAGTTCAGCTAATGTGCTATAATATTTACGATTTTGGAACAGAGCTGGCCGAATATAGCTTTGAACCCTATGATAAAATTCAGCGGTTGGCTATGGAACTCAATATTCCACGCGGTTTAATGCTGACAACCAAGATATATTTGTAATTCTAATTTTGGGATTTTTAGTTGGATTACATAAAACCTAAATTTTTACATCATGCTAGTAAAGACTTTTGGTGCTGCAGTTCAGGGAATTAATGCCACAATTGTGACAATAGAAGTAAATGTAAGTCAGGGGATTCGTTTCCTGCATGTTGGATTGCCTGACAATGCGGTAAAAGAAAGCCACGAACGAATTGCATCTGCACTCGATTACACCGGACATAAATTTCCCCGAAAGCAGATAGTGATTAATATGGCACCGGCTGATATTCGTAAAGAAGGTTCAGCGTATGATTTGCCGTTGGCGATAGGTATTATGGCGGCCGATGAAAAGATTAATTCGGAGGAGCTTGAGAAATACGTGATTATGGGTGAATTATCGTTGGATGGTAGTTTGCAACCGATAAAAGGAGTCTTGCCCATCGCTATTAAATCCCGTGAAGAAGGATTCAAGGGATTTATTCTTCCTAAACAAAATGCCCGTGAAGCTGCTGTGGTAAATAATCTGGATGTGTATGGGGTTGAAAGCATTACTGAAGTGATTGACTTTTTCAGTGGAAAATCCACCCTTGAACCAACTATTGTCAATACCCGCGAAGAATTTTTCAGCAATCTGAATCATATTGAAATCAATTTTGCTGATGTAAAAGGGCAGGAAAATGTAAAACGTGCGCTGGAAGTGGCTGCAGCTGGTGGTCACAACATTATAATGGTTGGCCCTCCCGGTGCTGGAAAATCCATGCTTGCCAAGCGAATTCCTACTATATTGCCTCCGCTTACTTTGCAGGAAGCTCTTGAGACTACCAAAATTCACTCAGTTGCCGGAAATATCGACAGCAATACTTCACTTATCTCACAACGACCATTCCGAAGTCCTCACCACACTATTAGCGATGTAGCCCTTGTAGGCGGTGGAACATTTCCACAACCCGGAGAAATTTCACTGGCTCACAATGGAGTACTTTTTCTGGACGAACTTCCTGAATTTAAACGCACGGTGCTGGAAGTAATGCGCCAACCGCTCGAAGACCGTAAAATATGTATTTCACGTGCTAAGTTTGCCATTGAATACCCAGCCTCGTTTATGTTGGTAGCTTCGATGAATCCTTGTCCGTGTGGGTATTACAACCATCCTGACCGTGATTGTGTTTGTGCGCCGGGTGTAGTTCAGAAATACCTTAGCCGCATTTCAGGACCCTTGCTCGACCGTATTGATATTCATATTGAAATAGTGCCTGTACCGTTTGAAAAACTTTCGGAAATGAAAGATTCTGAAAGCAGTGAAATGGTACGTGACCGGGTTATTAAAGCCCGTCAGATTCAGGAGCAACGGTTTAAAGATATTGATGGTGTGTATTGCAATGCTCAAATGTCGTCAAAGCAAATGCGCACTTTTGCGCAGATTGATAAAGCCAGTTCGGAGTTGTTGAAAAATGCGATGCAGCGCCTGAACCTCTCAGCCCGTGCCTACGACCGCATTATCAAAGTGGCCCGAACCATTGCCGATTTGGAAGATTCCGAACCAATTCTTTCTAATCATATTGCGGAAGCAATCAATTACCGCAATCTCGATAGAGAAGGTTGGGCGGGATGATTTTAGTTATCAGTTGATAGTTGACAGTACTTTTTTATTGATTAACTAATATATTTCTATTAAAAATTTACCGACCCCGTCGCTTTAAGCGACGGGGTCGGTTTATATATTGGTACACGTTACAAATGTGCGCCAGCGTGAGTAGATACGCAACATTTTGAGTATCTACCTTGGTTTATTCCTTTATAATTTTTCGTTCAATTGTACCTTCAGCAGTAATTATCTTAGCAATATACCTTCCTTTAGGCAGCTTAACTACTGAGATATTTTCATTCCCTAGCACTTGTTTGCTGAATAGTGTTTTGCCATTTAAGTCAGACACTGAAACGGTACTTGTACCTTCAACACCACTAATTTGAAATGATTCGGTCATTGGGTTGGGATAGAGATATACTTTTTTATCAGATAATGTTGGAACGGCTGTTGACATTTCAACGATATTTTGAAAATCTTTCCATAAAGTGGCACTCTGGTATTTTGCCTTTGAGCCTATCGGCACATAAAGCGTACAAGATGCATTATTAATATTATAAAACACATTTGAAGTGGAGGGTAAAACAATGGGATTAGGAGATAATACATATAATGATGATAAACTACTACAATTAAAAAAAGCTGAGGTTCCAATGTTAGTGATTGAAGATGGGATTTTTATTGAGGTTAAACTGTTGCAATCCCGAAATGCCATATTCCCAATTGAGTTAACTGAAACAGGGATATTATAAAGTGCGGCTTTAGAAGTTGGACATTGTATTAATTTTGTCTTCAATTTATCAAACAATATCCCTTCAGCACTTGAAAAATTCATATTACTATCATCTACGATAATAAAACAATTACTGCTCATAAAAACGTAAGATCCCATTGATAATACAGATGCTGGTACAATAACACTATTCATCCCACTACAGTATGAAAACGCCTGAGTTCCTATATATTTCACAGATGCAGGGATGGTGACAGCAGTCAGATTACTACACCTAAAAAAAGCTTGACTACTAATTGAATCAACTGTATTTGGAATGTTATACGAACCAACTTTATTTATTGGATATTTTATTAATGCCGACTGTTTTTTATTAAAAAGAACTCCGTCAATTGATGAAAATACTGGATTAGATGTATCAACATTTATTGAACAATAAACGAGCAAAAACGCAGATTCTCCAATTTTGATTACAGACGAAGGAATTGAAACTGAGGACAAACTTGTACAACTTAAAAAAGCAGACTTCCCTATTGTGGTAACTGATGAAACAATATTTATAGTTGTAAGGTTAGTACAAAACTGAAATGCATAATCTCCAATAGATTTGGTAGTTGAAGGGATTATTATAGAGTGCAATATCTTGTCGTTATAAAGTAAACTTTTACTTCCAAAAGCATATACCGGAATTTCAAAAGCTGGATACAGTGTTGTAATAGTATCATTCGTCCCTTTATTTCCACGATATTCTGTTAATACTGTTTCACTTATATCAACATCAGCAAGTAAAATCAAGCTATCGCGCATGGTTTTGAAATCCCGAGCATCAATATTCCCCGTAACTGTCAGGTTTGTTATTGTTGATTTCTCTGTTGCAGTTAGCAAGGTTGATAATGTTCCGGCAGTTGTAACATTAATGGTCTTCGATACCTGAGACTGAGCTATCAGAATAATCGATAAGCTGAAAATAAGAGTAATTAATTTCTTCATGTTGTGTTTGTTGTTTGGTAGATTTTAGTAGAGACGCAACATATTGCGTCCCTACAATGATTTTTATGCCTGTTTCTTTGCAGCAGCACGAGCTGTATCACTGCTGCCGTATCGCAATCGTGTGGCAAATTTTATTCTTATTTACAGTCACAACGAGATAAAATCACGCGGTAGCTAGGGTCAGTTTTTATATTGGCACATGTTATAAACGTGCGGCAGCGTGGAATTAAAAAGTTACCCTGAAATTCATTCCATATGCGTAATCTTTATTTGCAATCAAATTACTTTGCGGAATTATTGTTGGCTGAATTTGTAAGTATGTATTATTTGCAAGTTGATAGCCACGAGCGATATTTACTTTTGTTGCAATTTGTGCTGCATTTACAACGCTGCAAATATTTATAGTTAAACCTCCAATAAGTGCTAATGTAGCCGTAGATTGATCTTGGGTGGACAGCCTAACTAAATTGCAAACTATATTACTACCTAAAAATAGAAATCCAGCACCTACATCGCCATTGATGAATTGTCCAAGCCCTGGAATAAACAAAGAAGCAATTCCTGATCCCCACGCACTCTTTTTTCCACCAACCGGATTGATTGGATTTCCTAAAGAATATTTGTAAGTTTCCTGATTTGGATTAGACAACTGTTTATTATTGGTATTGGTTTGTTGTTGTTGTTGTTGTTGTTGTTGTTGTTGTTGTTGTATTTCTTCTTTGAATATATCTTTTGTTCCATTTGCATATCTTATCATTAGAACTTCAGATTTCAAAATAGTAAATATTGGACCTTCTAAGTTGTCAAATTTTTTGTATTTAATTTCTGTTTGTGTAACTTCACTGATTTTTGCAGAAATGTCTTCACCCGATTTCTTTGTAATAATGTCTTGAGAAAAAATTGAGGTAGTAAATAGACCTAATGTCAAAATGACAAATAAAATTCTCTTCATAATTCGATAATTTGATTTTTTTTTCTACTCTTTTGGTTTTTCGATTTCACCCGTTTTTTGAGTGGTTTCAAAGCTCCACTTAATTCGTTATTGTCACACGTTACAAACGTGCGCCAGCGTGAGTAATTATTCTTTTACAAACTTAGTTCTTGTTTTGAAAGAACCAAACCAAGCTTCAAGAATGTAGACTCCTTTACTCAAATTTTCAACATTTATGGAACTTGATTTTCCAGTTTGGTTAAATACCATTTTTCCGGTCAAGTCTGTGATAATGATTTTATAAAGTGTATCATTATAAGGAGTCTCTATCAACAATTTATTAACTACTGGGTTTGGGAAAACTTTGATTGATGATATTATAATGTTTTTATTAATACCAGATGGTGATACTGTAATTTTGCGAATTTTTTGACTTGCACTAACATATAAGTTTCCATTTATATCTGAAGCAATAACATCTGGATACTTAAAAAGTGCTGTAGAAATATCACCATCAGAAAAACCACTAACTGAACCTGAATAAGTACTTACAACGCCTGTTGATGTGATTTTTCGGATTCTGTTATTCCCCTTATCTGCAACAAATATATTTCCCAGAGCATCTATTGTTAGGCTTGAAGCATCATTAAATTTTGCATCTATACCTGCACCATCTGCAAATCCTCTATCAGAACCTGCCAAAGTACTTACTTCACCTGTGGCTGAAATTTTTCTTACTTTGCTATTGTCTGAATCCATAACAAATAAATTACCAGAGACATCGAAAGCAATTCCATACGGATTAAAAAATTTAGCCGAATTTGCCGAACCATCAACATAACCCGCTATACCACAACCTGCTATTGTACTTACAACTCCATCTGGAGTGATTTTTCGGATTCTTTGACTATCGGTTACATATAAATTACCATTTACATCAATTGTCAATCCTGCAGGTCCACTAAATTGAGCATTTATACCTTGTCCATCAGCTAATCCAACTACTCCTGAGCCTGCAAAGGTACTAACTTCACCATTAGGTGTAATTTTTCTTATTCTGTAATTTCCCAAGTCAGCAACATAAACATTTCCTTTGACATCGGTAACTAATCCATAAAGATACATAAATTGTGCTTCTGTTCCCTGCCCATCTTTATAACCAAAAATACCCGATCCTGCCAGAGTGGTTACATTGCCTGTTGGACTGATTTTTCGGATTTTGTTATTATTATAATCAGATACATAAACATTCCCTGTCGCATCAACAGCTAAACCAGTTGGAGTTGCAAATTGAGCAGTAGTACCAACACCATCAGCATAACCTTTTGCTCCTGAACCTGCTAAGGTAGTTACAATCTGTGCCTGAGAATTAAAGATAAATATAAGGATAGTTGTTATAATAGTAATTTTTCTCATAATTGTGAAATATTTGTTTTAAACTTTAGCGAGTCGTATTTTCTCTATTTTGCAAATATACAAATTTTATTGACTTAATATAACCGATCCCGTCGGTTGAAGCGGCGGGGTCGGTTTATATTGCAATTATATTTTTCCGTTCATTCCGGGTTTTTTATCGGAGTGAGTTGCGGCACGGTGGCTGGTTTGGCGTGCCAGTTGATAGCCGTTGAAGAAATCGGGGTTTGCGCGTTTGAATGGTGCAAGCATCACGTCCATTTCTTCGCTCAGCAGTTGCAATGCAGCCGATATATGATCGCCTATGCTGCTGGTGGCTTGTACTGATTTGTCTTTCTTCAGGTTAATATCCACGTTTTGGCTCAGATAGTTGGAAGCTAAGTCTTGTAGCTGTTCGGTTTCTTCGGGCTGCACATTCCATGTTTTCATTTCATCTTCGTGTTCTTTGGCTTTGGCGGCAAGTTGTAAGGCCAGATTCACCATATCGTTTTCACGCATGTCTTTCAACGAGGATTGAGGATAATCGCAAACAGTTTTCAGTGCGGTGTTGTTGGTTGACACTGCCACAGCTTTCAATCCGTCTGTAGTGCTTTTTATTAGTTCAACCAGTGTTTCACGTTTGGTTTTCTTTACGGCATGATCTTCTTTGCCACGCTCCACCTGCACCGGTTTCATCGCTTTTACTGTTGCCGCATGGGCTTTCAGATCGGTCAACTTAGCCATAATAGCCGGATTGTTTTTAATTAATTCGATGTTGCCTTCCAAAAAAGCAATAACAGATTCAATCATCTCCAGTGAATCGATTTCATTTCTTCTCATAATAAGTTTTTTTTAAGTGTTAGTATTATTTTAAAATTAGCTCTATTCTTTTATCCATTTCAGGGAATATGCTGAATTATCATTTAATATCGCCCGTGTGAGGTATATACCTTTAGGTAGCTTGTCGATATTTAATTCTACTTGCAATAATGAGTTTTGATATGCTGTGTTATTCACAAGTAAGCCTGATGCATTTCTAATTTCAACTGCTTTCACAACTTTATTTGCAGAATTTACGATCAGTTTGTTTGATATTTGTTTAATGCTGACTGTAGGTTGTTGTTGGGTTGCTTCCAATGCACTGTAAATGTAATTCCCAAATTCACCTGTTGCAGGTGTGATATACAACCCATGATCGGTAAGGAAATATCCAACTGAATCATTGACAAATTTAAACTTACTCACTCCACCACCTCCGGTAGTAAATATATTTGACCAGTTAGCTCCTCCATCAGTAGATTTGTATAAATCTACCTTACCTTCACCACATCCACAAGTAGTAAACATAACTGTGGTTGCATAGGCAATACTATCAGTCACAAAATGCAAGCCTTTTACTTCATCAATATTAATGTCTTTTTTTATCCAGTTTGTGTTATCATTACTATAGTAAAATGAATTAAATCCCAACATTGCCGTTTTGTGTTCGGTCATACTTAATGAATAGGTATAATTGGAACTGTTGTTAATAAGATTGTCTGTAACACGGGTCCAGTTGTTACCATTGTCTGCACTCTTGTAAATATTATTATAGTTTCCAACTATATACCCGGTTGAGTTTTTAAAATCCACATCTGAAAAGTAAGTAAGCGATGAAGCCAGATTCACTTTTTGCCAGGTTTGACCTCTGTCGGTAGAATGTAGTATTAAACTACTGTCACCTACAGCCCATATATTATCAATACTTGCAGCTGCAAGGGCCTTTATGTTATAGGTTGTACCAGAATTTATTTTAGTCCAGTTCGTACCTGCATCTTCAGATTTAAATATAGTTCCTTTATTTCCTACTGCTATTGCAGTATTCGAGCTGCAAAACAGAACATCATTTAAATAATTGTTAGGTGTGAGGTACTGTTTAGACAAGTTGTGACCATGGTCAACAGACTTAGCAATTAAGCCATTATATCCAACAATTAAAATAGTGTCTTTCCCCCTGATTGCTAAACTGTTCATTGACTCATAACGGAGTGTGTTTACCCACTCAAAACTGGAATTCGTTGCTGCTAATTGGCAAAATGTTGCCATACTGACGGTAATAATTAATAATATTTTTTTCATTTAATAAGGATTTATGATGATTAAAAACTTTATTTATTTAGTTGTGTCGGGTAAATTATCGTTTTGTGCTAAACCAAACCACTCACGCTGCTATCCCAACTGCTCACGCTGCCATCCCGACTACAAAAGTTGTTATCCCGACCGTATAAGATGCTATCCCAATCAGAAAAGATATTATCAGAACATGATACGAGGTCATCCCAGGTGCTTTCGATGCTATCCCGACTGCTTACGATGCAATCCCAACTGCTCATGATGCTACCCAAGTTGTATGCTTTGCTATCCTAATCAACGCTGAGATTAAAATTTATAAATTACATATATATTTAGAGAAACACTCTATTGTGAATTTGTTGCAAATGTAATTTAATTTAGATAATGGAAAATTAATCTGCTAAAAATTTTATTATAAATTAACTATTTGTGCGATATTTCATCCTTGCCATTTTGTCAATCAAATTCAATTCATTTCCTTTTTCCACAAAATTACATTACCTTTGTCTCCCGAAAGGAATTCGGCTCGCTTCCAGGGCTGTTTTTCTTTCTTTTTTCTAACTAATTGAACATTCATCCGTTTTATGCGTTTGAAGTTCAAACATTCTAATGGGGTGCCTTAATATTTCGGGCTGAGATCATACCCTTTGAACCTGCACGGGTAATTCCGCGAAGGGAATAAGACAAATTCATCCGTTTCTTTTTGGCTCTCAAAACAATTTATTAATCATTTAATTCATTTGTTATGAGACAAATTTTATTTTCAGCATGCATGCTGTTTTCTATTGTTACTGTTTTTGGTCAACACGTCATTAAAGGAAAAGTGACTGACCAGAATGGGATTGCATTGGCGGGAGCTACCGTTTCCGTTCAAAATTCTTCCAGTGTTCAGACTACCGGCTCTGCCGGAACTTTCCGATTTGAAGGCCTGAAAAATGCTTCTGTAAAGCTTATTGTTTCTTATGTTGGTTATGAAACGGTAACAATTAAAGCAACCGCCGTTACTGAGGCTGTTGTAAAACTTTCAGCAAAAAACTATTCGATACATGAAGTGACGGTAACCTCGCTTCGTGCTACGGATAAATCGCCTCTGGCTTACAGCAATGTGGATAAGGAAACATTGTCGAAAACCAACCTGGGACAGGATATTCCGTATCTGCTTTCGAACACGCCTTCGCTGGTGCTAACGTCGGATGCCGGAACGGGAATAGGCTACACCAATTTTCGTATTCGTGGAACTGATGCTTCGCGTATCAACGTAACCATCAACGGAGTTCCATATAACGACCCTGATGAACAGGGAGCGTATTGGGTTGATGTGCCTGATTTGACTTCATCGGTGGAGAATATTCAGGTTCAGCGTGGCGTGGGAACTTCAACCAACGGTGCAGCAGCTTTCGGGGCTAATATCAACATTCAGACTGATAATCATGCACCCAAAGCTTCGGGCGAAGTTTCGGTTTCAGCAGGTTCATTCGGAGCACAGAAAACCACTGTGAAAGCCAGTTCCGGCTTGCTGAACGGTCACTGGGCTATTGATACCCGTCTGTCGTCCGTTACTTCCAACGGCTATATCGACCGTGGTTCGGTAGACATGAAGTCGTATTTCGTTCAGGCCGGCTATTACGACGAAAATACAACCGTGAAACTCGTTGCTTTTGGTGGGAAAGAAAAAACCTACCATGCGTGGGACGGAATTGATTCGTACGAGTTACCTAAACTGGAATATTCAAGAACGTATAATCCTTGCGGATATATGGGTGATGATGCAAATGGAAATCCACTTTATTATCAGAACCAAACCGACAATTATATTCAAACCAATTATCAGTTGCTGGCAGTTCATAGCTTTAACCCTAATCTGACTCTGAATGCAGGTTTGCACTATACCCGTGGTGACGGTTATTATGAAGAGTATAAAAAAGATCAAACACTGAAGACTTATTCCATTCCCTCGTATATGTTGAATGGTGCAGCGGTTGACAACAGCGACCTGGTGCGTCAGAAATGGATGGGAAATGACTTTGCAGGACTGATTTTCTCCCTGAATTATCAGAAGGATAAGCTGTCGGCTCAATTGGGTGGTGCTGCCAATAATTATTGGGGAAATCACTGGGGCGATGTGATTTGGGTGAAGAATTATGTTGGAAATATTCTACCGGTTACTGAATATTATCGTAGTAAAGTGACTAAGTTTGATGCCAATCTTTACTTGAAAGCGAATTACGAATTGACATCACAGTTCAATGTATATGTTGATTTACAATACCGTAATGTGCAATATTCATTAAATGGAGTAAATGATCAATGGGATGATGCAATTAGTGGGATGCAGGTTTTAAATGTAGATAAAATATTTAATTTCTTTAACCCCAAAGTGGGAGTGTTCTATCGTCCGGATAAAAATAATGACGCGTATGCATCATTTTCAGTTGCAAACCGTGAACCTACAAGAACAAATTATACTGACGGAACTCCAACAACTGCCCCAACTTATGAAACATTGTACGATGCCGAAGTTGGGTATAAATTCCATAATGATTTACTCTCACTTGGATTGAATGGATATTTTATGTACTATAAAAATCAACTGATTCTGACAGGTAAAATTAATGCTATTGGCGAAATGTTGACAGAAAACACTCCGGTAAGTTACCGTTCAGGTATAGAATTAATCGGGAGCGTGAAACCTTTCAGTTGGTTGCGTTGGGATTGTTCAGCGACATTAAGCAACAATCGGATTGCTAATTTTACCGAAACAGTGAATGTTGTCGACGAGAATTGGACGCCTACAGGTGAAAATGTAAGCAATCTTTATAAGAATTCACCGATAGCTTTCTCTCCTGATATTATGGCAAACAGCTTAATTACATATTCAAATGGTAATTTTGAAGCAGGTTTGCAATCAGTTTTTGTGGGAAAACAATTTGTGGATAACACCGGTAGAAGTGACAGACAGCTTCCCGCTTATTTTTTAAATAATCTTCGGTTGACTTACTCAATACCGATAAAGGGTTTGCGTGGACTTGATTTTACTATAATTGTAAACAATTTACTTAATGAAATGTACATTAGTAATGCATGGAGTTCTCCTTACATTTCGCAAGACAAATCAAATCCGGTTTATGATCAATCAACACCTGTATATAACTATTTTGGTTGCTATCCTCAGGCCGGAATAAATTTTTTAGCCGGAATAACTGTAAAATTGTAAAACCTTCGGACACATAATCAAAGAGGGTATCCAAAAATTATCTGCCCCAAAAAGTTAAAGGTGCTAATAATTACACTTTAATTGGACTGAGTTCGGAACATAACCGGACTTAGTCCTTTTAGTTTTCTGTAAATTCTAAGTTTGTTATAGTAATGAATATAGTTCTTAAG
>Ga0194047_10001110_pt1 | contig 16929 bp, 13 predicted proteins | sample JunL225m_MetaG_2_FD_160070 | JGI IMG/M metagenome (GOLD analysis project Ga0194047, IMG submission 160070) | Anoxic zone freshwater microbial communities from boreal shield lake in IISD Experimental Lakes Area, Ontario, Canada - Jun2016-L221-5m | ecosystem: Environmental > Aquatic > Freshwater... | reverse complement strand
ACTAAAAGAAAATCAAGAATCCCTGCGTGAGTATATTGAATTTATATTATCTAGCACAGGGCAAGAAGCTATGGCAAGTACGTCAGAACACTATATACCTCTTAATAGCAGTGAGATAAATTGTGAATTAAATAAGATTAAAAGCCTATGAGAAATGTAGATTCTCTATTTTTACTCATCCTTGGATTCACTTTTTGTAATGTTATTAATTCTGCCCCGATTGCTATCGATTCACGAATTATTTCCTATCAAATAGTAAATAATTTAAGTGGAACACTTAAAATTAGTGATTCTATTCTAACTAGACTTTGGGTCAGTAAATTTACCCAAATTTATCCTAAAGTTAGTGTAATATTCACACCAGTTATTACTTCATCAGATACTGCTCTTAAGGAACTGGCCGCACATACAACAGATTTAACTTGGTTGGGTCCTGATTTGCAAAAATACCAAGAAGAATACGCAATTAAAAAATTAGGTTATATACCACCTATGCTTACTGTGGCACGCGGCTCTGCAGAAACACATGGAAATAAACCAGCTCTGGCAATATTTGTTAACTCAAGTAATCCTATATCTAAAATTAGTCTTCCAGAACTTGATGCTATATTCTCTGCAACTAGAAATTTGGGATACCCTAATCAAATACGAACATGGGGAGATTTAGGTCTTACCGGTGAGTGGGCTAAAAAACCTATTATTTGTGTAGGTATGTCAATAAACAATCAATATGGCGTACCACATGGTTGGGTCTATTACTTGATGCAGCACATGCTAAATAACGGCACTTTTAGAAAAGATATTATTCAGATTCCAGATACGGCTTATGGATCAGGAGCTAACCGAGCATTTGTCAAAGTAATCGATCTCATCAACAATAATACTTCAGCTATAGGATTTTCACCACTAGTTTATAAACAAAGTGGTGTTAAAAATCTATCAATATGCGAAAAGCCTGGTTTGCCGTATTATAACCTCGATGAACAAACTATAGTTGATGGCAACTATCCTCTTTCGCAAGCAAAGGCATTAGCTTGGAGAAACAAAGATACAAACAATTTAACATTAGAATTCCTGCATTTCTGTTTAAGTCAAGAAGGCCAAGCTATTGTACTTCAAGATACTGAAAAATCACTGCCACTTAACTACACCCTAATTGCAAATCAATGCTTACTATTAAAGGGATACTCTAATTAGCATTCTGTCGTTGGTTATACTGATTTAAAATGCCCCATAGTACGTTTTAAATCGTAATATTAATGATCGATTTAATTCTTACAGACCAGTTCTTCAATATTAGTTAGAGCTGCTCTGAACAGTTGAGAGCTGGAATTCAACTAACAATAGCCACCTAGCAGTCAAGCAAGCTCACTTGTGGGTAAGATCGAAGGGTATTTAATTAGGCGGTCAGGTTATGGGATACCATCATGGTAAATTTTGGCAAAAGCCTAACCTTTAATTCCGGCAACATCAGATTACTGAGTAATATCGATATAAGTTACGTCTATACGTTCTACTTATGAGAAGTAATTAACGTATTTTTTTTAGCAGATAACTACGAATGCCACTAAATGCCAAAATCAATATCGATATAGCACCAGAAAAAAGTATAAACTGTGCACCAATTCCACCAACTTGACCCGTATGAATCGACAGAGCCCACATTGCTAGCTTACGTCCCATTGCATCTTTTGCATACGGTATGTATTTGATGACTGTACCATCCGTTGAATTAAACCAAATATAATTCCTAGCGTTGGGATGAGGTGCATCATTTGCCACAACAAATGCTTCTGCAATGCCTCTTTCTGGAAAATGGATCAAGACTTCAGAAGCATTCGATACAAGTTTAGCTGCTGATGAAGCCATTATATTCATGCCTATGAATACATCTGACTTTTTATGTACAGTGTTAGGAATTAAATCTACGTGAGATGATGTAACCCAAAAAAGAGAGTGCTTCACCCACTCAAGAGCTTGAGGAGCACCAGTAATAGAGATAACAAACAAAATAACTGAAGCATAAAGTCCAATCGTTCTGTGTATATTTAGATACCAAGATCGCCTTTCTAATTTACTGTTGATTGTAAGTGTAGCGAACAAAGCTTTCTTCGTCGCAGGCCAAACTAGCACTATTCCCGTTAGTGAGATTATAAAAAGAAATATAGATACGTAACCTATTAACGGTTCACCTATCTTGGGATCTAACATCAAAAATCTGTGAAATCCTTCAATCCAACCAAAAAAATGTCCGTATCTATTACGCATTCCTAATACTTCCCCTGTATAAGGATTAATATGGATAAAATCTTTATTCGTAAATCTCACTAAAAATGGCAACTTAGGATCTGAAAAATAACGTATATAATCGAGTTGTGATGTGGGATGCGACAATAAGGCTTTTGAAACAAGTAAATCATAAGACAAACGCGGACCTGTTTGTTCTACTGTTAGTAACTTAGGGTACAGCAAAGGTTCTAATTGAGCTCGAAAAGCAAGTATAGCTCCTGTGACAGCCATTGAAATTAGCAATACTCCAATGGTAAATGCAGAATATATATGGAATATGCGTACTTGCTTCCTAAGTAGGGGTTTCATTTAAAATTCAAAATCAATGAAGGGTAATATAAGAATTTAAGCCAAAATTAAGCCTGTACATAAATAAACCTTTGAAAACCCTTAACTTCATTAATGTTAGTTAAGGTTTAATTAAGAATACTTTCATAGAGTAAGAGTATCATGTGGTATATGAACTACAAATATCCTAAAATTGTCCTCACTTTTATTATATTAGTAACCAACGCAATCAGCGCTGAATTATACCCAGACCGCGTAGTTCTCACTGTTGTAGACATAAATGCAACTCGCTACCTTCCTGCAATTATTGCAGAGAAATTAGATTACTTTCGTAGCGAAGGACTTATGGTTACGCTGATGACAGAGCGTGAAGACGTACCTACAGATCAATTACTTGTCGATGGCCGCTCTGATGCATGTGTAGGATTTTATCACCATACCTTTATGTCTCAACTTGAAGGCAAATACACAACAAGTGTATTAGCGTTGGGTGTTACCCCAGGAGTCAAACTACTTGCTGCAAAAAGACTTCAAGCCTCATATACTGGACTTAGTGACTTGCATGGTAAAAGAATCGTTATTGGTGGAATAAGCTCATCCAAAAACATATTTGCAAATTATCTTGTCACAAGGGGCGGCGGTAAACCCCATGATTACAAAGCTATAGTAGGTAAAGGCATTAGCAATATAGCAGATTCTTTGAGCAATGGTAAAAATGATTTTGTGGTAGCTACTGAGCCCGACGTAAGCGCCTATCTAGATAAAAATGTGGCGTTTATTGCAGCAGATCTCACCTCAATTAATGGGACCAAAGAAAGCCTAGGAGATCTATTCCCTACAACATGCTTATACTTATCTTCTGAAACGATAAAAAATAGGCCAGTGATGGTACAACATCTCGTGAACGCTCTTTTAAAATCACTTAAATACATACAAAGCCATTCCCCAGAAGAAATAGCTCAACTAATACCTAAAGAAGTAATGGGTGCAGATAAGGCAGGTTACATGATTGCTTTAAAAGAAAGTGTACAAATGTTCGCAGGTTCAGGTCTGATGACAGATCAAGCTGCAGCCAAAGAACAAGAGGTTTTATCAACTTTTGATACACGTTATAAGAATATTAAAAGGTCAGAGACCTATACAGATAGCTTTGCTGTCAAGGGCCTTAAAGATATGTACAAATGATAAAGAGCATGACTGTTAGTCATAATGGATACTTTGGGCAATTTTCCCCTCGCTAAGACTAAAGATCCTATATTAATTGAGTGTTCAGTGGATGTAAAATTCCACGCAGTACCCCCTGTGAAAATACTCATTGTCGAAGACCAGATTAGACTTGGTCAATTTCTAAAGAAAAGTCTTTCGGAACGTACTTATACAGTAACGTGGACACGTAATTGCGCAGAAGCACGCAACGCGCTATGCGAGACTCACTACGATGTAATTATTCTGGATTTAGGACTCCCTGACGGTGACGGTATGACACTGTTACAGGAATGGCGTAAAGGGGGCTTTAATGAGCCTGTGCTTATACTAAGTGCTAGAGATACTGTCGAAGATCGGGTGAAAGGTCTAGATGTAGGTGCAGATGATTACCTCCCTAAACCCTTTAGTATGGAAGAGCTTCATGCACGAATACGCTCACTCATTAGGAGACAAGTATCAGTTAAAGACACGGTTTTAGAGCATAAAGGCATTAAGATGGACCTGATAGGAAGAACGGTATCAATCAATGGCACATTAATTGAACTCACAAGTCGAGAGTTCGCCCTACTGGAAGTCTTCATGTATAATCCCGGAAGAATAATGCCAAGGACATTAATTTGTGAAAAAATTTGGGAATCACATTACGACGTAGATACAAATTTACTTGATGTCTACATGAGTAAATTAAGATCTAAACTTGAATTAGATACTCAAAAACCACTCTTCAAAACGGTACGTGGTGTAGGCTATCATTTCATATGAGATCATTGGGTGCTCGTTTAGCACTTTGGTATGCAGTTATTTCAACTGCTACAATGATTTTACTGTTTTCTATAGGCAGATATTCCTTGGAGCACTACGCAATTCACGGACTAGATATGCTTTTACAAGATGAGTTTACACAAATTAAACGTTTTCTAGGTCCAGACTATGACAATCTTACAGCTGAACAGATGCAGAATCGCATGCGAGGCTCAGGTGCTTATGATTATGAATCTGTTCTATTCTATTATCAAATACGTTTACCAAGTAAAGGGGTAGAATTTAACTCATCAAATCTAAAGGGCCGGAAAATAGCCCATTCAAATACCGATCAATTCTATAATATCCACTTCGATGGTGTTCAGCAAGAAATGAGAGTGGCAGAATACCAACTCGGATCTTATCAAATTACCATAATAACATCTAAAGCTCAGATAAAATCGTTAATGGTCGGCTATACTAATATTTTTATAAGCTTAACCATTCTCGTTTTATTAGTGAATACAGGAATTGGTTACTTTTTGAGTAAAATTATATTAAAACCAATTAGAACTATTCAAGAAACAGCTACCCATATTAGCTCTGATAATTTAACTGAGCGTATACCAGTGTCTGATGTACGAGATGAGATATCTGACTTATCTCGACTTTTAAACTTAACTTTTGATCGTCTCGAGTCTTCGTTTAACCAAATAAGAAGATTTACGGCAGAAGCTTCTCATGAATTAAAAACACCGTTATCGCTTATACGGCTTCAAGCAGAAAAACTTTTAACGGAGGGAGGTCTTACTGCTTCACATTCCGAATCGCTTGGAATTCAACTCGAAGAAATCTCCCGATTAAATCAGATAATAGAAGAACTCTTATTTCTATCACGAGCTGAAGCTCGTGCAATCACACTTTCAAATAAACAAGTAGATCCGACTAGCTACATTAAGAATTTTGAGACTGATGCCCGTGTACTTTGTGAAAATAAAAATATTATCTTCCAGTGTATCACATGTGGTGAGGGAATAGTTGATTTTGACACAAAGTGGATGAGGCAAGTTCTTCTGAATCTAGTATCTAATGCAATAAATGTATCCAATGCAGGACAGACTATAACACTAGTATCCAATGTAACATCAAAGCATTGGAAGGTACACGTAGAGGATCAAGGTCCAGGCGTTCCCAATGAACAACTTGAACGTATATTTGAGCGATTTGTAAGACTCGATGTACAATCAAATGAGCCGCAATTGAGCGGGAGCGGCCTAGGTCTAGCTATATCGCGTAGCATCATCAAATTACATAAAGGCAGAATATGGGCAGAATTAATAGAGAATAAATCAGGCCTACGAGTCATCTTTGAAATTCCATACAATCAAAGTTCTTTAATGGAAATAGCGGTAAGCAAATAAAGCACCCAATACAGTTAACCCCCCACCAATGCGCGTAGCAACTTGGGCAAAAGGCATTAACTCCATGCGATTAGATGCAGTTAAAATTGCTACATCTCCGGTGCCACCTTGTCCACAGCGACACGAAGTTACAATAGCAGTATCTATTGGGTACATGTTTAACCAGCGTGCGACAAAAAATCCCGTGGAAGTCATAGTTCCAACTGTTGCAATTATAGTGATTAAGTTAGGTAGAGCAAAAGAAGCTACAAGTTTTTCCCAAGGAGTCATACTGACCCCTATAGCAAATAATAGTGGATACGTAACAGCTGTAGCAAAAAACCGATAAACAACATAAGCACCTTGCTGTAGTTGGGGTGATACTGCACGAGATAATTTTAATAAAACAGCTAGAAAAAGCATAACCACTGGAGCTGGCCATCCAAATGCTTTTGCCGTGACTGTTCCTACTAGATATAGGGTTATGGCGGTAATTCCAGCAGCTGCAATATGACCCACATCAGAAGTACCAGACGCTTCTCCATGTAAGTCTGTAAAATCATCACTCCCGCTAGACTGTAATTTACCATTACCTGTCAAAGAGGGATACTTTTTACCCAAAAGATTCAGACAACCAGAAAACAATATTGCCATTAAACTACCAAACATAACAGGTGGCAATACTTGGGAAAATTGATCTGTTTGCGCTTGATGTAAAATTTCAGCATAACCAGTAGATAATGGAATTGCACCCTCGCCTACTCCCCCGGCCATAACCGGAATAACTATATAAAAAAGCGTGTGGAGTGTACCGAGTCCTAATGCAGTACCGACTAGTGTTCCAATAATTGTTGCCAAAAATGTACCTAAAATAATAGGCACAAATATTTTCATAAATCCCTGAATAAGAACCCTGCGATCCATACCAAATATACTACCAACTATAATGGAAGCTATGAATAAATATAAAAAATTGGTTGTCTTCGTAAAATCAGTTACTGACTTCACAATTTCAGTAGGCAGTACATGACTATAAACTAAATAAGATGGTATAAAAGTAGCAAATATAGCTGCAGAACCTATCAGACGCAGTCCAGGTATATACTTAGCGATTTCGCTACAGGAAAATCCAAATAGTGCAATTACCGCGATCATCATAGAGACCTCGGTTGGAAACTTACCTGATTTACAAAAATAAAAAATAACTCCACAAAGCACTAAAAAAACAGGTAATGGTATAATACCTATACGTTTTTCCATGAATTTCCACCAACCATGCGGCCAAAATTTAGCAATATTCTTAGCATCCATGCGTCTATTCATAGTAATTAATTCTAATTCAAACCTAAAAGAGAAAGACTAGCTGCTGACTGACTTACTCGAAGTGGAATATAAACGGCTTGATCAAGGACAACAGATTGACCTTCTTTACTTACTATAAAACGAATAAACTCATTTAAAATAGGATTTATAACTTTGCTGGGATTTTTATTTAAATTAATATATACTAGGCGACTAAGTGGATAGTTGGCCTTAGCAATTTCATCGTATGTAGGTGGTACAATTCGTCCTGTTTCGCTTTCTGAAACCGCAATTAATTTTACTCCAGGTGTTAGATAAGCCAAACCGGAGTATCCTATTGCATACTTATCAGAAGCGACTGCGGGTGATATTGGAAAAACTGTCTCAGAAAAGTGAAGATCTTTCCTCCATTCTCCTCGTTTTGCCGTTGTATTATTAATACATAATACCCTCTCTCTGACAAATTCCTCGAATCCGTTCCATGGTTTGACTGCATATACTTCAATTTTCTTATCATACCATTCAGCCTTAAGGCCTAACTGACCCCACGTGCGTATTGGAGCAGATCCACGGTAATAAGTAGTAGAAAGTAATCCATCAAGTTGCTTGAAGGTTAATTCATTAATCGGATTATCTTTATTAACAAAAAAAGCTACTGCATCTAAGAATCCAAAATGTCTATATGTTCCACCCATAATCGGAATACTTAATGGGGCATAGCCGTATTTAGCCTTAAAAGAAACGATATCCGAGGGTACAAGCTCTCGTGATACTAGAGCAAAATCAATATCACCTTTAACAAGCTCTTTTGCACCTACCTGTCCAGAATATGGTGGAGGTACACTAATATGAACATTAGGGTAATAAACTCTGAAAGCAGCTATCCAACGACTAGCTAAATCTGCAAGTACATCGGATGCCGCCCCACGCATATCACCTGCTAGATCTTTACTCTCTTTTGGCACAAATGTGCTAAGTTCTTTGTCTAGTGTAGGCTGCAACAATTCGCGAGTCGGTAATTCTCTACCTTGTTTAGACCAACGTGCCTTATCTTCAACTGTTGGTGGTTTAGGTTGTGCAGATTGATTATACTGCGCATAACCTAAAACATATGTAGCTAGAACGATTAAGAATGCCAAATAGTGTTTAATTATGCGCATAAAGTTTGGTTACAGAAATCACCAAATTAAATATACTAGATGTATTAAACTATATTACCATATAAGCTGTTAGCTTATTTAGCAGGCTCAAATAATGCATCATAACTAGGTATCTCGTTGGCAACAGAATCTCTTATAGCGGTTGCTGAATCTAAATATTCTCGATCCGTTTTTGTACTGGTATCACTACGGTGATATGCAAGTACAAGTAGCCCAATGTTCTCACCAGCTTTATTTCTTAAGGGTAATTGTACCACATATTTCTGAATTGGATCATGTGTTTTATGCCAACGAGGATCTAAAATTGTAATCCCCTTCTCGATAACCATTATATCGTCGTCATCATCAGCATTTCCAATACGATCTAAATAAGATCCCCCAAACATGGTGTATACTTTTGTTTTACCTGGTACCGGTCCATGAAAAGTGGTGCTAATCAATTCGGGATGCGATGACATGACTTTCTCGGTCAATGTCTGTGTATACATTTTATATGCAGGAGGATTCCATGTTTTATCAGCTGCACATAAATGCGTGCAGCAAAAAACTGTTAAAATTATTAGCCCAAATATCTTGTTCATAAATTTTTGACTTCAGGTATTATTCAAGTTTAGTTAATTCCTCTTTAACAACTTCAGGTGTGAGTGGCATGAAAACTCCTTCACTTGCCACAACCTGTTGACCCTGCTTTGAAAGCACTAGCTTTAGAAATTCTTTGACCTTAGGTTCTATTGCAGTACCTGGCTTACGATTTAAGTATATATAAACAAAACGACTTAATGGATACTGATGCGTATATACACTCTGAATTGTAGGTGCTATGAATGGTCCACTGTCGTTGTCTGCAAGTGGAACTACTCTTACATCAGGTGTTAGGTTTGCTAACATCGCATAAGTTAATCCACCTATTTGCGTATGCATATCATTTGATGCAACGGTAAATGCATGTGTAAAGCCCTTACCTTTTAAGAACTGTATATTTTCTTTATAAACACCACCGTTCATTACTTGCCACTTGAAATATTGCTCTATCCCATTAGGTGATTTCAAACCATATAAATGAATTGATCTTGTTGCCCAATCGCCCGTTAAACCTAGATCACCCCAAGTACTCACATCAGAGTGACCACGTAAACGTGATGTCGAATATATCGCATCTAATTGAGCAAGCGTAAGACCCTTAATTGGATTATCTTTAGCGACTAATATAACTGAAGTCGCTGTTTTACCTAGTGAACCTAGACTACCTGTAGCAACTTTTATGGCAAAAGGTTCGTAGCCAAACTTTTTAACAAAATCATCATGCTCTTTAGGCAAGGCCTCGCGACCAACAGGAGCTGCATGAGCGATACCCATAGTTAAAGCAGGCACTCCTGTGCCAGATGCACGAGCCTCCATTGTTACACTAAGGTGAGGATACGCAGGACGAAATAACTTAATCCATCCAAGCGTTATCTCATCCATGATATCAGCACCAACTATATTGAGCTCTTCTTCGGGTTGGATTTGTAATTTTCCAGGGACCCAATCAAGGAGTGTAGGATCAACTTGTAGATCATGCTCTTTGGCGGCGTATTTCAGTGCATAAGTTTGATTAATTAGCACAAGGCTAATTATTGCTGCAAAAAAGTAGAATGATTTTTTGAAATTCATGTATAATAAAAAAACTAACCAAAAAAACTATTAAAGATTGTAGCGTAAAGAGAACGCGACTTTTCTAGGGTCACCAGGCCTTAAACGTGTAGCATCACCTGGAATTGCCCCTGATATAAATGTCCGATCTAAAATATTCGATAGGTTTATCGCGTAGTCGAAATGCTTATATTTATAATAAAGACCAAAATCTAGTTTACTGTAACTTGGCAGAAGTAATCTTCCAGTTGCTGTAACCACTGAGGTGGTTGGATTGATAGTTATGGTAGTCGGTATATTAGTAATTATTGCCTGCCTATTTCCTGCATAAATATAGCCAAGCCCAAAACCTAACCCCTTGAGTGCGCCATCAGGAATGTTATAGCGAGTCCATATATTTGCAGAATTATGAGGTGTATTATCAAGTAAAGCTCCAACTATAGTAGATGTTAACGATGCTTTTACTTTTGCATCAATGTAGGTATAACCAGCTTCAATTTGCCAGTAAGGTTTAGGTTGAAAAGCTAATGTAAACTCGACCCCCTTACTCTCTTGTAGTCCAGATAAATTAGCTATTGGATTACCATCAGGAGCTGTTTGGCCTGTAGCTGTAAGAACATTTTTCTTCTTTATATCATAAACGCTCAAAGTGCTTGATACGACATGATTGAAAGCGTCAGCTTTCAAACCTGCTTCTGTTTGTGTAGATGTTTCAGCTGGTAAATTTGGACTATCTGTTACATCTACATTTCCAGGTGCTTGCGGTTTAAATCCTTCGCAGTAACTGATGTAAGTAGAAACATCTTGGTTTAAATGATAAACGATACCAGTAGATGGTACAGTCGCTGCAACAGTTTGTTTTATCCCTGTAATTGCTCCCGTAACAACTGTAGTTTTTTGATATGCATCTTGCTTATCATGACGGATTCCCAGCGATAGATCAAATTTATCACCGACTTTAATCTGGTCTGATGCATACATACCATAGTTCCAAAAAGGAGTTTGTCTTCTACGCTGTGCTGATAGTCCTGCTGCAGTATAAACAGTAGGATAAGTAGGGATTGCTCCAACATTTGGGACTGAAGTAAATAAATTAACTGTAGTTAACACAGGAGTAGTTCCTCCTTGTGCTATGGTATTAAAATCCCACCACTCCTTACCTCCATTTACGCCTGCCATAGCAGTATTTTTGAAATAATTAGTTCCAAATGTATCTGTAATATTAGCATCAAGGAAATTATATCTTTTCACATTGTTTTGTAACCTTACGCGTCTAGCTATAGTTGAAAGTAAATAATTACTAGCATTACTTGTTATGGCTTGCTGAGCGACTTCTTCTGCATTTCTAGTATCAGTGTGATAAGTTGATCTATACATAGCATTGATAGTCAAATTATCAGATATATGTGAATGGAATAGAGCAGTCAGTGATTCTCCATAATCAGTATCACGGGCATCAGGAGCCGTATATGACACATTGATCGCAGGTAACAAAGATGCATTTAAAAATGGCACCGCTAGCCCATCATTTGCTTGACGATCTTCGCGTGTATAATCTCCTTTAATTGTTAAAGAAGTATTAGAATTCCAACGATATGTTAGTGATGGATAGATATATTTATTCTTTTGAAAATAATAGTCTCTGTACGATTTCTGATCTTCGTAACTAAGTACCAAACGATATAGCCAATGTTTTTCAGCATCTATTGGGCCAGTAGTATCCAAGGATGTTGAGTAACTCGTTGCAGTGCCAAAATTACTTGTTTGGCCATCATATGTACTAATGGAAGTTGATATAACCGTACTGTTCCTTAACTGCGGGCTTTTAGTAATTACATCTAGCAATCCACCAGGATTTGCTTGTCCATAGAGAACAGACGTAGGACCTTTAATCACCTCCAATCGTTCAACATTGATTGATGGAGGTGATGCAAAACGTGAAGTAGGACCTGGTAAACCATCAATTTGTAGACTTTGAAGATTTGAACCTGCAGCTGTGAAACCTCTTAATGTAAACTGATTGGCAGCATCTCCCTGTTTATTTAGACCGGTAATATAGCCAAAAGCATCTTCAAGACGTGACGTTCTAATGTCGTTCAGAAATGCACTATTAAGTCCTTGAACCGAAAAAGGCAGATCGAGTTGTGCAACTGGCAATTTCATTGCAGTCGCAGCAGTAGTGTCTGTGTAATGATCTAATGTTGTGGTGACATTATAAGCATCTAATTTTACTACATCATCGCTCGGAGGATTGACGTTTTGTGCAAATAAAGCATTTTGCACTAATACAATTGGTACTAAGCAAAAAACATAGCATAATTTACTAAAGCCAGTAATTCGTATTTTCATAAGTAGCGGGGTCAGATTAAATGTAAATTTAATACAGAGGGGTTGTAACAATGTAATGTATGAAAATTACATTAATGATAGATTAATAATAACTTAATTATTATTTAGAATCAGACTATTGTGCGGGGTAACGGCGGAAACCAGTAAAAACACAAGAGATCTACATTATCCTATCTCAACAATAAGTACAATTATTTAAATGTATAGTAATTGCGTATATTAAATACAATTTAATTTAGTTTAATATTCAGTTAAGTTTAATCTGCGTTAATATAAATATGAAAAAAATCATCACGGGTACGCTTTGGATACTTACACTGCTTGTAAACCTACCTTTATATGCGACTCAGGCCAGTTCACGCACGAATGCTCAAGCATTAGTTGACAACGTAATTGGCAGTTACCCTCAACTTATGGTTCTTGGTATGCATGCCGTTGTACCCGGACAGGATACCAGTACAATTATTGCCTCAAATATCGGTAGAATTGGAAAAAAAGACGATGAGGATGATTTAGAAGCATTTAAAAAAAATACCCCAATTTTTGAACCTGTTAAAGATAAACACCGTTACGAGGTTCTTATTCCTATGCGTCAACATAACGGTAAAGCAATAGGAGTACTAGGTATTGTATTTAAATGGAATAATGAAGATGAAAAAACATTCTTAACAACAGCCACACGCATACGTGATGATATGCAGCATAAAATTAGTAGTTTAGATTTTCTTCTACAACCAGCATCAGAAAATACTCCACTATTAATACCAGCTGCCACAGTTCTGATTGAAAACTCAAAAGGTAAATTTGATTTTCTAGAAGTTGATACTATAAATCATGTTTTACTTGCTGCTCATGAAAAAGATGAGACTTCAGATTTTATTGATTTAAATTCAAATAAACTTTTAGCACGTGTTAAAACAGGTCCAGCAGTTCATATCGCTTTAGTACCAGCATTAAGCCAGTATTTCGTGAGCGATAGCTCAGATAAAAAAGTTTTAGTACTCGATCAGAAAACTCTTAGCAAAGTGGGTGAAATACTTACAGAAGGAGAACTAGATGCGATCGTTTTAGACACCAAAAACCAGCAGCTATACGTCGCAAACGACGAAGGTACTCATGTATATGTTATTGATCCAAAAGCTCAAAAAATAACTGCTACCATTAATATACCGAGCGCTCCTGAATATATGGTATACGATGAATCTAGTGATAAAATCTATTTAAATCTTAAAGAAGAAAATTCTATTGCTGTTATAGATCCAACAACAAACAAAGTAGCTGCATTATGGCCAGTCGCTCCTGCCACAGGACCTCATGGCTTAGCTTTTAATCCCATTGCGAATCACTTATATGTAGCTGGGGCGAACGGTAAACTTGTAGTAATAGACTCAAAAACAGGTAAAGTTATTGGTTCAACTTCTATAGTAGAAAAAGTAGACCAGAACGTATTTGATCCAGTTACACGTCGCATCTACTGCGCAGGTCCAGGTAATATGTCCGTTATACAGGAAACTGATACAGGCATTGAATTCATAGGTAATGTACCTACAGCAGAAACAGCTAAAAACGTAGCAGTTGATCCTGAAAATCACGTTATATGGACTACATTTACAGATGGAGTTAACTCATATGCCAAATCATGGCGTCCATAAGTTGATATAAAAACAGTACTAAAGCGAAGTTGCCATCAATGCACTTCGCTTTTTTGCATATGAATACTTAATTAATATTAATAATCAATTAAGCAGATACTCATTTAAATAATCTATACTTAAGCATATCAATCGTTTTCCGCTTAAACCAAAACCTATTAATTTAATGAAAGTTTCAATTGGATTTTTCTTAGCACTAATCACTTTAACTACACTTGCCAAAGCTGAACCTCAAGTCGTTTTAATAAGAGTCCCTGAGGGTCAAAGTACTCCAAGTAACTTAACTACTCTTCTCTCAAGTTGGCGAAAAGACGGACAAGTAGCTAATGTTTTATTTTTAAGAAACGGAAAAGCAGAGAAGAAAAATCAAAGTGCGAAATTTGATAGTATTATAATTTTAAATTTTTTAGATGAAGTATCCTTTAATTCTTGGCTAAAAACATTAGCTCCTACACTACCTAAGGAACTTATTATTAAACATGCCAGGTCTCTGATTGATGGCATCATTTCTCCACGCGACGATGAACACTCTATTTTTGTTATAAACGAATACACGCCAAAAGTTAGTAGAGAAATATACACTCAATTTGCTCTAGCTTATTTAAAGCCACTGTATGAGGAAATGCTTAGCACGAAATACTTAGTTCGCTATACAAATTATATAGAAGATGGAGCTATTGGTGATGCGAATGCATTTAGCGTTCTTGAGTATAGAGATGTAGTAGCTTTTGAAGCGATGCCTCCACAAAAATTAAAAATAAGAGCATATTTAACAGCAAATAATCTAGGTTATGCATCTTACGATAAAGTTAAAGATACGCTACGTGTAGATGGTGGTGGAACATTAGCTAGTTACACTGAAGTAAACTCCCAGTAGATTGCTAAAAATAGCATGCGTCAGAACTTCTTTATATAAATGTCCGAATACAGGAATAATTTATTATTATTTTCTACAATTAACTAAGATATCAGTATCTTTTCGGAATTTTGAATTAACAACTAACTTAGAAAAAGAAATAGATAATTATCTATTAAGCAATAATTAGAAAATAATTATATACACAGATACTTTATATGAAACTATACAAATCATTAAACGCTTTGATACTGGTATTAACTTTAAATTCTTCAGCTTACTCTACTTCATTTTATAAACTTGAATCATCTTTAACTATTCCCAGCCCAACTCCGCCAAGTTGGGATTATCTCTCATTTGACAGCAAAAATAATCGACTTTTTATAGCACGCCGTGAAGACGGTATTTTAATTTATAATCCTAGGACTAAATTAATTGAAGGTTCGATTGAAAATTCTTCGGAAGGAAATTCTACTGTATTAGTGCCAGAACTTGATAAAGGTTTCACTATTAATGAAGATGGAACCACAACCATATTCACCTTATCGTCACTCAAAACACTCGAACGAAAAAAGTTTGGGGAAGACGCAGATAATGGCTTTTATGATCCAGTAACTAAACAAATTCTAATCACTCAAGGTGATAGCAGCCAAGTAACATTTATTGATTCAAAATCAGCAGATACTACAGCTATACTTAAAATCGATAGCAAAAGTATTGAAGGTGCAGCTGCAGATGGAGAAGGAAATTATTTTGTAGCCCTCCGTGATAAAAATAAGGTTATTAAAATTGATGCTGTTCACCACATGATCATTAGCACATGGGATATTACTGGGCATGTACTTCCCAATGGTGTAGCCTACGACAGAAATACTGATAGAGTTTTCGTCTCTACTCGCGGAAATAATCCTGCTCTCTTAATATTAGATGCTAAAACAGGAGCTGTAGTGGCAGAATCAACTATTGGTCGTGGCAACGATCAAGTTATTTTTGATCCAGAATCAAAGAAGATATATACCTCTAATGGATTTGATTCCACACTCGTTATTATTCAACAAGTAGACGCAAATACTTATAAACTATCTGAAGCTGCTACTACTCGACCCTACGCGCGCACAATGGCATTAGATCCGAATACTAAAAATATATACTTAACAACAGCAGAAGGCACAGTTGATCCATCCAAAAAATGGAAGTCGGAAACTGCACCATTTTATCCTAATACATATTTTAAAGACACCTTTACCCTGCTTACATTCTCACAGCAATAAGGTTAAACCCATAAGTTGTGTAACTCGTCTTCTTTAGGCATTGGAAAGAGTATAAATACCTACAGGCAGGGATTTAATCGTAAAAATAGGCCCACCACTTTTGTAAGTTACTTCTGTTAAGCCATTTATGTAATGGCGGGATGGACGGGACTCGAACCCGCGATGTAATCAAAAATCGCTGCATTGGCTTCATCTCTTGTTCTAAACGTACATCGGAAAATCAGTTAATGCTTTGTGTAATTTTAGACCACAAAATCCGCTCTGGCGGAGCATCTCTGCCCCTTAGATTAGCTTCTGGTGAGTGATAGTCACAAAAAAGCACCACGGATTAGGTAGTGCTCTTGAGAGATTAAATTAGCTACTGGATTATTACGGGCTACTTACTTCGTAGATTTCTACAAGTGCATTACCCGTAGTACCATTTACTCCAGATACCTGTACTGTGTAGGCACCTGCTGGAAGAGTTACAAGTACTGCTGAATCTGCTGATGTACTTGGTAAAGCAAATGCACCTACTTGAGTCATAGCTGATGATAGCGTTGATCCACCACCCCAGATAGTATTTGTGGCTACTGATGTACCAGATGCATTAAAAACAGTGAGTGTTGGTTGTGCTAGTACTCCTGTAACATTATAATTTGATAAGGTTGGTCCAACAGCACGAATTAATATTGTTTCAGTAGAATTACCTGTAATTACAAATCCACCAGTCATGATGGATGTACCAGATCCTACTATACCTCGTGCTGATATGTTTACTAATCGTGAAGTAGCACCAGTTGG
>Ga0194047_10001109_pt1 | contig 16933 bp, 13 predicted proteins | sample JunL225m_MetaG_2_FD_160070 | JGI IMG/M metagenome (GOLD analysis project Ga0194047, IMG submission 160070) | Anoxic zone freshwater microbial communities from boreal shield lake in IISD Experimental Lakes Area, Ontario, Canada - Jun2016-L221-5m | ecosystem: Environmental > Aquatic > Freshwater... | reverse complement strand
ATTTATTACCTGATCAATTTAAAAATAGTGGCGCTTCCTTTTACGATTTAAACTTAAACGTAACACATGAAATTGATAAGAAGAATACTTTGTATCTAACAGGTTATTTAAGCAATGACCATTTTAATTTGAACAGCGATACTTTGTATGGATACGGAAATCAAAATATTTCTCTAAAATGGAAACATATTTTTACCAATAAATTAAATAGCATTGTTACGACAGGGTATGACAAGTATGAATACAATGTGAGTAGTGATGCGCTTCCATTAAGTGCATATAAATTAAGTTTTGACATCAATCAAACTTATTTTAAAGCGCATTTTAATTATTACATGAACAATAAACATAGTATTGACTTTGGTTTAAACTCATTGTATTACGCTTTACATCCAGGTAATTTTGACCCTTTGGGCAATAAATCTTTGGTGGTGCCTGATGCATTGCAAGCGGAGCAAGCATTAGAGAGTGCTTTGTATATGAGTGATCATTATACCATTACCAGCGCATTGAAATTGGATGCTGGTGTTCGTTTGTCTATGTTTAATGTTTTAGGCCCACTAAATGTAAATACGTATGCAGCAGGTATGCCTCGCACTGCAGATGATATTTTAAAAGTGGTCCCATACAATAACGGCGATATAATTAAAACCTATGGTGGTCCGGAGTATAGAGTTTCTTTAAGGTATGTGATAGATGAAACCCTGTCTTTAAAAGCTGGCTATAATACCCAACGTCAATACATTCATTCGCTTTCCAATACTACGGCCATGGCTCCCACCGATGTTTGGAAATTAAGTGACCCCAATATCAAACCACAATTTGGAGACCAATTCTCACTTGGTTTGTATAAAAATTTAAAATCCAATACCATTGAAACTTCATTAGAAGTGTATTATAAGAATATTGATAATTATTTAGATTATAAGAGTGGCGCAGTGTTGATCATGAATCATCACATAGAAACCGATGTAGTGGGCACGCAAGGAAAAGCTTATGGCGTTGAATTTTTAATCAAGAAATTAACAGGTAAATTAAATGGTTGGATTAGTTATACCTGGTCTCGCATTTTATTAAAAATGGACGATCCTTCTGCTGGGGAAATCATTAATAAAGGGCAATATTATCCTGCCAATTATGATAAGCCAAATGATGTTACTTTTATTGGCAACTATCGCTTTAGTCATCGTTTTAGTATTTCATTTAACAGTACCTATAGTACTGGAAGGCCCATTACATTGCCCATAGGCTTATTCAATTATGGGGGCTCGGTGAGAACCCTGTATGCAGATAGAAATGCTTACCGCATACCAGATTATTTTAGAACAGATTTTTCTATGAATATTGATGGCAATCATAAAGTAAATCAATTGACACATAATTCTTGGTCCATTGGCGTATACAATTTAACAGGCAGAAGGAATCCTTATTCGGTGTATTATGTTTCTGAGAATGGGAGTGTGAATGGGTACAAGCTTTCGATTTTTGGCAATGCCATTCCTTATGTGAATTTAAATATCAGATTTAAATAGAAATAATGAAAACAAAATATATTTTTTACATTTTTATTTTATTTGCATTTAGTTGTAAGGAAAAATACATTTCGCCTGTGGTATCGCCTAAGACTGGATACTTAGTAGTGGAAGGAATTGTAAACAGTGGCGCAGGCAATACCAATATTGTTTTAAGCAGAACCACGCCATTGGATAATTTAAGTGTACAATACGAAACAGGAGCACAAGTAATAGTAGAAGGAGAAGACAATTCAACACATGCTCTTAAGGAAGTTACTCCAGGTCATTACACGGTAGTGAGTTTAAATTTAAATAGTACTAAAAAATATCGTTTAAATATTGCTACCAATGATGGTAAAAAATATTTATCAGATTTCGCGGCCATTCAAAACAATCCAGCCATTGATAGTTTGAACTGGAGAATTCAAGACAATGGGGTACAGATTTTTGTGAATGCACATGACCCTTCCAACAAGGCCCAATATTATCAATGGGAGTATGACGAAACCTGGGAAATCCATTCTGCTTATCTTTCTTATTTAAAATATCAGATTGTTAAAAAAACAGGGGGTGATATTTACAGTGTTGTATTTAGCGATTCTACCAGATTCTCCTATGATCTTGGCAAATATTTTTGTTGGAGAACGGAACCTTCTACCCAACTTTTAATTAGTTCTACAGCAACTTTATCTCAGGATGTAGTAAATGTACCTTTGACATATATTCCACCTTCTTCATGGAAATTGGGTGTGAAATACAGCATCAATGCAAAACAATATAGTTTAAGCAAGGATGGCTATGAATTTTTACAAAGAATGAAAAAAAACACAGAAGGTACGGGTTCTATATTTGATGCACAACCTTCTGAATTGAATGGGAATATTCATTGTGTAAGCAATCCTACAGAACCTGTCATTGGCTATGTGAATATTTGTACGGTACAAGAAAAAAGAATTTTTATTAATAGCAAGGAGGTTCCAGATTGGACCTACAATCCCTATTGTACTCAAATTGAAGTGCCCAACAATAGTGATAGCATTCATATCAAAGCCATTGATTTATTACCCACTAACTATGTAAAAAGCAATCCTATGACAGGGGCCATTATTAGTTTTTATGCGGCGCCGCCTGATTGCGTGGATTGTAGATTACGTGGTAGCAATGTCAAACCAGCTTTTTGGCAATAAATAGAATAAGTAATTATGAAAAAACATTTGAACCATTCTTTTTATACATCAGCTATTAATAAATTAACTCAATGCGTATTGGGTACTGTGATGCTATTGCTTACTATGCTTACAATGGCTAATGCGCAAGAAACTACTGGTAATAAAATACAAGCTGATCTGGAAGCTTATTCACAACAACATTTACAAGAAAAATTATTTTTACATGTAGACAAGAATGTGTACTTATCAAATGAAATATGTTGGTTTAAAATATACAATGTAGATGCCTTTTTTCATCATCCGTTGGGCATTAGTAAAATAGCTTATGTAGAATTATTGGATGCAAAAAATAGCGCTGTCATACAAACTAAAATTAATTTATCAGTAGGCGAAGGAGATGGTTCTTTTCAAATACCTGCTACCATTACAACAGGCAATTATGTTTTACGCGCTTATACCAATTGGATGAAGAACAGCAGCGCCAATTTCTTTTTTGAAAAATCCATAACGATTATCAATACGCTTACAAAGTTTTCAAGTGTATCCGAAATAAAAAAAGAGGAACGTACAATACGCTTTTTCCCAGAAGGGGGCAACTTGGTCCATCATATACAAAGTACCGTTGCTTTTCATGTTACCAATCAATATGGAAAAGGCCTGGATGCTGCCGGGATTATTGTTAATGAGAAAAATGAAACCATTACAAATTTCAACACAACAAAATTAGGTATTGGACGATTTAATTTTCAACCAGATATAGCACATCAATATAAAGCCATTATCAATTTTGCAGACGGAAGCGTTTTGAAACAGGACCTACCTACCATTTATGCCAATGGGATGGTTTTACATTTAGAAGACAACAACAATCAATTAAAGCTAAGCGTTCAAGCTAGCCAAAAGTCAAATGATGTAATTTATTTATTGGTGCATACTAGAGGTATTGTAAAAAAAGTACAAAGTTTAATCTTGCAAAATGGAAATGCAGAATTTATGTTGGATAAAAATGAACTAGGAGATGGCATTGCTACTTTTACTTTATTTGATCAACAAAAGCAACCCATTTGCGAAAGATTGTTTTTTAAACAACCTACACAAGCACTTGACCTGGGTGTAAAAATAGAATCTTCTGAATACGAATTTAGAAAAAAAGTGAATGTACAAATTAATAGCAATAATGAAGCTGGTGCTGGTATTTCGGCTAATTTATCTATGGCGGTATATAAAACAGATTCATTACAGTCAATAGATGCCATGGACATTCGCAGCTATTTATTAATAAGCGCTGATTTAGCAGGCGCTGTAGAAATGGCCAGTTCTTATTTTAATACTACAGATGCCAATAATGCGCTTGCCTTAGATAATTTAATGCTAACACATGGCTGGAGAAGATTTAGTTGGGAAAATATTTTAGCAAATAAGAAAACATATTTTGAATTTTTACCTGAATATGCAGGACATTTTATTAACGGTAAAATAAATAATAAAACCAATGCTTCAAATCTAAAAGACAAAGCTGTATTTGTTTCAGTGCCTGGTTTAAATACACAGTTTAGATCCACTTCAAGCAATGAAACGGGGAATATCAAATTTGAAATGAAAGACTTTTACAATAAAGGTCAAATTGTAGTGCAGCTAGACAGCATTCAAAAAAATTCTTCTAACATTGAAATCGCTTCTCCCTTCTCCAATAAATTCTCTAATAAAACTTTATTGACTCCGATTGTTTATGATCAAATGAGCACAACTTCATTATCGCAACACCATGTAGCCAATTTGGTTTTAAACAATTATAAAAATGCAGATTTAAATAAATTTAATCTACCCACTTTAGATACCAATGCATTTTATTCCCATCCAGACAGAATTTATTTGTTAGATAATTTTGTAAGATTTACAACATTAGAAGAAGTCATCAGAGAGTATGTGACGCCATTAAGTTTAACCAAGAGTAATGGCAGGTTTCATTTAAATGTCTATGACGAAGAAAACAAACAATTTTTTGATGCGCCACCTTTGGTATTGTTAGATGGTGTATTTGTTCCAGATTTAAATAAGTTAATCGAATACGATCCTTTAAAAATTAGAAAATTGGAAGTAGTATCTCGTACTTATTATTTAGGCAATTTAAGTTTTAATGGAATTGCTAACTTTAGTACTTACAATGGTAAGACAGAAGGTTATGAATATGATCCTTCTGCATTGGTTCTTGATTACGAAGGGCTGCAACAACAAAGACAGTTTAGTGCACCCTTGTATGAAAATCAAAAAGAGATAGACAACAGGCTACCCGATTTTAGAAATTTACTTTTTTGGCAACCAACCATTACCACCTCTGGCACTGGAAATAAATCCTTATCATTTTACACTTCTGACATTGCAGGTAAATATGTAATAGTTTTACAAGGCATGACCAAAGACGGCCAATTGGGCGTTAAGCATCTAGAATTTGAAGTAAAAGGGCATTAAAAAGTAGGGCTTCTTTTAAGCCCTTCCTTTATTGATAATCAATAAGATAACCTAGATCAATTATTTTATCATTTTTTAACTTATGCTATTAAAAATAGTGTTAAGTTAGAGAAACGATACAATCATGAAAACCAAGGTTTTATTCTTATTTGCGCTACTGCTTAGCCTTCAAGTGCAGTCCCAAAGCAATTCAACTTCTTCAATAACAAATACCAAGGGTTGGAAAAATTTATTTGGTGAAAAATTAGAACATGCGCAATACGATCCTACTATATGGAAAGATTCTGCAGGCGTATTAACTGCCTCTAAAGATGAATCCATTTGGAGTACAGATATGTATGACAATTTTATTTTAGACTTAGATTTTCAAACAGCCAATGGAACCAATAGCGGCGTAATTGTACATGCAACAGAAATTAAAGAATGGATACCACATTCTGTTGAAATACAAATTGCAGATGATTATTCAGAAGTTTGGGGTAAGGCCGATGCTACTTGGCAATGTGCGGCCATTTTTGGTCATCAAGCAGCGACCAATAAAGATTTAAAAAGACCCGGTGAGTGGAATCATTATACCATTACTTGTATTGGTAAAAAAATAAACATCGAATTGAATGGAAGATTGGTGAATGAGTGCAATATGGATGATTTTACTTCTAGTAAAAAAAATCCTAATGGTAGCAACATCCCAGGATGGTTGTACAATCCAATGTCCACACTTGCATTGCATGGGTATATTGGATTGCAAGGTAAACATGCTGGTGCGCCTATTTATTTTAGAAATGTTAAAATAAAAACTTTGTAAAAAATAATTATGTCATCAGAACAATCTAAAAAAAATTATATCAACACATTAGCCATCATTGCTTCTTTGGGTGGTTTTTTATTTGGATATGACACTGCAGTAATTTCAGGAACAATTAATTTTGTTGCGACTCAATTTAATTTAGATGCGGTGAGTACAGGCTGGTATGTGAGCTCTGCCTTAATCGGCTGCATCAGCGGTGTGGCTATGGCAGGTATTTTAAGTGATCAATACGGAAGAAAAAAGGTACTTATTTTATCTGCTTTATTTTTTGCCGTATCTGCCATTGGTTGCACATTCGCTGTTGGATTTCAAGACTTAGTGGTGTATCGCTTTATAGGTGGATTGGGCATTGGCGTTGCCTCCATGGTTTCACCTTTGTATATTTCAGAATTATCCCCTGCACATAAAAGAGGACGCTTGGTGGCATTGTATCAATTTGCCATTACGATTGGGATACTCTGTTCTTATTTTAGCAATGCATATTTACTCAAACTTTCTCATTCTGTTTTTTTACAACACACTACAGGAAATGTATATCAGATAATGGTGGCAGAAGTATGGAGAATCATGTTAGGCACATCTGCGCTTCCTGCATTTATATTCTTATTGCTTTTACAATTAGTGCCTGAAAGTCCAAGATGGTTGACCATCCAAAACAAGGAAGTAGAAGCGCTTGCAATTTTACAAAAAATAGTACCCAATGAAGAAGCAAGTAAAGAAATTGCAGACATTAAATCTAATTTAGCCAAAGAGAGTGGTAGCTTTAGTATTGTTTTTAAAGGCAGTTTTAGATTACCTATGTTGATGGGCATGTCTCTTGCTTTTTTAACACAGATTAGCGGCATCAATGCCATCATATATTACGGTCCACGTATTTTAGAATCGGCTGGATTGCCTATTGCAGATGCATTAGGGAGCCAGGTGATTATTGGCTTAGTGAATGTCTTGTTTACTTTAATTGCTATTTGGAAAATAGATCAACTGGGTCGCAGGCCCTTGTTGATAGCAGGCGTGATAGGCATTTTATCTTCTTTAATTATTGTAGGTGCTTTATTTTATTTCAATATCAACAATACGTATTTGTTGCTTACTTTTATTTTGTTTTTTATTGCTTGTTTTGCATTCTCTTATGGCCCTGTGATTTGGGTTTTACTGTCTGAAATATTTCCAGCTAAAATTAGGGGACAGGCCATGGCCTTGGCTACTTTCACGTTATGGATTGGAACAGCATTGGTAGGACAACTTACTCCATTGCTTTTAGAAAAACTACATCCTGCAGGTACGTTCTGGTTATTTGCATTGGTCACTACACCTGCTTTATATTTGTCCATTAAAATTATTCCTGAAACAAAAGGGAAGAGTTTAGAAGAAATTGAAAATTATTGGATAACTAAAAACACAAAAAAATAATTGCATGAGATTAAAAGATAAAGTAGCCATCATCACGGGCGCTGCCAATGGCATTGGACTTTCGATTGCAGAAGCGTTCGCAAAGGAAGGGGCTGTGGTAGTATTGGCAGATATTGATGAAAAAAAAGTGTTAGAAGAAGCCAAACAAATTTCAATATCGGGTGCCATTGCGCTTGGCATTAAATGTGATGTTGGCCATACCGAAGCGGTAAAAAATTTAATTCAAACCGTGATGGGGCAATTTGGTAAAATAGATATTTTAGTCAACAATGCAGCCGTAGCCATTGGAGGCAATATTGTAGAGATGCCAGAATCGGATTGGGATACTTTAATGAACATCAATTTAAAAAGTGTGTATCGTACCATCAAAGAATCCTTGCCACATATGCTGCAACAAAAATCGGGCAGTGTGATTAATATTTCATCTACACAAGCTTTTCGTAGTTGGCACAATTGGACAGCCTATGCAGGTGCAAAAGGTGCCATGCTTGCCATGACCAATCAATTGGCTGGACAATTTGGTGCAAGCAATGTTCGTTTTAATAGCATTTCACCAGGTGCCATCAACACACCTATGAATGCAAAAAGAGCGGAGATAGAAGGCACGGCTTTTTTAGAAAAAAGTGCTGCGCAGCATGCCATGAATCGTTTGGGCACTCCTACAGAAGTGGCTATGACTGCGGTTTTCCTTGCATCGGATGAAGCAGGTTTTATTACAGGCGAAGACATTAAAGTGGACGGGGGCTTATGTACCTTACCACGCTATACAGAATAAAATATAAAGTGTACAAACAATGAAGCAGGCATTAGCAGGTTTAAAAGTGATTGATTTTTCACAATTGTTACAAGGCCCATACGCCACACAAATGTTGGGCGATTTAGGTGCCGATGTTATTAAAATAGAAAGATATGGTTCGGGTGATATTTATCGTGGCATGACATTTTTTAATCAATGGATTGCAGGAGATGAGTCCCCTTGTTTTATGGCTTGGAATAGAAACAAACGTTCTATTGCCATTGACATGAAAAAAGAAGCAGGCAAGAAAATTATTTTACAATTAATAGAACAGGCCGATATCGTAGTTGAAAATTTTAGACCCGGTGTGATGGAACGTTTGGGTTATGGTTATGAAGCGTTAAAAAAAATAAATCCAAAAATTATTTATTGTTCTGCATCAGGCTGGGGAAGTGATGGGCCTTATTTAAAAAGACCAGGCCAAGACTTATTGGTACAAAGTGTAAGCGGCGCGATTATGACGAGTGGAAAAAAATCGGATGGTCCAGTTGCATTGGGTACGGCACTATGCGATCAAGTCAATGCATTTAATTGTGTGTATGCCATTTTAGCGGCACTTTATTTTAGAGAAAAAACAGGCATAGGTCAGGAAATACAAACCAATTTACTTTCTTCCGCCATTGCTTTTCAAATGCAGGATTATTTTACCATTCAAAATTTGGGTGTACAATTTGAAAGACCAGAATCGGGTATTGGTCATCCCGGCAATCCATCACCTTTTGGAACGTATAAAACAAAAGATGGTTATTTAGCCATTGCCATGAATCCCTTTGCGAAATTGGTGGAAGCACTAGGGGATTCAAGTTTGTTGGTGTACAATGACAGTCAGGTTTTGTTTGATAAAAGAGATGAAATCTATTACCGCATACAAGCTGTCACCATTACAAAAACAACTCAAGAGTGGCTTACAATTATGTTGGGTTATGATTTATGGGTTTCGCAAGTGAACAGTCAATCGGCAGTGGCCAATGACCCACAAGTGATCCATAACAATACTTTTGTAAACATTCAACATCCTAAAGCAGGAAATTTAAAAGTAACCAATATTCCATTTACGATGAGTGAAACACCAGGGGCCATTACTAGACCTTCGCCTATGATTGGTGAACATGGCCCAGAAATTTTACAAGAATTAGGCTATGACCAAACCATGATTGATGCATTATTAAACGATAAAATTATTTCAGTTGAAACATTAAAAGTAAAATAGTATAAAAGTTTAAAGAATGAAATATCAGCATTTACTTTTGGAGATTAATAATAAAATTGCTTGGATTAAGTTTAACAGACCTGATCAATTAAATGCCATGAACGCAGTGATGATGGATGAAATTATAGATGCCTTGCAAGTAGTGGATAAGACAAGTAGCCATGAAGTAGCTGTAGTGGTGCTCTCTGGCATGGGTAAAGCTTTTATGGCAGGGGCCGATATTAAAGAATATGCACAACAAACCCAAAGTGAGTTTGATGCTTTTCAAAAAAAAGGTCATGGTATGTATGCTGCCATTGAAAACAATTCTAAAATAATGATAGCTGCCTTAAATGGTTATGCTTTTGGTGGCGGCTTTGAAATTGCTTTGGCATGTGATATGATGGTAGCGGCCACAGGAACTAAAATGGGCTTACCCGAAATACTTTTAAATTTAATTCCAGGTGGTGGTGGCACACTCCGATTGGCAAGAAAAATAGGTACCAATTTAACCAATGAAATAGTGATGACAGGTCGAACACTATTGGCAGAAGAAATGGAAGCAAGCGGCCTGATCAATCACATCTATCCTAGAGAAAACTTTATGGAAAGTGTTACTGAATTTGCAAATAGTTTCGCCAATCAATTGCCAGATAGATTGCAGGCCATCAAAGAATTGTCTAATGAAGCATTGAATGGCATTACGCCGACCTTGCAAGCAAAAGAAGCAGCGGCTTTGGGTAAATTTTATCAATCTAAAGAAGGGCAGGAAAAAATACAAGCTTTTTACAATAAGAGCCTGGATAAAAAATCTTAGAAATCACTTCATTAAATAACATGGCTCTATTTTTTCAAAAATTTCTAATCAAGCGTTTCTAATGATTAAACTCAAAGGCATTACTTGGGATCATGCAAGAGGATACGATCCGCTTATAGTTGCTTCTGCACTGTATTTAAAGGAAACAGGAATACAAATAGAATGGCAAAAAAGATCCCTTACTAATTTCGGAGATCAATCTTTAGAAACACTTGCTCAACAATTTGATTTAATTATAATAGATCATCCGCATGTGGGTGTTGCAGAAGCGAGTAATTGTATCACAGCTTTTGATGATTTATTAGATGCTACCCAATTGGAGCAACTCCAAAAGCATTCAGCAGGCCCTAGCTTTGAGAGTTATCAATACCGTAATAAACAATGGGCATTGCCCATTGATGCTGCCATGCAATGCGCTAGCAGCAGACTAGATTTATTAAATGATGCCTCATTGCCCACTAATTGGGAAGAAGTTTTTGCATTGGCTAATTTTTTAAAGACTAAAAATTTATATGTAGGTATGGCTTTGTGCCCAACAGATTGTTTATGTAGTTTTTTAAGTCTTACTGCACAATTGGGTTCGCCCATTACTGAAAATAATAAACAATTGGTAGATCCAATTTTGGGCATCAAAGCATTGGAGATGCTCCGAAGGATGCGAGATCAATTTCATGCTAAAGCATTGGATTGGAATCCCATTGCTTTGTATGATCATATGTCTAATGAAAATGAAATTGCTTATAGCCCACTTGCATTTTGTTATACCAATTATTCTAGAGATGGATTTAGAAAAAATATATTATCCTATCATAATGCACCAACAACAAAACAAACCGTTTTAGGAGGTGCAGGCATTGCCATAACAAGTACTTGTACAGAAAAAACAGCAGCAGCCAATTTTGCTGCTTGGATATGTGGCGATTTGATACAATCCACCATTTATGTACAAGCGCAGGGTCAACCTGGTAATAAAATGGCCTGGGAAAATACAGCTGCCAATGCACACACAAATAATTTTTTTACACAAACGCTTGATACATTAACCCATGCTTATGTAAGACCTAGATATCAAGGCTGGCCTCATTTTCAGCAGTGGTTAGGTGAAAAAATACATGCTTTTTTATTGCACGATACCTCTGCAGAATTGCTTTTAAAAACATTAGAAGCAGGGTATCAAAACTCTTATCAATTTCAAAATAAATAATTTAGCATTGAACACAGTGAAGGATACTTATATTTTATATGTGGGCACTTATACCGAAATGATTGATGAAAATTTTGGAGGGCATGGTGCGGGCATCAATTGTTTTGAATTTAATGCAAGTACTGGTGAATTAAAATTATTAAATCAAACATTTCAAATTAATCCAAGTTATTTAACAGTTTTTAATTTAAATAATACATCTGAAACTAATGCTGCTGAACCATGCTTGGTTGCTGTAGCTGAAGTAGTTGCTTCCAAAAAACCAGCGTTATATTTTTATTCCATCCATCAAGACCATTCTCTGCATGCATCCTATACAGCATCTATTAATGGAGGCTGTCCCTGCCAGCTTACTTTTTTTAAAAGTAATGAAGGGGATGCATTTATAGCTATTGCTTGTTATGAAACTGGAAATATCATTGTTTATGATGTGCATGCAAAAATGGAACCCATTTCAATTCAACATAGTGGTCATAGTCAACACCCTGCAAGACAAACAGCGGCACATGCTCATTGTGTATGTTTTGATGCAGCAACGAATAAATTACTGGTAGCTGATTTAGGATTGGATCAAGTTGTAGTGTATTCGATACAAAACAATAAGGGAAAGATAGAAGCCACCGAAATTCAAATCATGCATACACCGGCAGGAAGCGGTCCTAGGCATATTTGTTTTGATAGGAATCAACATTTTGGATTTATTTTGAATGAACTAAATGGCACCATTTGCCTAATTATACACGAGCAAGATCAATATTTAATAAAAGATATTTTCCCAAACAATGCACCTAATTCAACTAATGTTGATAGGGGTGCTGCCGCCATTCGTGCTTCCGCCAATGGAAAATTTGTATATACAAGTATTAGATCCAACAATACCATCAGCTTGTATGCATTGGATCCAATAAAAGCATCTCTTGATTTTATCGAAGCCTATCCAACAGGAGGCGATACGCCAAGGGATTTTACCTTAGATCCAACAGGCAATTGGCTTTTAGTGGGCCATCAATATTCAGATGCAATCAGCATTTTTAATGTAAATTCATACAATGGAAAGCTGAGTTTTTTTAAAATAGTTGAAAATATAAATTCACCCGTTTCTTTTTCATGGGCCTAAATAAAATAAATAGCAATGCAAAATAATAACATCATTCAAAAATGTAGCATCACCGATGATTGGTCTTATAAAGGGATGAAAGTGGTTTATCTAGAAAATGCTTTTTTACGCATTGGTATATTGGCTGATCGCGGTGCAGATATTTTTGAATTTAAATACAAGCCTTTACAACTAGATTTTTTATTAAGATTGGAAAAAGGAATCAGCAATCCTGCGCAAGAATTTTCTCAAATGAGAAATACGACCAATCAATTTGAAGATTATTATTATGGAGGCTGGCAGGAGATGCTTCCTAATAGTCCAGCTTTTAATTATAGAGGTGCTTCTTTAGGATTGCATGGAGAAGTTGCATTAATTCCATGGAACTATGCTATTGTAAAAGATACTCCGGATGAAGTTGCTGTTAAATTTTGGACACGTCCTTTAAGAATGCCCTTGCTTATCGAAAAAATAGTAAGCATTAAGAAAAACAGTACTCAATTAAATATCTCAGAACAACTCACCAATGAAAGTGCTACTCATTTAGACATCATGTGGGGGCATCATATTGCATTTGGACTTCCTTTTTTAAATGAAGGTGCCCATATTGAAACCAATGCTAAAACAATGGAAATACATAATGAAATTCCTGCACCACGGAGATTCAAGTCTGGTAAGACATATCAATGGCCCCATGTAGAAGATGCTTCAGGAAAAATGATGGATGCAAGCATTATTCCAGATACAGCTGCCCCTGCTTATAGCGAACTTGCATTTCTAACTAATTTTAAAACAAATAACAATAAAGCTTTTTATTCCATTACCAATCCAAAACAAAAAGTGGGTTTTAAAGTAGAATGGGATGCCTCTGTTTTTAAATGTTTGTGGTTATGGCAAGAAAGAAATGCAACGCAAGATTTTCCATGGTGGGGCAAATGCTATACGGTAGCATTAGAACCTTGGACATCTAAATTTACCAATGCGCCCAATGAAGCCATCAATAATGGAGAATGGTTGCACCTAAGTGCAGGCGAAGTGGTTACTACTAGTTTGACAGCTGGTGCTTTTGAAAAAGTATAAAGCTAAAGGCAATATTGATTTGCACTACAGAATCTTTGTAGATCTACATTTATATAAGTTGTGCTTGCATGATTCATCATATTAATTTTATTAAACAGCATAAATTGATTATTTTTAGTAAGCTTCAAAATCTATAATATCAACACTATGAAATATATACAAAAAACAATTTTACTAAGTTTATTCATTCTTGGATCTTCTTATCATTCATTTGCACAAAAACAGTTCAATGCTTTACTTGTAACCACTACAAGAGGTTGGCATCATGAATCTATACATGCAGGTGTACTAGCCATTCAACAGTTAGGTGTTAAACATAATTTTAATGTAAACTTATTAGAAGACAACTATGGTTTTACGGATAAAACTTTATCCAATTATCAAGTAGTGATATTTTTAAATACCACTGGTGATATTTTAAACAATGAGGAACAAAAAGTAATGGAGCGCTTTATTCAATCTGGTAAAGGGTTTATGGGCATTCATAGTGCCTCTGATACAGAATATGATTGGGCATGGTATACACAACTCGTTGGAAGAATGTTTCATATACATCCTGTCATTCAGTCGGCTCGTTTAAATGTGCTAGATGCTTCTTTCCCTGGGCTTGAAGGTTTTGCAAATAATAAACAATGGACAGACGAGTGGTATGAATTTGGTCCTGATCAAGTAAAAGATTTAAAAACAATATTATCTGTGGATGAAAATTCTTATAACCCTAAAGCAGATTGGGCCGCTAATCCACAAAGAGCAGCGGTATCAGGAAAAGGCATGGGTGCCTTTCACCCCATTGCATGGTACCATAATTTTGATGGAGGCCGTGCATTTTATACCAATCTTGGTCATGTGCCAAGCGACTTTACAGATCCAACCTATTTAAGTCATATTACTGCTGGCATTATTTGGGCTGCTACTGGGAAAAAATAGCTCTGTTTATCAATCAACTAAAGACCTGACTAATTATTTAGATTTGGGTTGAATGGCCTTTTTAATTTTAGTAAACAATTCAGTGTTTTCGTAAACGCCATCAAATAAGAAAGATTGATAACCATAGCTAAATACTGGCACGGGAATACCCGTGTGGTCATTGGTGGCAAATTGAGCAGTAAGGCTTTGTTTTTTATAATCTCCATCATGAAGGGTAAGCCCACCGGTTTCATGGTCACCAGTAATAATAACAAGAGTGCCTTTGTTTTCATCTGCGTATTGAATTGCTTTGCCAATTATAGCATCGAAGTCAATCACTTCTTTAACCACATACTCAATATTGTTGGCATGTCCTCCATAATCTATTTGAGCAGCTTCCAGCATCATAAAAAATTGCTTGCTTTTATTTAATTCAAGAACAGCCTTTGTTTTTTCAAACGCATTGCTTAACCAATTACCCCTTCCTTCTTGCATGGACAATCCAGCTTGTGGATCAAGCACCAACATTTTATGATTGGTTGGAGTTGACAATGCATTGATTGAATGTTCTATTTTATAATTGGGTAATAAGCTGTCAAGTAGTTGGTTGTTTAAAACAGCCACTTGCTTTTTTTGTAGAATGCTTATTTTATTTATTTTATCATTCCCCGCACCTGCTAAAATTTGAACTCCAGAATTTTTTAATTGTTGAATGATCTGTATGGAACTATCTCTTTCTTTTTCATGTGCATAAAAAGCTGCAGGGGTGGCATCAGATACATCCCCACTACTAATTAATCCAACACTATAATTTTTATTTACTAAATAATCGGTGATTAATTTTAAGGGTTCGCCTTTGGGGTTAATACCTAAATGTCTGTTCTCCATTTTTTCACCCGTAGCTATGGAACTAGCACCTGGTGCCGAATCGGTTACATAATTATCTGCAGAGCTAGTTTTTGAAAATCCAATATGCTTTAAATGAAAAGTAGTTAAAGCCCCGCCATTAGCGGTATAGCCCGCATACCACTGTGGTAAACTACAACCATCCCCAATCAATAAAATAATTTTAGTAACCGGAAGGTCAACACCATCGTTTTTATATTTAGGTAGATAGACTGCTTGTTTGTTTGACAGACGCACATGGGTCGTACTCCATTCATTTAAAAACTTAGCCAAGGACACGATATGATCTGTATTGATATAGTCTACCTTCATTTTTATAAACTGTTGCCAAGCATTTAAATAATCAGGGCTGGCCCAAAATCTAATTTTTTTACCTTTTTCATGTGTACTACTAATAATAGAATCAATTTTTTCACGCTCTGCTTTTACCATAATGCCTTTACCATTCCAATGCGCGTAGTTGGTAAAATCGGCACTGAATAAACCAATTTTGGCTAATTCGCTTGTCGAATAATTCTTATTTAATTCACCATCAAAAAAAATGTAATTAGGATAGCTAGCAAATTCATTGGGCTTAGGTCTATTGCCTGTGATGACAATTTTAATTTTACCAGCATTGATGATAGATGAATAAGTCTCAAGTAGGGCTATTAATTTTTGGAGGGTCCTAATGGGATCTGTCTTAATATCTATGAGTAATTGTAAAGGCTTTGAAGTATCTGCATAAGGATAACCATGATTTGCGTTGATTTTATTTTTTAAAGGATCAAGATAAAAGGCTTGAAGGGTTCTTCTCTTTTGAATATCCCCAAAAGTATGACCCACAAATAAACTGTCATTAAAATAAAATATATCTGCTTCTATAGATCCAAATCCTTGCTCATAAGCGGTGAAAAAGGGTATGGGGTTTTCGTAATCGTTATGGGAATGTGCATTAGAGGGCGTATAGTTTTGACTAAATGCAGTATTAAAAATTAAGATAGCAAGTAGTAATGTAATTGGTTTATATTTATTCATCAAAGTGTTTTTGTAAATTTTAAATGCGATTGATTAAAACCCATTTTTGTATAAAATTCGTGTGTATCTAATCTTTTATTTTGTGCTGTAACTTCAAAAGAAATGCAATGTAATGCTATTAATTCTTGCTCAATAAATTTTAATAATTGCGCGCCAACTTTTTGTCCTCTAAATTCTTGTTTAACAAAAAGCTCTTGAATTTCTGCCACTTTTCCACAGTGATGCAGCAACGGTTGAATGTAGCAACTTATAAAGCCAAAGACTTCCCCATCAAGGCTTTCGGCAAGGTAGTATAATATGTTTTCATTATTCATATTGCGAATAAATATCTTTTCAAACTCATTGATATTGAATGTAAAATCTTCTAATAAACAAATTTGTTCATATACAGTTAACATATCATTTTCTATCACTTTTCTAATTTTTAAATTATTTATTTTCATTTTTGATCTCAATTTTTATTGATATATTTTATGTAATTGTTAAATTAATATTACCACAATATTAATTATTTTTAGAATGATTACTATTAACACAGCGGTAATATTATTC
>Ga0194047_10001107_pt1 | contig 16942 bp, 10 predicted proteins | sample JunL225m_MetaG_2_FD_160070 | JGI IMG/M metagenome (GOLD analysis project Ga0194047, IMG submission 160070) | Anoxic zone freshwater microbial communities from boreal shield lake in IISD Experimental Lakes Area, Ontario, Canada - Jun2016-L221-5m | ecosystem: Environmental > Aquatic > Freshwater... | reverse complement strand
GAGTTTGGTAAGAAATTGGTTGATGCTAGACAGGAACTATTAACAAAAATTAGTAAAAATTTAACCAAGTAAACAAAAACCCCAATTATGGTTTCGGTATTATCTTAGGATTGGAATACACTTGGCTGCAAACAAAAAATTCTTTGAAATAGGTTTTATCTAATTTCGATTTGTTCAGTCGGGGTTACAAAATATTTTTCCAAGTTTTCAATTGATTGGAGCGTTGCTGAATCTGCTTTAAAGATTCCTTTGGAAATAACCCTGGCATAAAAACTAACTGTGAAATTAGCACACTGATTTTGAAAACTGAAATAAATCTGATTGCCATCAATTTTGTCAGAATTGCGAACCACGTCGCATTGCTTTTCTCTTTCAGTAAAATCAAAAACATCAAATTGACTGTTTACGATTGGCTTAAGTCCGCTAGGCAAAATGTCTTTGATTTGATATTCGCCTTTCGGAGTGCCTGGCAAAAATTGTGCGCTTAAAGTGATTTTAACCACATCGCCCTCTGCAAACTTTGCAGTCTGAGTCTCACCTAGTTTATAAGCGCGAGTCAATTTCAGACTAGCATCATTTTGAAGCTTGTCCTTGGCATCATTTTCAAAGACACTAACTACTTCAATATCACCCTTGACATCACTGAAGTTGAGAGAATCCACTTCCTCACGTGCAAGCATGACAATAGCAACTCCTTGCCCATCAAGAGAAATTTTTTCATTCCTTTTGTTGGTTTTGAGATTGAAACTTGCTTGTTGCTTTGGAATTTGAGCAAGTTGAGACTCAACGATAATAGCTTTTTCCAAGACTATCAAATCTCTTTTAGGACTATGACTGTCAAGATAGTTCCAAATCTTTTCTAGCATAGCTTGATCACTGACATCAGCAGCCAACATCCCAAGCGTGGCGGTTAACTTTTCTGGCTCAATTGGGATATTGCCACTTTCAAGCCAAGCTTGTTGCCCATCCATTTTAATTGCTTCTTTGATTTCATTTTCATAATATTGTCTAGCGCCTTCCAGGTCGCCACTTTTTGCCAGAGCCAAACCAAGATAAATTTTATCATCAATGGCTAACTCATTTTTGTTTTCTTTCACAACATTAATCTTGTTAAGCACTGGCTGACCAATTGAAGCCAGGCCATATAAGGATTTGGAAATGCGGTGAATGTCGGCCTTTGAATCATATAAAGATTGATTAAAATAGCTCTTTAGGGCGTCCTTGTTGATTGAGTTTACTGAAGCATCAGCGACCTTCGCTGAAACTTCCAAATTAGCGTCGCCATAGGTAAACAAGCTAAGTCCTAAATAATCTTTATTAAAACTTTCTGTGTCCAAATCCTCATTAAATTTGCTACCATAATATTCTTGCGCTAAGAGTTTTTTTGACACATAGGCCGCAACCATTTGATCCAAGCGAGCACCACCATCTTCAACATTATTAACCAAGGTTGAAAAATATTTTCCCTTGCCCTTATCAGCAAAAACAATTTTCGTGAAACCTGATTCATTGGCTTTAAGGTTTTTCAAGTCTTGCGAAACTTGATAGGAGCGACTTTCTGTTTTTTCAAAATAACTGTCCTTAACTACGATTTTTCTGATTAGGGAATCATTTTTTTCTCCTTGCTTGGCACTGATTTGGATTTCATATTCACCTTTTGGCAAAGCGCCAAGTGAAAGATATTGTGTTGAATCTTTAGTGCTTCCAGTTTGCCTGATCACAGAATCTTTTGACGCGATTGAAAATTCAACTGGCTGATTTGAATCATAGTCTTTACCGAAGAAACGTAGCTTCAATTGAGGATTGTCCCCTGTCAGATAAGTTGGATTCAGTGTTACGTCTACAAAAAATGGCAGACTAGTTGAAATTATTTCATGCGTTTGACCAGCAGTCATTGCTTTGGTGTCAAAAGCTTTAGCCGTAATTCTCCAACCAGTCAAATTGTCTGGCAATGTAAACAAAGCCATCGCCTTCCCGTTAGCATCAGTTTCCAGGTTTTGGAAATATGGCACATCCAAGAAAACACTGCGAGGTTCGCCACCGCCTCCAGCACCGCCGCCCGGCCTGCGATCCATGTATTGGGTGTAAGCAGAGATTGGAGAGACGCTATAAATTGGAGCATAAAGATTTTCCAATAAATCCTTGTTCGAAAATTGATCATCATTTTGAAAAAGTGCTTCATCCACCACTGCCACGTTTACTTGCGTTGAAACTGGCCTACCTACCTTGTCCTTGATTGCTATTTGAGCTTGGACCTGCTCTCCAGGACGATATTGTTCCTTTTCCGGTTTGATTTCAATGGAAAGTTCCTTATCTTCTTCTTTTTGCTGGGCTATCGCCCAAGAACTTTCTTGAAAACCATAGGCTGTCAAAATCACGCCCAGATATTTTGTTGAGGGGGCAAATTTTTCCTCAAAAATCTCTTCAAAATCTTTTCCGTCTTTAACCACAGCCTGGTCAATGTCATTTTGATAACGATAAAAAAGAGTTCTGTTGTCCAGTGATTTATCCTCTTGAGAAGCTTCTTTCAATTGAAGTTTGACTTTGTCTCCGACAGAAAAATAATCTTGATTAATTGAAAGTTCAACCTGACCATAAAGACTTGGTCCGCTATACAAATAAACTTCTTGAGAAAATTTCCTGCCTTGCTGGTCGACTGCACTAAAAATAATTTTATAAGAAATCATTGGGTCATTGTTTTCGATTTTTTTCGTGAATTTCCATTGCCCCCGCTGGTCAGTTTTATCATCAAACTTTTCCACGTTTTCTTCTTTCTGTTTATAGTTATAATCTTTGATTTGGGTTTTGGTGATATAGTCATAGTGCTGCCCAGCTTCAATTTTTTCCTGAGTTATTTTGACCAATTGACCTTCGACTTTATAATCAGCAACCGGATCACTAAGATAGGCAGTCAAATCACCCATCCAGGGAAAACTTGCGGATTTTTTTGCTTGCTCGGCCTGACCTTTAGCAAGATCAATCTTGTTGACTTTGGCGGTCACTTCAAATTTTCCTTTTTCACCTTCCTCGACTTGAGCGTCCAACGCCATCGCAGAATTGAAAACATCGAAAGTCGATTGTTGAGAAATATCACCTTCCTCAGCCATCACTGGCACGAAAGATATTTCGCTGTAATCTTTCACAACCGTGCTTTTTTCATTCTTCTTGGGCGTGATTTTAACTTCGCCAGTTCCATTTTCATCCAAAGCAAGAACGCCAGAAGTTTTATCGTTAAATTCATTTTCTGGCGAGATATTGCGATTGTTTAATATTTGACCCTCTGAATCATATTTCAATTTTAGCTTTGAAACTGGAGTTCCGTCATAGAAACTCGCCTTCACTTTTAGGGTTACTTCTTGCCCCGTGAAAACCGCTTCAGGAAAGGCTTCAACCGAAAGCTGATAGGCTGGTTTCTCATAAGTAGCCACCTCAAGCGAAGTTGAGCTATAAGCTTCTTTTTTATTTTCACTAACAATCGACAAACAATAGTTTCCCACTCCAACTTCGGGAAGTTTTAAGCTGCCGCTAACTGTGTCAAATTTTGAAATTGAAAGTTGCTGAGACACAAGTGGCAATTTCTTGGAGACTGCTCCACCCCAAACACATTCGTTCAGCTCCACTGTGACTTTTTCATTTTGAATATTTTTATTGCGTCCTTTCAACACACCCCAAAAATTGATTGTGTCATTCGGTCGATATTTATTTTTGTCTGTGGAAAGTTTTTCCCAGAAACGTTTTCCCTGTTCGACTTGATCAGCATTTTCATTGGCAATTATCGCCTTTGGTTGAACACCTGGTGCAGAGATTTTGAAAAATTGCGGACCATAGTCGGTGCTATCCTTACTATTGGTCTTTAGTGCTTCTGGCAAAGAAAAATTCAAAAGTCCGCCGCCATCAAGCTTTCCCATTTTTTGTTCATTTTTATTTTGATCTACAAAGGAAATCTCAGCCTCTTGCAAAGGTTTTTGAGCAGGAAAATCATAGGCCCACATCAAACCGGAGTTGCCAGCCAAAGAAGTATATTGCGCAATTTTAGAAACCACAATCCAACCATAATCGCTGTCTTTTCCCCTGCTAAGCTCAAAGAAATAATAACCCTCCTTGAGGTTTTCTGGCACCTCGAAATACTGGTTCGCAACCGGACTGCCAGTTACCAATTTTCCTTTGGCTGAAAAGGTTTTCCTGTCCTCACTAGGCTTAAAAGAATTCACTTCCTTTTCTTTGGCATATTGCGACCAAGCAAAATCCCAATTTTTACTTGCCTGATACGATTGCATGAACTCATCTGCACCGCTGAGAGCATATAATTTTACTTCAAGCTCGCTCTTAGCATTTTCAGCATTGTCGAAAACATCAATCATCGGATGAATATCTGAAGTTGCTTCAATAACTCTTTTGTTAGTCCAAAATGAAACTCCATTCTTGGCAGATTGATTGTCCTTGGTGTCAGTTTCAAAAGCAAAAACATAATCTTCATTTAAAACTTCCCCATCATCTTTCGAAGTTAAGCCCTTTTTAAGTGTCACCGTATAAATTCTCTTTTCAACTAATCCTTTCGAATGAAAATAAAGTTTGTCCATTTTGATTTCAAGCGTCCCTTCCACTTTCGGTGAAATTTCAAAATATTTTTCAGTTCCTTCTGGCAAACTGCGATTAAGTTGAATTTCAATCCCTGTGTTGAGGGGCACGTTTGTGGCATGACTGGCTGGAAAAGATTCTACTGCCCCAAAAGGTGCTTTGACTTGAAAAGCCCACTGATAATTGCGATCAGCAATTTGATCATTTTTGATGGCAATTTGATAAACCTTGCCCTTTTCCAATTCGCCCGTAGTTTTGATTTCATATTGATAAGGCAAATCCTGGGCATTTGTTTGCTCGGCTGCATAAACTGGCATTGCTAGCATTGCCGTTTTTTTGACCTTGGTAACTGAAAAATTAGTCTTGGGTTTGAAGCTTAAAGTTTTTTTGATGGTCGCTTCCGGCAAATCTTTGGAACTTTTCAAAACAAAAATAGTGTCAGGCTCAATCCCTGCAGGATCAATTTTTATTGGTGAAAGCGCAAAGCTTACATTCTGCTTGGTCAAATAAACTCCCCCATTTTGACTGTATTGTCTTTGCACAAAAAAGGCCACCCCAATCACCAAAATCAACATTGGCAAAGCAAGCGCCCAGCGACTTTGTGAAAATTGACCAAGGAAAACTGAAAAATGTTTCAAGACAATGCTGAATCTTTTTTGAAAAGTCTTTTCCTCGCCAGAATTTTTTAGCTGTCTAACTTTTTCCATCAGTTCACCCCGAAGCCTGAGTTTGAAATTTTCATCAAACTTAGTATCTGGTTTCGCTTCAATTATTTTTTCAATAGCTTTTCTCAAGGCTTTATCATATTGAATCAAATCTTTATCCAACGCGTAAAGATCGCCCAATATTTCTTCAATTATTTTTCCCATTTTAGTTAACTAAAAAATTATATTGCTTGCCTATATTATACCACGAAATTTAACTTTTCATTTTTATACCAAGTAGCTCGATGGAGGCTCAACCTCCATTATGGAGGTTGAGCCTCCATTGAGCCAGCATTGATTTAGTTAAGCCAATATTGTCTATAATATTTACAACGAACCAGCTAAGAAAAGGTAACAAAAACCACCGCTTTTGGCGGTGGTTTTAAAATTTCAAAACTAGTTAATTTTTAAAGTCTGAATCAAATTGTCAAAATCTTTTTCAAACTGAGAATCACCCCTAGCCTGCTTCTTTATAATCAAAGTTTTATTAACGCTCGGAGTTTCTATATAGTAAGTTTTTCCACCACTACCACCCTTACCTATGAGCTCATTTCCTTTTTCATCTCTATCTGTTGAAAATGTCTCAACATAGACATTCTTACCAGCAATCATAATCTTTTCCCATTTGGGGGCAGAATTGCCGCAACCATAAAGATTACTATCAATTGGCTCATTTTTACACTGTTCCTTCTCGCCAGTTTTGACATTGTTTACGATATCTCCCGCCAAGCCATCTTCGACGCGAAAATCGATTTGAGATGCATTAAATTCCCCATACCAAATATAGTCTACTGCTGAAACTGAGACATTTGGATAATAATACAGCTTAAACGATTGTTGGATTTCTTTTGCTGTTGCAGCTTTAATATCCTGAGTAGAGTGAGTACCAACCCCATCAGAATAAGCAGGAGCACTCTGAGTTTTCCCTGAATCTGGATCAGTATATGTGTACTGCGTACCCAAAAAATCTCGCATTTCCTCAACGGAAAGTTGTTTTTCTCCGGAATTTCGTGTTTCTGTCATCCATTTTTCAGGAACCTCAAAAGAAAATGGAACTTCAGAATTTTTCACTTCCACAATTTTGTAGCCTGCCTTAGCAACTTGCACATTTGCTTGTTTTTCTGAATCTGTAACTACAGGTTTTGTTTGCACAATAGGTTGTGCATCAACCACCTGCCCAGTTGGTGATTGTGCTCTTTGGGTAAATTTAAACCCAAGAATCCCTCCTGTCACGGCCACCACAATTGCAATAACCACAACTTTAATGATGTTTTCTTTTTTCATAATTTTGACTTAAAAAATTATTAATTATTTTCTTAACTTATTATACCACAAAAATTGACTTTTGTTTTTCTCTCACTGAATTACAACGAACCAGCCAGCAAAAGGTAACAACCCAATACTTCCATAAATGGATATATGGAAATAAGTGCAGAAAAAACAAAAAGACCGTCATAGACGCGACCGCGTGGGAAACGGTTTTTTTGTTTTATGTGAAATTAAAAAACCTCGTCCACTTTGACTGTGAACGAGGTGCAAACAAATTCGACTTATAAAATACCACTCTCCTTATACAACATTCTCAAGAAAAGTGCCTTCTTGTCAATTGCGTCTTCCTTGTAATTTTTATCAAAAAAAACGAAAACGGCATTTATCCAGACGCCACTCTGAATAAAATCTTGCTCTTTTTCAGAAATGGGCTTTCCTAACGCAAGGGCTAATCTTTCGTCGTATTCAGTACGACCAGCAAGCTTGAAACCATCCTGCGTTATCTTAGCATTCTTACTAATCCTACTGACTTCATCAGCAAGAATTTTTTGATACAACTTGCCACCCAATAAGGTCATCACCTTATTTTGGAAAGTATGCACTTTAACCTCTTCATAACAATAATCCTGGTCACTCTGACGACCCTCATATGGATTCTGCGAGAAAAGATAGGCGTGATAGCCTTCGTGTAGCAACATAATAGCTTTCCCCACTGAACTGTAGGCTGCGCTATTCTTTAGTACTATTGCCCTAATTTCTGGTAAGAAATTAGCAGCCGCATTTTCCGCCAGAAAAATACTGTCCCAATAAGGACTAATTCCCTTATCACTTTCTAAAACAGGAACTATCATGAAAGAGTCCTGTTTTTCTGCGTTTTCAAGAAACCTTAGCCCATCTTGATGAGGAGCAGCCAGCACTGCATTCTTATTGAGAAAGTTCATGAGACTTCGCACTTCATCATCCTTGATTTTCTTGCCAACTTCATTAGCACTTTGCAAAAAATCAACTTTGCTTGCAAGCCTTTCAGCTAGACTATCTGCCAAACAAACACTTCCAAAGCCAAAAGATAACAAGCACGTAACAATAACCACAACTTTCTTAAACATGGAAAACTCCTGTTTTTAAATAAATTGACAAAAAACTCTTACCTCCTCAAAATAATTGTTAATTATACATTCTTTTACATAATTTGTCAAGACCATTGAATCACTACCAATGCTTCCCTTATTGGAAGCCATTTTGGGAGCTTTAATCCCTCTTGACCTATTTACAACGAACCAGCCAAGAAAAGGTAACAAAAACCACCGCTTTGGGCGGTGGTTTTAAAACTTTAAGTTTAAAATATACAGTTATTGAATTTTCACACTCTGCATGACCAAATCAATATCTTTAACCTGGGTCATATAGTCAGGGTTTGAAGTGTAGCTACTGCTTACAAAAACATCAAATTTTTTGCCCCAAACATCTGTAGCATTGGACATCTCTTGCTCCATAGCTTTATCATATTTATTATTTGCGATATTACTATTGATTTTTTCAAGCAATACATTCAATTCCTTTTCTAATTGATCCTGTTGTTTGCTAGTAACATAAAATTGCCCACCAATTATCGCTTTCGATTTTTGATCTAACAGGGTTACATTATAGCTTAAAGTTACGCCATAATCTTGTCCATCTTCCATGAAAAATGTTACACCCTTAGCCTGCTGATCACTAGTTGCAAGATTTTTTGGCACAAACTTTTTCGCCAAATTAACCCCAAAAAATGCTGTTTTTCCATAGCCATGCCCAAGCTTATCTAGTGCTTTAAAGTCATTTTCACCTACTGTCAAACTACTTGTTGCGATTTTTTGCAGAAAGGTAATGTCTCTTGAAATTCCGTATTTCTCTTGGTCCACTATGTTTATCTTCCATTCTCCATCCATTCGTTTATCCCCAGGAAAAGTTGCAAATGTAAGCGAAGCTACATTGTATGGCTTATTAGCTGGGTTTGGGAACATAGCTTCCTCAACTTTAAGGTTAACCTCGCCCCACACTGCCGGATAATTAAAACTAATTTTTTTACCAGCAAATTGTGGTGACAATTGGGATAAATCACCAGTATAAGTTTTCCAATTTGCAGGCACTGTCTGCTCAGCAGCCGAAATTTGCTTTTGAGCAACTGGTGCTGGTTGCACGCTGGCCACCTTTTCAGTTGGTGCTTGCACATTTTTGGCAAACTTGAAACCAACCACTCCTGCGCTTATGGCAACAATCACAATGATGATTGAGACCATAATGATGTTTTCTTTTTTCATAGTTTTAACTTAAAAATTAAATTATTTTCTTAAATTATTATACCACAAAATAAAATCTCCGTGTCATCCTGAATTTATTTCAGGATCTGCTATCTTTTTCTCACAATATTACCCATAGCTGAGATGCTGAAATAAGTTCAGCATGACATTAACACTGCTCACTAAATTACAACGAACCAGCCAAGAAAAGGTAACAAAAAAAATAACGAAAAAATAACGCCGAGCTTTAAAGATATATTTTAAAGATATTTTAATTTAAACAATGTAGCAATATAACAATTTTGAGTTTTTATTTCCCAAAAAACAACAGCAAAAAGGCCAACACTAGCTCGCTTCGCAAGCTTCCAACAGCCCGTGAAAAAATCATTTTGCAATTATCCTCACTTTTGCCGACAATTTCGGCAATTTCGCAATAACTCAGTCCGCTCCAAATTCGGAGCATGACAATGTCACGCTGATCAGGCTTGAGCTGTTTGAGCAATTTTTCAACTTCCGCAAATTTGTCTTTGTTTTCAACGTCTTTGAGTAAATCTTCCCCACTAACCAAATCCCAAGCATCCTCAATATTAGCATGACTTTTCTGCGTGCGATAATGATCAATCACAGTATTAGTTGCGATGCGATAAAGCCAAGAAGAAAAAGAGCCTTTGGAGGGCTGATAAGTTCCCAGCTTTTCTAAACATTTCAAAAAAGTCTTACTGCATAAATCTTCGGCAATTTCCCGATGATGGGTTTTAAAATAGATATAATCATAAATCTTATGAACATATTTGTCATAGAGTAAGCCAAAATCTTCAGTTTTTCCAGTTTGAAAACTCGCAACTAATTCGACGTCATCGATAATTTCAACTACTGAGTCTTGGGTCATATTGTCGATTTTTTTATTACCCCTCTCAAATACAACGAACCCGAAAAGAAAAGGTAACAAAGAATTTTTTTATTTATTTTTATTTTTGAAAAAACTATTTTTTTTGTAAAAAAGCGATCACGTATTCGCAATATTGGTGATATTGCTTGAGGCAATCAGCAATAGAAGTGTAAATTTTTTCATAATCAGTTTTGTCATCGTCATAGTCATGCACTAAAATATTGCGAGTTCCAACACTTTTAGATATTTGCATGGCAAATTCTTCCGGATAAACGCCAACTTCAGCCAAACGCAAAAAAGTTTCTCGATAAGTTTCGGGAATTTTTGTTTTTTCAGTTGCCAGTTCTGATAAAAGATGTTCATTAATATCAATTGCCCGCACAATTATCTTTTCTAACAGCCGTTCCAAGGTGTTATATTTATAAAAATCGCCAGAGACCTGCTCTAAGCTAAAATTTGAAAACTCAGCTAAGTGCATTAACTCCTCCTGAATAAGGTCTATTTTTTTCTCAACAAAATCCTTTTTAACCATATATTTTTTCCGCTAATATTTTTTGTTTAGTATTTATCATTTTTGTGCGTAACTGTCGCAAACTATAAATATCAATATAGCGTCGCAGAGCAGCAGCTTTCAAACTAGCAAATTCGCAGGTGTCCCCAAAAAGCAAGCGTCCTTCTGAGAAAATTTCTTTTTGTAAAAGTGGACTAGCACTAGCTAGATTTGTTAAATCAATTTTATTTTCAGCAATTCCCAGCACATTTGCCAAGAAAAAAAGCGTCTCCGTATATGCGGATAAATTTTTTCCAATATCCTTGATTGGTAACATCAAAACAGCAAGATCATAATCGCTTTCGGTTTTAGCCTTACCTGTTGCTTGGGAACCAAAAAGCACGAGCATGCTAATGCCCACTTTTAAAGCCTCTTTTTCTAGTTTTTGTTGGTCTATTTGCATATTTATATTTTAACACAAGCCTAAAAAAGAATCAAGCAAAAATAACTCTACGACTTGACAAAAACTAGTTTACTGCTAAACTAATTAGAATAAGCTTTAATCATATTGAATCATGAAAAAAGTTGTCTACGTTTCCCCAGTTGAGCCCATTATCTGCCTGGCTCATCGATTTGAAGCCATCGCCAACAAATATGTCTTTCAGCCCATGGGTTTTTCAGCCATCAGTATGCAGATTTTGAAGATCCTGAAGCGTAATGGCCAAATGACTGCTAGCGACTTGATCAAAATCACCAGCGCCACTAAATCCAACATGAGCCAACGCTTGAGTTTTTTGGAAAAAGAAAAATATGTGTGCAGATTGGGCTGCGAAAGCTGTTGCGACAAAAGAAAGATCACCATCCAGCTTACCCCGAAGGGCAAAGAGAAAATCAACGATTTGGAAAAGAGATTCAAAAAAGCTCAGATTTCTTTTGAAAAAAAATTTACACTTAAGGAAATTGCCCAACATCGAGCTTTTATTAAAAAATTAAACGCCATTTTAGACAGTGGCGAACATGAACTGGCTAAAATATTTAAATTCTAAAATAATTCCTATGCAAAAGCGAAAAATTATTCTATCTGTCATAATTATTTTGATTATCTTTGTGGCAGCTGAAAGACTCAGCACCAAAAAAGCGGTCGTTCAAAAAGAAGAAGTCAAAAAAACAATTGCAGTTTCAACTCAAGCAGTTGGCGACAGCAAAAAACTTTCTCAGAAAATCCAATATCCAGCCAGCGTGGTTGGTGACCAGGAAATTCAAATCACCGCCAAATCAAGTGGCACAATTATCAGCGCGCCAGGAAATATTGGAAGTGCAGTAGCCACTGGAACCTTGCTAGCTAAGATTGATGACAACGGAACGCTTGGCACCGGTGACCAAGGCTTAAAAAGCTTGCAAGTTCAGCAAAGCCAAATCGCAGTCGAGCAAGCTAAAAAAGCTTACGACCTAGCCAAACATGATTATGACAAATTAAACAATTCTAGCTCGGCCACTAGCTCAGAAAAAAATACTGCTAAAAATAAACGGGATGTTGCAAAACTGACTTATGAAAATTCCTTGCTTGGATTGACAGGTTCAGTAGACAACCATTTAATAACTAGCCCTATTTCAGGCACAATCATACAAAAAAATGTTTCCGTGGGAGATTCTGTTTCAGCCGGACAAGTGCTGGCTATTGTTAGCAAATCCGCTAATGTTAAAATTCAATTTTATGTTACGGCCGAGCAGCAACCAAGTTTTAAACGCGGACAAGAAATTTCAGCCACCAGTGACAATGGAAACTCTTTCCAATTGATTGTGCGAAACATTGCCGCAACCGCCGATCCAATTTCCAAACGTTTCCTGATTGAAGCTTATCCCAAAAAACAAGGCCTGACGGGCTTGCTTAGCGGCACAATCTTGACCGTTTCAATCGAAAAAGAACTTTTGCCACAAACTGCAGACAATTTGATTTTGCCATTATCTTCAATTAGCGTTGGTCAAAATGAAAGTTATCTCTTTATTGTTGAAAATAATCTTGCCAAAAAGGTGCCAGTGACTATTGCTAATGTGACCGGTGAAATTGCTGAAGTTGCCACTGACCTTGCAACTGAAAGTCGCATTATCACAGCTGGTAATAAACTGGTTCATGATGGAGAAACCGTGACCGTGCAGAATTAATTTAGTCATCGCATCCTGGGTCATATGTAAATTATGGCTTTCAAAAACTAAGTCAGCAATTTTTACTTCGCTTGTTTACTTTTTAGGACACGCTCTTGGTCAGGAGCTATGACCAATCGCTCAGAATTCTCTGTCGTTCATAATGGTCTAAAAAGCAAACAAGCTCGTAAAAATTTAGAGATATTGTTTAGCTAGAGACATGAATTGAGTGTGACCAAAATTTCGTATTTTTGTATATTTGTAATTAATTTGTAAATTCGTAGGCATATGGAAGATCAAAAACAACCCAAGCAAAATTTTAAATCTAGTGACAGCTCCTATTTAGATAAATTGGAATTTAATCCTGAGCTTCGAAAAACTTGGCTGAATTTTTTCGTGGCAAATTTCCGCGTGGTCATTTTGCTGATCGTGTTGATTTCCGGCTGGGGAATTTATGCCTTTTCACAATTGCCGCGTGAATCAAATCCGGAAGTTAAAATTGCGATGGCTGTTATTAGCGCTTCATATCCAGGCGTGTCCCCTTCTGACATGGAAGAATTGGTCACCAAAAAAATTGAAACGGATATTTCCGGGGTCAGTGGCATCGACAAAATCACTTCAACTTCTGCCAATTCTTTCTCTAGCGTGGTGGTTGAATTTGATGCCAACCAGAATGTAGATGACGCAGTCAGAAAATTGCGTGACAAATTGCCGACAATCAGAAAAGACCTTCCCGATGATGCCAATGATCCTCAGGTTCAAGAAATCTCTTTGGATGACACCCCGATTGTGACTTTTGCTTTGGTTGGGCCTTACGATGGCTTCACCCTGCGAACTTATGGCGAAAAAATTCAAGCTGAATTGGAAAAAATTCCTGGCGTTCGCCAAGTGAACATTTCCGGTGGCGATCAAAGTCAATTTGAAGTGGCCTATGATCCTGGCAAATTGACGCTTTATGGCATCACTATTGATCAAGCCAATGGAGCTATTGCGGCCACTAATCGCGCAATTCCAGCTGGAAATTTCCAGGGTAATGAATTTAATTATCCCGTTCGCTCCGATGGACGCTTTTATGATGCCAAAACTTTGGGCGACATTCCGGTTCTGCACACTCAGCAAGGCGCTATTGTTTATTTGAAAGATATCGCCACAGTTTCCGAAAAAGCCATTGAGAAAACCATTTATTCTCGTTTTTCTTTAGATGGACAAACTCCCCAAAATGCGGTTACCTTACAAATTGTCAAAAGAACTGGCGGCAGCATAATCAATACAGTGAAAAGTTCTAAAACAAAAATCGATGAAATGCTGAAAACTTTTCCGGAAGGCATTGTCTATGCTGACACCGTCAATCAAGCTGATCGCATTGAAAAAGATTTCAATCAACTGACACATGACTTTTTGCTGACTTTGATTTTGGTGGTGGGAATTTTGTTTTTGATTGTGGGGCTCAAAGAAGCTTTCGTGGCAGGCTTGGCTATTCCCTTGGTTTTTTTCACCACATTTGGCGTGATGCAACTTACAGGAACTTCACTCAATTTTCTCTCGATTTTTGCCTTGCTACTTTCCTTGGGGCTTTTGGTGGATGATGCCATCGTGGTGGTTTCTGCCACCAAACAATACATGAAAACTGGCAAATACACTCCCGAAGAAGCGGTGCTGTTGGTGCTTAATGATTTCAAAATCGTGCTAGTTTCCACAACTTTTGCCACAGTGTGGGCTTTCTTGCCGCTGCTTTTGGCCTCTGGCATTATGGGGCAATTCATCAAATCAATTCCAATCACAGTTTCCGTAACTTTGATTTCATCTTTGCTGATTGCGCTGATGATTAATCATCCATTGGCCGCGGTGCTGGAAAGAATCAGACTAACCAAAAAATTCTTCGCCCTGATTTTAATCTCCACTTTATTGGTAGGCTTAATTGGCGTGACCCAACATTCAATTTTTGGCTACGTTCTTGCGACAATTTCTTTTGCAATTATTTGTTGGCTACTGGTTTGGTATTTTGAAAAAGGCAAACAAAATCTGCAAGCCAATTTTGAGCTTTCCGAAAAAGAATGGGCCAGTGATGAACTGATCAAAGAAAAATTGCTCTTGCAAGGCAAGCATGAAGATGCAACTTTTGGCAGCAAACTTATTCACGGCATTGTGCATTTTGACAAGGTTTTACCTGTCTATGAAAAATATTTACGCTTGGCAACTTCAACCAAAAAAAGACGCCTGGTTACTTTGCTTTCAACCCTGGCTTTATTTCTTTTTGCTATTGCTCTGCCAATTACGGGTATTGTAAAATCAGAATTTTTTCCACCTGCCGATGGCGATGCTCTTTATGTCAGCCTTGAAGGTCCAGTGGGACTTAAGCTTGACCGAACAAATCAAATCACGCAGGAAGTTGAAAAAAGAATTTTGAAAACTCCAAATATTGTGAATTTTTCAACCATCGTTGGCAACCCTGGTTCTGGTGGTTCTTCTCTTGGTGGTGGAGGTTCCAACAAATCAAACACCGCTTCCATAACCATCAAACTCAGTCCTCAAGAAAGCCGCAACATCAAAGCTTATGACATTGCGCAGGAAATCCGCGATGCAGTTGCCAACATTCAAGAGGCAACTATCACGGTTTCTGCTCCCCGCGGTGGGCCACCATCGGGCAGTGCTTTTCAAGCGCAGATTGCGGGAGAAAATTTGCAAACGCTGGACAAGATTGCCAATGATTTGAAGCCGATTTTAAATTCCATTCCTGGCACCATCAATGCTGACATTTCTCTGAAAGATGCACCAGCTGAATACACCTTTTCCTTAGATCATGCCAAGTTGGAACTTTATGATTTAAACGCCACCACTGTCGGCTTGGCCCTGCGCAGTGCAATTTCCGGCACCACGGTGACCACTGTTATTCGAGAAAACAAAAATATTGACGTGCTAGCTCGTTTTGACAAAACAAAAATTCCAAATCTGGAAAGCATTGGAAATTTGCAAATTCTCAACAACAAAAAGCAGCCTGTGTTCATTAAGGACGTGGCGGAAATCAAACTAAACCCTTCCGTGGATGCCATTAATCGCATTGACCAAAAAAGAACGGTGCTGCTGACGGCTGATGTATCCGGCACAACTAATGCCACCCAAGTGGTTAAAGAATTTCAAGACAAACTTGCTAGTCAATATGTATTGCCCGAAGGTTATGCGATTAGCTATGGCGGTGAAAATGAACAAAACACCGAGTCTGTGATGTCCATCATACGTGCAATGGCAATCGCCGTGGTGCTGATTATTTCCACCCTAGTGATTCAATTTAACTCCTTCCGCAAGGCTATAATCGTGTTGGTCACCCTGCCCTTGGCTCTGATTGGAGTGTTTATTGGCATGGCACTGCTGGGAGTCACCTTGAGCTTTCCAGGACTTATTGGGATTCTGGCGCTCTTCGGCATCGTGGTGAAAAACGCCATCATTTTGATTGACAAAATCAACCTCAACATCAAAACTGGCATTCCCTTTGAAGAAGCCATCATCGACGCTGGCAAGTCTCGTCTTGAAGCCATCTTCATCACCTCCATCGTCACCATCGCCGGCATCATCCCCATCACCCTTTCCAACGCCACCTGGACCGCCCTCGGTTCCGCCGTCATTTTCGGACTTTCCATCTCGTCATTCTTCACGCTCTTTATTATCCCGACCTTGTATATGACTTTTATTAAGGAGAAGGATAGATTTTAATACGGAATCAACTTAATTCGTGATAGCAAGACGTTGGAGGCTTAGCCTCCAAGGGGAGGCTAAGCCTCCCTGCAACTGGCAGTGATTTAATTGATCCAGTATAAAAACTTTTGTTACGTAGCAAAAAAAATCCGAAATTTTAAAAGCACACCGCAAGGTGTGCTTTTAAATAATGCCCATTATTCTTGGCTTATTAAAGAAACAAAACCTTCGCCAAATTTGGCGAAGACACTAATTTTAAAAAAGATTCATACCAATGGAAACTTTTCCAAAGACGGTACCCAGAGGACTTACAATCAAAAACCCATAAAATTAACAAGCAATTTCTTATAAAAGGCTCAATTCATCTTCAGTTGGCAAATACTTTTGAACTTCAGCTGGCAGATCAGCGAAGAGCTGATATTGAGCCACACCGGCTGGCTTACTGTTGCCAGCCAAGACATATTCCACCACGATATTATTCTTATTTTTGCAAATTAGCAAGCCAATTGTTTCTCCATCTTCCTGCTTTTTCAAATCCCGATCAATCGCCGTTAAATAAAACCCTAACTGACCAACATATTCCGGCTTAAATTCAGTAGTTTTCAATTCCACCACCACGAATCTTTTCAAAAGATAATTGTAAAAAAGTAAATCCACAAAAAATTCTTGCCCGCCTACCGTGAGTTTAAATTGTTTCCCTGCAAAAGCAAAGCCCTTGCCAAGTTCTAATATAAAATTGGTAATATTCTCAATCAACGCTTTTTCCAAATCTCGCTCCTTAGCATCTGCGCCTAATTCCAAAAAATCCAAAACATAACTTTCTTTGAAAGCTTCTTGAATTAAAGCAACTTCCTGAGCGTCCACTGTCGTTTTAAAATTGCTGATAATTTTCCCTTGGCGTTGA
>Ga0194047_10001106_pt1 | contig 16954 bp, 17 predicted proteins | sample JunL225m_MetaG_2_FD_160070 | JGI IMG/M metagenome (GOLD analysis project Ga0194047, IMG submission 160070) | Anoxic zone freshwater microbial communities from boreal shield lake in IISD Experimental Lakes Area, Ontario, Canada - Jun2016-L221-5m | ecosystem: Environmental > Aquatic > Freshwater... | reverse complement strand
CAGAGGCACACCACTTCTACAAAGCGCCTTAGCACTCAGAGCCTCAGGTGTTTTGTACAACGATGGTGGGAAATTTACTGCTCATATCTTTTGACAGAGTTGCAACCCGAATCGCAACTTGTCTAGCAATGTTTTTATAGATTGCACTAATAGCCCCATCAGGGTCTGCTACCACGGTTGGACACCCAGCATCAGCCTGCTCTCGGATCGAAAGATTTAAAGGTAAGGTACCCAAAAAGTCAACGCCATACTCCTTACACATTTTTTCACCGCCGCCAGATCCGAAAATGTGCTCTTCATGGCCGCATTGAGTGCATACGTAGGTACTCATATTTTCAATAATGCCAATAATGGGTACGCCAACTTTTTCAAACATCTTGAGGCCCTTGCGAGCGTCAAGCAAAGCGATATCTTGAGGAGTTGTCACAATCACTGCTCCCGTCACAGGAACCTTTTGAGACAAGGTCAATTGAATATCGCCAGTGCCAGGAGGCATATCGACAATGAGGTAATCCAGATCACGCCAGCGTGTTTGACGCAGCAACTGCTCTAAGGCAGAAGTCACCATGGGACCACGCCAAACCATTGGGGCATCTTCTTCAATTAAGAAACCAATTGAGCTGGCCTGCAAGCCATGACCTTCCATTGGCTCTATGGTATTTTCTTCAAGCGATTCTGGTCTCCCAGTAATGCCTAACATCATTGGTTGACTCGGGCCGTAGATATCCGCATCCAGAATACCTACTTGTGCGCCTTCAGCAGCTAAGGCCAAAGCCAAGTTTACGGCTGTCGTCGATTTACCCACACCACCTTTGCCACTGGCAACTGCGATGATATTTTTAACGCCGGGTAATAATTTAACGCCGCGTTGAACTGAATGAGCAACGATCTGACTAGTGACATTGACACTAACATTTTTAACGCCCGGTAATTCACGCAAAACTTGGATGACGGATTTTCGAACAGCGTCAAACTGACTTTTAGCGGGATAACCTAAGGCAATCTCAAGGGAGATTTCGTCATGCTCAATGCGCAAATTTTGAACGTTCTTTGCTGTAACGTAATCTATTTTAGTATTTGGATCGACTAAGCCTTTGAGGGCCGCTTGAACCGTTTCAACAGTAACTGCCACAGCTCTCTCCTAAGAAGTTGCCCCTCATTTGAAGGGCCTAAATATAAATTTTGTTACTTAAAGCGAATATTTAATGAGTCGGTAGATTAACCGCACAAAGATTATTTTGCTTGTGCGGGGATTAAGTGTCTATTTAATGCTTTACCTCAAATTGGCAGTACGCATCAAGCTAAAACCGGAAATCCCGCTTCAGTAATTAACTGACTAGCTTGTGCAGGTGTCAAATTCGTTTCTATATTGACGATCTGGGTTGCCAAATCTACTTGTACTACCGCCTGAGGATCCTGGGATTGCACGGCTCTAGTGACAGCATTAATACAGCCTCCACAGGTCATACCAGATACTTTGAGAGTCAACATAGGAAGCCTTTGCCATTAAATAGTTAGATATGCTGTAGATTATCTTCTATATGACTATCCCAAAAGACAGCGATTCAGAGTTATTTACCCTAGACATCGGTGGCATGACCTGCGCTTCCTGCGTCGGACGAGTTGAGAAGGCGCTAGATAAGATTCCTGGAATAGAGGCAGCTACAGTCAATTTAGCCACTGAACAAGCCAGAATTCGTCTAAAAGTGGGATCAGGCACTCAAATTAAAGATGTTATCGCTCAGGTAGAAAAAACCGGCTATGAAGCCAAACTCACCACTCCTCATGGCAAAGGGGACTTAGCGCCTGCCAAAACCTTTTGGGGTTCCGATGGTTTAGGACGGGTCTTATTAGCCTTTGGTCTCTCGACGCCCCTCTTTTTACCCATGTTTCTGATGCCCTTTGGAATTCACTGGGCCCTATCTCCCAAATGGCAACTCCTATTAGCAACGCCTGTCCAATTCTTCCTGGGCTGGCGCTTCTATAAGGCCGGATTTAAAGCCCTGATGTCTGGCGTGGGCAATATGGATTTATTAGTAGCCTTAGGTACCAGTGCAGCCTATGGTCTGAGCATTTATCAAATGCTGAGTTCTCCTCATGCTAGCCATGAGCTTTACTTCGAAGGTTCTGCCGTCATTATTTGCATGGTGCTGCTTGGTAAATGGCTTGAAGCCCGAGCTAAACAACAAACCAGTGAGGCAATTAGAGCGCTACAGAAACTCTGGCCAGAGCATGCCAAAGTTCTAGACCCCCAGATATCTATTGCCGAAGGCATGCCCTTAGATCAATATCGAGATCTACCGCTTGAACAAGTCTTTCCAAAAGATCGCATCTTGGTTTTGCCAGGAGAGCGTATTCCGGTAGATGGCCTTGTTCTGATGGGCAAGAGTCATGTTGATGAATCCCTTCTCACTGGTGAAAGTAATCCAGTGAAAAAACAAGTGGGTGCTAAGGTCATCGGGGGAGCCTTAAATGGCGAAGGTGTGCTCGTTATTGAGGCGCAGGCAGTTGGGGTTGAAAGCGTGCTCTCTAAAATTATTTCACTGGTGGAGGATGCACAAACCCAAAAAGCACCGATACAGAAATTGGTTGATCAAGTCAGTGCTATTTTCGTACCAAGCGTGATCATCATCGCCATCATTGCCGCAATAGCAAATTGGCTTTATTTCGATTCTGCTTCAATCGCTATTTTGCGTGCAGTATCTGTATTGGTGATTGCTTGTCCTTGCGCGCTTGGCCTAGCAACACCGGCAGCCATCATGGCAGGTACTGGCGTTGCAGCACGCTTTGGTATTTTAATTAAAGACCCACAGGTACTCGAGCAAGCGCATCGTCTAAGTATCGTGGCATTTGATAAGACGGGCACATTGACGATTGGTAAGCCTCGATTACTTACCCTCACTCCTTTTGTCAGTTCAATCAATTTTGCTGATATTTTGGCTACTGCTGCAGGCTTACAACTTGGGAGTGAGCATCCTCTGGCGAAAGCATTATTAGATGCCGCCAAAGTACAAGGTATTGCACCCATTCCCCCTATTGCTAGCAAAGCCCTTGCCGGTATTGGGATTGAAGGTAAACCCACGTCAGGCCCTTGGGAAAATCAAACGCTATGCCTTCAAAGCGTTGCATCACTCGAAGCAAATCCACATATCGCAGCGATCTTAGAAAAAGCCCATTCTTGTTTTGAGTCTGGTCAAACGGTATCGGTTCTTATGAATACAGAGCAGCCCTCAACCCCAATCGCGCTAATTGGTTTTGGCGATGAGCTCAAAGCTAATGCCGAAGAAGCCATTAACGCACTTCACCATTTACAGATTCGAACAGTTATGCTCTCAGGTGATAACCAAGCTGCTGCCGATCGCGTCGGTAAGTCCATCGGAATTGATGAAGTATTTGCGCAAATCATGCCAAGTGATAAAGCGCAGATTATTCGCAAACTCCAGATATCAGATTCTCACCATCGTCAATGGGTTGCAATGGTGGGTGATGGCGTTAACGATGCTCCCGCACTTGCTGCTGCTGATGTAGGAATGGCAATGTCGACAGGTACTGATGTCGCCATGCAAGCTGCAGGCATTACCCTAATGCGAGGGGATCCTACTTTAGTTGCAGATGCCATTGATATCTCCAAGAAAACTTGGAACAAAATTCGTCAAAATTTATTTTGGGCATTTGCGTTTAATACCACTGGTATTCCATTGGCAGCGCTTGGCTATCTTTCACCCATGCTTGCTGGAAGCGCGATGGCTTTATCCAGTTTTTGCGTACTGAGCAATGCACTCCTACTAAAACGTTGGCGCCCTTCTCATCGTTAAAAATCTTACTTTGGATTTTTACGAATCAACTCGATATCGCCGTAATAAGCCTTAGTCTCGGATTTCGTGTTATCGGTATCAGTGAGTAAGGCAATCCCAATCACTTCCCCAGGGGTTTCTCCATAGGCAGAACGAAAATCGGCTTCGAGATCACGCTGATGCAAATGCCATACGCCTACTTTTTCCCAGCCCGAGTCCACCACAATCATCTTGATACGTGAGGTATGGGGATTATCGAGAATGGTATTCACAGGAGATTTTCCTGACCAGATATACATCAAAGTGGCATAAGGCAATTCTTGTCCACTAATGAGATGAGCCATTTCAAAAGTCATTTTTTCTTTGAAGGATAGCTTTGATTTATTGCCATCAAATGCGACCAAAATTCTTAAGGGGGAATCATCATGAACACGATCCGTATTATCTGCCGTAATAATCAGTCCAGTTGCTTTCCACTCCCACTTCAGCCATAAATTTTGTGCTGACTTAGGGCGCAGCTTAACTGCTAAGCCAGAGGCAGACGTTTTTGAGTTAGCACTCAGAACGGTTCTACCTTGATAATTTTCTAAGCGATAAACCGTATTCTTTTTATTGGGAGCAATGCGGTAAAAACTCCAACCCGAGGGCATTCCCTCTTGAGGTGTCTGAGTCGAAAATTTTGGTAACTCTTCTTGCGTAGCAACCTGATCAATATTGAAGGTCTGTCCAAATTCATCCTGCGGTTTGCCGCCACCAAAGCCTGAGCATCCTGCCAACACAATTAAGGTGACAAGCGCAAAAGGAATACGTAAATGCGTAAACATTCCTTGATTGTCCCAAAGATTGGAGTAAGTGCGTCTAAAATCTGAGCATGCGCCAATATTCACCATCAGCCTGGGCTGCAATTTCTATATTTATTGCTGCCATTGTGCATTTTGCCCTTGGCTTTAGTGTGGAATTTTCTGTTGATGAAGCACACTACGCCTTATATGCACAACATCTTGCATGGAGCTACTTTGATCACCCTCCTTTAGTAGGCTGGATTCAGTGGCCCCTAGTAGCACTCACCTCATCGGAGGGGATTATTCGCATGATTCCAGAGCTACTCTGGATCATTGCCTGCGTTTTGGTCTATCAAGTAGCACTTGAAATCCACCACCTACTGCAAAGACGTAATACAGCGTATTTGACTACCCACCTTCCCTCTGCAAATACTTGTGGCTTGATGGCGGTGTTAGTCATTGTTGCTGCGCCAATGCCACACATACTCGCCATTGGCTTGCTGCCAGATACTTTATTAGCGCCAATCAGTCTTGGAATTTTGTGGTTAGCCTTACTCTGGCTTCGCCATGATACTTTTAGTCTTGGTCAATGGTTGCTATTAGGTGTTTTGCTTGGCCTTGCTGGACTCAGTAAATATACGGCAGCCTTTACTGCCTCTGCATTACTCCTGGTCTTCTTAAGCGCACCTAAAAAGCAGTGGATTAGTAAAGCGGGTTTTTGGCTGGCAGCCCTAGTAGCGCTTGTTTTCATAAGCCCTGTTCTCTATTGGAATTGGTCGAATGATTGGATCTCGTTTAAATATCAACTTGCGCATGGGGGCGGCGGAATTTGGCTCTGGCGTGGTGTAGGCACTTTCGTATTACTTCAAATTGCAGTCTTTGGCCCCCTGATTATTTTGGGGGGTGCAGCATTCATTAAAGATTTTGTACTTACAAATAAATTTACTTTAATAGCCTTGCTTGGATTCTTTTTTATTCCCTTTACTATTTTTGCAAGCTTATCGGGGGGCGGAGGCTTGCCGCACTGGACAACTCCCGCATGGTTTTGTTTAGCGCCATTTGCCGGAATCGGCCTTGCAAAAATGTGGGCTACTCACCATCGTCGACTGATTCGTATTTTGTTCTGGATTCAGATAGGCTTGTGTTTGATTGGTTTTGGATTTGTTTTATCTGGCGGTATTACCTCTGCATCTATTAAATCAAATCCTATTGCCGATCTATATGGCTGGAAGGTGGCTGGACAAAAAGCAGCAGAACTGGCAAATGCAACGAGCTCTAATGGCATTGCAGTCCAAAACTGGACTCTGGGAAGTCGAGCTGCCTGGTATGCAAAACCCATTCCAGTATTTGTTTTGGACCAACGGCAAGATCAATTCGATCTTTGGTTTGGCCAAATCCCTAGAGGGGCAAAGATCATTTTGGTGAACTGGTCGGGTATGCCATTTAGCGCCCCGATTGGCCCCAAAATGGGCTTTGAAGCTTGTCAGCCCTTAGATAGCCTAGAAATTAGGCATTTCGGTCAATATTTGTCGAAATTTGACTTTAGTCTCTGTAGCAACTGGCAAGACGCTGGTCTGGCCTACTAATTCACTAAATTCAAGGGCTTATAGGCGCAAGGCATTATCCTTACGCCTATGAGCTTACATTCAGAATCAACCACTAAAGCCCCTTCCGGGTGGAAATCAGTCCTCAAACGCGCTTGGCCCACAATTCGGATCTTGTTATCTATTGGCCTGTTATGGAAAGCAACTAGTGGAATTGATTGGCACGCCATTTTTGAGTCTGAGATTCAGATGGAGCCATGGTGGTTTTTAGCAGCCCTCACCAGTGCAACTACCGCCTGTCTTTGCGGAGGATTTCGCTGGGCTTTTCTGATGCGCAGATCTGGCTTTCAAGGACGCTTCAGAAATTACATCTTGCTCTATTTCACGGGAGCATTAGTAAATCAAGGATTACCAAGTACCTTAGGTGGCGATAGCTATCGCGCTATTACCGCAACCCACTTAGATAAATCCGGAGCCCTCACAGCTAAAAAAGACTTAAATGAAGAGTTGCACCACTCTGTGGATCTTGAACATGCCACCCCTCGACTTCGTTTGAGTTTTGCCATGGTCTTGGTTGATCGCCTTCTTGGCTTAGCTGGCAATAATCTATTAGGTGGTATAGGTTTAATTATTGGAGGTGCAACATTGGCAGCCTGGGGAACAGATTTAGGCTATCTCATTACCGGCGCCATGATTACCTCAGGTCTCTTGATTGCTGCTGGCTTGGCGTTTAAGCCTACCTATCGCTTGCTTGAGAAGATTCTTGAACGTTTTCAAATGACCAATGCATTGCCAGGAATTCATATAGCCTTCTCATGGCCATATAACGTGGCTCAAGCAGTGTATGCGATTGCGATTCACTGTTTACTCATCTTCACTTTCTATTGCTGTCTTCGCGCCTACGGCGGAGTAGCACCTATTCCTAGCTTGATGATTGGACTACCAGCATTAAGCCTATTGCTCATGCTTCCCATTAGTATTTCTGGCTGGGGACTACGCGAGGCTACTCTCTCTTCAGTACTAGCCCTGTGGGGAGTTAATCAATCGATTACCGTCTTGGCATCTATTAGCTTTGGTGCGATCACCGTTATTTCTGTATTGCCCGGTGCATACTTTTTACTAAAACGTAAATAATTCATAAAGCAAACACTATGGCTATTAGCGTCAACACCATGCGTGCAATTGATCACTGGATTGGAGTACCCTTGTGTGCTCTGATTAGTCCAGTAGTGGCATTGATTGACACCGTTAAAAATGCTTTTACACCCGGCCCACAATCGCCCAAAAAATTACTCTTCATTGAGCTCTCTGAAATGGGTAGTGCAATTTTGGTGGACCCTGCTATGCGAAATGCGCAGGCCCGTGGTGCCGAGCTCTACTTTTTGATCTTCAAAAGCAATCGTGCAAGTCTTACTTTATTAAATACCGTAAAACCGGAAAATATTTTTACGATCGACTCTTCTAGCATCAGCGGTCTTTTGAAAGATACCTTAAGCTTCCTAGTGCTTGCCCGTCGTCACCGCATCGACACTGTGATTGACTTGGAGTTGTTTTCGCGTTTTACAGCAATCCTCACTGGCTTATGCGGCGCAAGGCGCCGTGTGGGTTATCACATCTTTCATGGCGAAGGATTGTGGCGCGGCTTCATGTTGACGCGCAAAGTGCACTACAACCCTCATATTCATATTACTAAGAACTTCCTTTCACTCATTCATGCCGCTTTTGCAAAAGAGATTGAAGTGCCTTTCAGCAAAATTCAGATTCCAGATTCAGAAGTTCAACTTGAGCAAGCTGTGATTAATCCTGTAGCTCTAGATACAGTCCGTGCTCGTATCGAAAAACTGGCTAAAGATTCTGATATCGCCTTTACTCCTGGAAAAGAACGCCTCATTTTAATTAACCCTAACGCAAGTGATCTGCTACCACAACGCCGTTGGGCACAACAGCGCTTCTCTGAACTCATCCAAGCAATCCATCAACGTTATCCGCAAGACTTAATTCTGATTACAGGTTCACCTGCTGAAATAAATTATGTTGAAAAGGTACGCGCTGTTGCTAATGTTAAAAATGCATTGAACTTTGCCGGCCAAGTGAGTTTTGCCCAATTACCTCCGCTTTACACACTCTCTGATGTCATGGTTACAAATGACTCGGGGCCAGGACACTTCTCTGCTGTCACGCCTTTGAGAACAGTAGTGCTATTTGGCCCTGAAACTCCTGCACTCTACGGCTCTATAGGTAATTCCATCGCAATTACTGCTAATCTCGCCTGCTCTCCATGCGTCAGCGCTGCCAATCATCGTAAAACACCCTGTCAGGACAACGTGTGCATGCAAGCAATTACCGTAGCTCAAGTTCTTGAGAAGGTGACCTTGCAACTAGATGCAGCAGATCAAGCAAAGAGTCGCTAAGCGGGATGAGCAAAAAAGTCATCCCCACACTTGCGTGGCTGATTCCGCTATTGCCTATTGCTCTTGCAGCAGCAATCCATTTTGGAGAATTTCAAAGTAGTAGCTTTCTTTTTATTAATCGCTTTACCCAAATTCTTCCCGATACTATATGGGCATGGCTGACTTTCTTTGGTAATGGCTGGGGCATTTTTGCCATGGCATTTCCCTTACTTCTACTAGCCCCCCATTTATTGACGGCCGGCATCATTGCTGGAGGCGTTGCGGCATTATCTAGCACCCTTTTAAAGTCTTGGTTTGATTTACCAAGGCCAGCAGGCTTGCTTGAGGATGGAACTTTTTATCGCATTGGCGAACCGCTACTCAATAGAGCGTTTCCATCTGGTCATACTCTGACGGCATTTGCAATTGCTAGTGCGCTCTACTTCTCTGTCGATACTGATAAGCGCCGCCCAATGCTCTTGATATTTGTTTTTGCTGCATTAATTGGTTTATCTCGTAGCGCAGTTGGAGCACACTGGCTAACCGATGTCTTAGCGGGAGCTGGAATTGGTATGTGGTGCGGGATGATCGGGGCATTTTTAGGAACATTGATTCCTGATGCTCGGCTGGCTCCCACAAAAATTTGGCCGCGTCTTATTGCTATGGCAGGAGCATTGTCAATCTATATTCATCTGACTCAAATCATGGATTTTGAGCTGAATTTACCACTGCAATACGCCTCAATTGCCGTCATTACCCTTACTTTGGTTTTCTTTATCAAAGCCCAATTCACCAATACAAAGTAAAGCGATGTTTAGCTATCGACATGCATTCCATGCGGGCAGTCATGCTGATATTCTCAAGCACTTAACGCTCATCCATCTTGTGGAATATCTACAGGAAAAACCAGGCGCTCTTACGATTGTCGATACCCACGCTGGTGCTGGAATCTATAACTTAGAAGATGGTTTTGCCACTGTCAGTAAAGAGGCAAATGGTGGCATATTTCGGCTTGCTCAGTATGTAGAGTCTTGTCAAAAAGTAGGAGCTCCTGTTGAGTCGAGCATTGCACATTATCTTCAAAACATTCAAGCTGAAAATACCGATGGAGTACTTGCTGCTTACCCTGGGTCGCCTTTTATTTTGGCCCGTCTCCTTCGACCACAAGATCGTCTCAAGTTATTTGAGTTACATCCAAAAGAAATCGATATTCTTCGCCACAATATCAATCAACTACCTCAAGCGAAGCAGATTGATATTTATGCTGAAGATAGCTTTGCCAGACTAAAGGGGCTATTGCCGCCCCCAAGTCGACGCGGTCTAGTGTTAATTGATCCATCTTACGAAGATAAGCAAGATTATCGCTATCTAGAAACTTCCATGGAGGAAGCCTTACAACGCTTTGCTACTGGCTGTTATGCCATTTGGTATCCCGCATTATCTAGAAGAGAATCAGCTGCCCTGCCAGATCGCATGAAAAAAATAGCTATGGCTTATCAGCGCTCCTGGTTGCATGCAGAATTACGCGTGGAAAATGCCCCAGGCGAGAGGCGTCTTCAGGCAAGTGGTATGTTTATTATTAATCCGCCCTGGACTCTGCAAAAACATCTAGCAGAAGCCTTACCTGCTTTAGTCAAAATACTTGGAATAGATGCAGGCGCTAAATTTATATTAAAAAATGTTGAAGCCTGAACGAGTTTAGTTAGCAACGTCAATCATGACCTCATTACGTCGCAGGAATGGCAAAGTCCATGGTGGGTTATAGCGGGCGAACTTTGGCGCCCCAGTTGCTTGCAAATTTCGAGTTTTAAGCCACTCTTCAAGTTCGAGTGTTTTGTTAGCTACTTTCTGGCTAGTGTAAAAACCAGAAAACTGAATCGCCGCGCGCTTTACTGCTGGGATTTGCCTTAATTGCACTCTAGAATTCAGTGGTTTTGGAAGACTTTCTAAGGTGTATTCAGAAGGCATCACAAAAGACACCATCCATTGACTCCCACTAGATTCAATATTTACTGGGGTAGTCATCGCAATTTTGGCGCTTTTCACGTTCTGCTCTTCAATGGCTACTGGCGCAGTCATAGAGATCTTTTCACTGATTTGGTTCTGCCCAAATATATATGCTGCTATCAATCGAAAGCCTTGGCCAGAAGCTTCATCTAGATCGCCATCGACCTTAACCTCAGCCAGAATCATGGGTGCATACATCCTGAGCTCAAAAGGTTCTGTTTTTTCTAATACCGTATATTTTGGTTCTTCAATAGCCATCGCTGCTCCAGCAAATAATTGTGCTGCGATAAAAAATACGAATAATAGTCGTGTGATATTGATCTTTCTCATATCAACCATACTACCAGTTCGCTTGAATAGCAAAATGCTCTGGGCTATATGCCAAAGAGGCATTGGCACCGACTGGTAATGTTAATTTATCTGGCTGGTGTCCAAAAGGAAGATCGATCAGGATTGGAATAGTATTTGGAATGCGCTTGCGGATTGCTTCAATCGCACTCTCAATACGATATCCACGATCATTATCGAATAGACGGTAAGCAGAAAAACTGCCCAATAAGATCGCGCCTTGATTAGCTAAAATACCCGTATCTAACAACTGCATCAATGTTCTCTCAATACGATAAGGATGTTCGTTCACATCTTCTAGAAAGAGAATTCCGCCCTGAGTTTGTTCTGCGCTTGGTAAATAGGGTGTACCGATTAAACTGGCTACTACTGTTAAATTACCACCCCACAACATACCCTCAATCGAATTACTAACATTGGTTCCTAAGAAAGCTTGGGGGGCGATTACTTCGCAATCAAGGCTGCGTTGATCCGTTGCTGTTTGGAAGTGCTGCCACATCCACTCATTCGGTGGAATGGCATTACCCTTATCATCCAATCGACCAAAGTCATAGTTCAGCATCGGGCCAGATAAGCTTATCGCACCAGTCTTTGCCAAGAGACCCAACTCGAATGCTGTGAAATCACTATGGCCACAAATTTGTAAACCCTCTTGTACGGCCTTTGCAATAGCATCCCATTCAATCTGCGGTAATAAGCGATGTATTCCATAACCCCCGCGCATCGCCATCACTACATTTTGTTTAGGCTGTTTAGCAAGTGCATTGAGTTCTAGTAAACGCTCTTCATCTGTACCGGCAAAACGTTCAAAGACACGTTCTATACAGGCTGTGTTTTCTAGAGTAATGTCTTGACTTTTGAGCCACTCAATACCAAACAAAGGACTCTTTGTATCTAAGCTAGCCCCAGAAGGAGCAATCAGGTGAATCGATTTCAACGTCGCTCCTTAAAGAAAGTTTTTAGCAATTGGCCGCACTCTTTTGCCATGATGCCACCATGAATACTGGTCTGATGATTAATCTCTTTAGAGGAGAATACATCGACGACGCTTCCAGCCGCGCCAGTTTTGGGATCCGGAGCACCATAAACAATGCGCTCTACCCTCGCATGCAACATAGCCCCTGCACACATGGTGCAGGGCTCAAGGGTCACATATAAAGTTGTGCCTGGTAGACGATAATTTTGCTCAGCAAGAGCAGCCTGCCTTAATGCCAACATTTCTGCATGAGCACTAGGATCATGATTAGTAATGGGCTTATTAAAGGCTTTAGAGATCACCTGGCCCTCGCGCACGAGGACTGCCCCTACGGGAACTTCGCCTGCAAGAGCGGCTAATTGAGCTTGCTCTAAAGCCTGCTGCATGAATTGGCGATCAAGCTCTGCTTGCATGATGAATTAGTGACTTACATCCGCCCAGCAATTGGGAGTTTCGTAAAGGCGGATTGCTGAAAGTGCGAGACGTCCACCAAAAGCTTGTTGAAAAATAGGCTGCAATATTGCAAATGCAGCATTGGCTAAATTTTCTACAGTAGGTACATGCTCCATGATGACCGTTTTATGATTTGGTAGAGTACCCAAGAAATCAACTAACACCTGGTCTTCCCTAGCCACCAGAAATGCATGATCCCAAGGCTCAACGACATACTGATTGGTAAGGCGCTTAATATCACCAAAGTCCAGCACCATGCCATCATCTGCTTTCCCTGGGTGATCGGCTATTTCACCCGTTAAAGACACCTCGATAGCATAGCGATGCCCATGCAAATGCCGGCATTGCCCATCATGATTTGGGATGCGATGCCCTGAATCAAATTCAAGACGACGGGTGATGGTGATTGCGGGTTGTTTTATGCTCATACTTAGTTATAGAGTATTTTTGGCTAAAGCCAAATTATCGAATTCCGATCAGTTTATGAGATTGAAGACTCAACCTCCAAAGCGGACGTTTTTGGCAAAGGCCTACTGCTAAAGCCGTGTTGCTTTTGAGATTGGGCCCATCCATCGGTTGTAAATAGCGATGACGATAATCCATCTTCTCAAAACGGGCTAAAAGCGTTTCTAGGGAGCTATGTTCAGGCTGCGGAATCACCAATTTCAACTCATCCGCTTGTAATACGATTAAATCCGAACTGGCCTTAGGGCTGACACAAACCCAATCAATCCCTTTAGGAATTTTGATGGTGCCATTGGTTTCGATTGCTACCTCAAACCCTTTGTGATGTAGAGCCAAAATGAGCGCTTCATCTAACTGCAAAAGAGGCTCACCTCCAGTAAAAACAACATAGCGCTGTTGCGGTCCTGCCGAGGTGCTATTCCAAGCCGACTCGATGGCTTCTGCTAGCAATATAGCCTTATCAAACTTGCCGCCACCAAAACCATCGCTTCCAACAAAATCCGTGTCGCAAAATTTGCAGACTGCATCAGCGCGATCTTCCTCTCGCCCACTCCATAAATTGCAGCCAGCGAAACGGCAGAAGACCGCGGCCCTCCCAGAGTGGGTGCCTTCACCTTGCAGCGTAGGGAATAGTTCTTTAACGGTATACATAGTAATGCGCATATTTTAAGCGCTTTACTAAAGCACACCATTTACTTCCAGGAGACTAGCTCCCACTCGAGAAAATCTTCCCAGTAGGCATTGGACCAAAAAACGCCACTTGTGATGTAACGACCGAAGGATCGACGAACTACCCAACGACCCACTTCTGGTGATAACCAGACATCTTCTTGGCGATAGTTCCCCACCCTGAACAAGTCATTGCTCTCAAAATAGGGATTTTCCTGGTGATATTTAAGAACAGTAAATTGGCCTGCAGGCACAGAAATCCTCTCCCAATTGACCGCTTCGCTTACCAAGCCCCAGTAATAATTTCCATCTGGGTAATTTAATACTTGATAACGTGTGCGATAAAAATGAGACCAACCTGGTATGAGTTGTTCGGGCCATATAGGCAAAGCTTGCTGAAATTTTTGTGGCGGACTCCATTGAGGGTCTTGCAATACATAACCCCATGACTCTTGAATTTCTTCAGGCAAAGGACCGGCTTTGAGACCACTACGCTGTATCCGAATTTGGGGGCTGATGGCAACAACAGTCTCTGTAACAATGTCCACAATCTCTTGATTAAAAACATTTCGCACTTGATATACCCACTGCTGACCGACCTGAGGTGGGCGCACCTTAGGCGTAACAAGCGGCGCCGGTAAAGCAACGGAACTTGGATAAGGTTGAGTTGCTATGCAAGCGCCGAGTAGCATCGGCAATAGAAATATAAATAATCTAGGTAAGGTCATTATTTATATGAAGTTAACTGCCACTGGTAACTATCTTCAAGAATAGGAACACCCATTTGGGCCTGAATCATATATGAACCCGAAGATTCACGGGCTACCCATCGCCCAACACTTGGTGCGAACCAAAGCGTTTCTTTACGAATACAGTTCGCCTTATTGTCATCATCACTTTCGTAGTTAATCAAGTTTTGATAACGCAAGGTTAAGAATGTTCCCGCAGGTACGGTAATTTGCTCCCATCCATGAACGCTTATATATTCCTGCCAGTTGTATAAAGAGCCTGGATAGCCAGCTAAGGCATATTTGGTGATGAATTGCTTACTCCAACTGGGTGTTAGCTCCTGCGGCCACAGTGCAATTGGGGGATTAAATGTAATTGTTCTTCCCCAATGTGGGTCGGTGATGATGATCCCCCAGGGCCCCTGAATTTCTTTAGATAAGCTTCCGAGGCCTTCATCGGTGCGATCAATCACGATCGTTGAGCCAATGCTGCTTACTCGATCCGTTGTCAAGGCAAGTGTTTTTCCATCAAATACATTACGCTGTATATAGGTCCATTCCTGACCTACTTGTGGGGCGCGAACGGATGGCGTAGGTTGAGGTTGAGTCACAGGCGTGCCGCGTTGATACCCAAGTGGAACGCCACAAGCTACAGGAGTCAATGCAACTGATGTGATAAAGGTTCGACGGGATAGTTTCATAGTTCAGCTTACAAAATAATTATATTGAATCATGCTTAATCCACTCCCAGCAAACTCAACTCTTCACTTGTAAATCCCGCTTTTTTACGGCCTTCTAAATTAAAAGGGCCTCTTAATATAGGGGCACGATACTTTCTAGCCAATGTTTTATAAGTTGAAATAGCAGAGAGATTCTCTTGATCACATAAAAAATTAAACCATTTGTTGCCTATTGAAACGTGACCAATTTCATCTCTGAGGATAATGTCCAGTATCTCAACCACTTTAATATCTTGGATTTGCTTAAATCGCTCACGAATCGCAGGTACTGCATCTAGACCCCTCGCTTCCATAGTCCTGGGCACTAAAGCCATCCTAGCAATCACCTCTTCTGAAGTTCTCTCAACCATTTCCCAAAGGCTATTATGGGCAGGAAAGTCTCCATAGGTAAAGCCAAGTGACTGTAATTGCGTCTCAATTAAGCAAAAATGATAAGCCTCCTCCTTCGCCACTCCCAGCCAATCTGCATAGTACTGCGTTGGCATATTCGGAAAACGCCATACCGCATCTAAGGCAAGATTGAGGGCATTAAATTCGATATGAGCGAGTGAGTGTAATAAAGAGACTCTGCCCTCACGAGTAGCCATCGACCTCTTGGGAACTTTTAAGGGGGGAATTAATTCTGGTCTATCTGGCCTGCCTGGAAGCGCAATGTCATCTGCACTGAAAACCTTCATAGTATTGAGTTCAACACTATGCTGATGGTACTGATCACATAAGTTCTGAACCCTCGCCACCTTAGTCTTGGGGTCTGTGATCGCTAATATCTCAAGGGCAGTTTGGCGTAACTCAATCATTGATAAAATAGAAGTGACTCTTTTAGGCGGCTAGCCAGGATTTTGCTTAGCCTAGTGAAGCTTGACGATGGAATGCGTCCTACGATGAATTAAACGGCTAACGGTATCCAGAAATACCTTAACCCAGCCATGAAGTGCTAGTTGGTGAAGTTTATATAAGCTTATGTACATCAGCTTTGCAAATAGGCCCTCAACCATCAAAGTACCTCCAATCAGCCCACCCATCATACTGCCTACACTGCTGTATTCACCCAAGGAGACAAGAGAGCCAAAATCACGATATTGATAAGGCTTAAGAGGCTTTTCCTCAATGATTTGATTGATTTGAGCAAACAGATGTGAGGCTTGTTGATGAGCTGCTTGGGCCCTTGGTGGAACTATGCCACCTTTACCTTGATTCGCCTCTGGCCAAGGACATGCTGCACAATCTCCCATTGCAAAAATATGAGGATCTCGGGTACTTTGCAAAGTCGGTAGTACCAACAATTGATTGACATGATTCGTTTCTAGACCACCAATGTCTTTCAGAAAATCTGGTGCTTTAACTCCAGCCGCCCAAACAATTAACTCTGCAGGAATTTCTACGCCATTAGATAAGTAAACTCGATCCGCTTGGATTTGTTTAACAGTAGCACCAGTCATTACCTGAACACCAAGATCAACAAGTAATTTTTGTGCTGCGTCTGAGACTCTAGTGGAGAGCGCTGGCAATATTCTGGGTGCAGATTCAATCAAAATGACTTTTAAATCTTTCTCAGGATCAACACGATCCATACCGAATGAAATAATGGCACGCGTTGTACGATGCAATTCTGCGGCTAACTCTACTCCGGTCGCTCCAGCTCCAATAATCACTACCTGTAATTGATGAGGCTCTAAGGGCTGAGTTTGAGCCTGAGCCCTTAAACAGGCATTAATCATGCGTAAATGAAAACGCTTTGCGTCAACTACAGACTCGAGTCTCTGGGCAAACTGTGCAACACCAGGAGTTCCGAAATCATTTGTTAGGCTACCAATAGAAATAATTAACGTATCGTAATGAATCGTTTGCGGTGGAGTAACCAACTCACCTGATTCATCATAAAAAGCAGCTACCTCAATTTGACGATTAACCCTATCTATTCCTGTGAGCTCACCAAGGCGAAAGCTAAAATGGTGCCAGTGTGCTTGTGCAATGTAATCGAGCTCTTGATCGGCAAGATCCATAGAGCCTGCAGCAACCTCATGCAATTTTGGCTTCCATAGATGGGTACGATTCTTA
>Ga0194047_10001104_pt1 | contig 16981 bp, 18 predicted proteins | sample JunL225m_MetaG_2_FD_160070 | JGI IMG/M metagenome (GOLD analysis project Ga0194047, IMG submission 160070) | Anoxic zone freshwater microbial communities from boreal shield lake in IISD Experimental Lakes Area, Ontario, Canada - Jun2016-L221-5m | ecosystem: Environmental > Aquatic > Freshwater... | reverse complement strand
CAGCGTTCTGCTCCCTCCGTTAAAGGTGCCCCAGAAGAAATTGATCTAGCGCAAATTTTTATTCCTGCTGATGCAAGTGCTGGAGCTAGTGCACAAGCTGAGGCTAAGAAGAAAGCTGAAAATTTATTACGCGATGCAAGGGGTGATGTTGATTTCATGCAATTGGGTGCGATGGCAGCAAAAGAAAGTCCCAGCATTAAGTTCCAAGACTTGGGTTATCGAACTCCCGATCGATTGCCACAATTGTTTTATGAGGCAATCCGAAACACTGGCGGTGGCCAAGTTGCGAATGTGGTTGTAAAAAGTCCTGCTGGATATCATGTATTAAAAGTGTTAGATCGACGCGCGATCAGCGCTAATCAGCCTCAAGAACAGGCGCCAGCCCAAGATACGGCATCGACTGCGCCTCAAAATATTCCCATTACCCAAACTATGGCACGTCATATTTTGTTACGTAGTCGCCCTGATTTAAGCGACCAAGATGCCGAAAGACGGTTACAGGGATATCGCGACCAAGTCCGTGCAAAGACAGCAGATTTTGCTGAGCTTGCTAAGAAATATTCCGAAGATGGTTCTGCTGCTAGCGGGGGAGCTTTAGGCTGGATGGGTCCTGGAGATTTAGTGCCTGATTTTGAAATCGCTATGAATCGCTTGCAAATTGGCGAGGTGAGTAATCCAGTGAAGACTGAATATGGATGGCATTTAATTCAGGTATTGGAGCGTCGTGAGGCACAGCTTACCGTTGAAAAGCAGCGCCAATTTGCCCGCGCAGCTATACGCGAAAGAAAATTTGATCAAGCCTATCAGGATTGGGTGCGTGAGTTGCGAGATACCGCAACGGTCAAAATCCTGAACGTACAAGATGCAGCAAAAAGCTCCCCTCGTTAAGTTAGTTGTCACCACCGGCGAGCCAGCTGGTGTGGGACCTGAAGTTTCATTTGCTGCGGCATTGGATTTTTTGAACGAGCAAGCCAATGTGCACATTACCTTGCTCGGCGATATCAATCTGTTAAAAAGCTCCCAAGTTATTCCTGCAAAATTAGTGGAACGACTCCATATAGAATCAACCCCACTTGCCGTACCAGTGGATCCTGGAGCATTAAATCCAGCGAATGCAAGATACGTTCTTAGTCTTCTTGATCAAGCAAGTGATGGCTGTATGAAAGGGCACTTTGACGCTATGATCACAGCGCCAGTACAAAAGAGCATTATGAATATTGCAGGTATTCCGTTTACTGGGCATACCGAGTATTTAGCAGAACGTTGCAATACAAAGCATGTAGTTATGATGCTGTGTGCTCCATTACCGGAGGGCTTTCTTGGTCTAAAGAAACCTAGGGAGCTGAGGGTTGCTTTGGTCAGCACACATCTTCCATTGAAAGAGGTATCTGCAGCCTTAAGTATCGAATTGATCCTAGAAACCATTCAGATAGTTGATCAAGATTTAAAAAAGAAATTTGGAATTGCTAAACCAGTGATACGGGTTGCTGGATTAAATCCTCATGCCGGTGAGTCTGGTTACCTTGGGCAAGAAGAAATTGAGTGTATTTCACCAGCAATTGAGCTCGCTCAAGGGCAGGGCATTGATGTATCTGGACCTTATCCTGGAGATACGATGTTTGATGTAAGAGCGCTTGAAAAGGTAGATGCTTTTATTGCGATGTATCACGATCAAGGCTTGGCTCCTTTTAAGTTCGTGACTTTTGGGGGTGGCGTGAATGTGACACTAGGCCTTCCCTTTATTCGGACTTCAGTTGACCATGGCACTGCTTTGGATATTGCTGGAAAAGGCGTTGCTGAGTCGGGAAGCATGCTAGAAGCTTTGCGTTTAGCTTATCAATTGGCGCTGAATCAAAGAAAGCCAACTTAAGTGATACATCGTGCTCGTAAAAGATTTGGCCAAAATTTTTTACAAGATGAAGGAATCATTTACTCCATCGTCTCTTTAATCCATCCCGATGCGGATATGCATGTGATTGAGATTGGTCCTGGTCTTGGCGCCTTAACTAGACCTCTGCTGCGCAATCTTGATCAGCTCGATCTTTTGGAAATTGATCGTGACTTAGTTGCTTACTGGAATCAACAGGGGCTCAAGGGATTAAAAGTGATTGAAGGAGACGCTCTCAACTTCAATTTTTTGGAGTGGGCAAAAGACCGTTCTGATAAAAAAGGACTCTGTAAGGTGGTAGGTAATTTGCCTTACAACATCTCTTCCCCATTACTGTTTCATTTGGTTTCTGCTGCACAAGCAATTGATGAACAAGTATTTATGTTGCAAGCAGAGGTTGTTGAGCGCATGGTAGCGAAGGCAGGTAGCTCTGACTTTAGTAGGTTATCTGTGATGCTACAAACCCGTTACGATATGGAGCTTGTCTTAGAGGTTCCCCCAGAGGCTTTTGATCCACAGCCAAAGGTGAATTCTGCAGTAGTTCGCATGATTCCCCGTAAGGATTTTAATTTAGATCTTGCCCAATGGAGCGCTTTGGAGAAAGTAGTTGCCGCGGCGTTTTCTCAAAGAAGAAAAATGTTACGCACCAACTTACAGGCTTTTTCACAGAGATTAAAACTGAGCGAAATTGAACTTAAATCAAGAGCTCAAGATATTTCAGTAGAGCGCTATATCGAGTGGGCTAGGATGCTAAGCTCTTAATAAGCGCTTGGATCAATTACACGCATTTCTGCTTCAATCCAACCTTCTACTTCTTGTTGTAGCTCTTCGCCAGTTTTGCCTGTAGAAATAATCGCAGGACCAATAGAAAATATAACGGTACCAGGCTGCTTTAGAAAGCTGTTTTTAGGCCAAAAGTTTCCTGCGTTGTGGGCTATCGGAATGACTAGGGCACCGGTAGCACTTGCAAGACGAGCGCCCCCTTTGCGGTAAGGTTTGGTTGAGCCTCTGGGGCTCCTAGTGCCCTCAGGGAATAACATGATCCACTTGCCTTCACTCAGTCGCTTACGACCTTGACTGGCAACGGACAGCGCTGCGGTTTGCTTATTAGCCCTATTAATATGAATCATTTTGAGTAAGGCCAAGGCCCAACCAAAAAATGGGATCCATAGCAATTCACGTTTAAAGACAAAGCACAACTGCTTAGGCAGCAAAGCAATATAGGCAATCGTTTCATAAGCAGATTGGTGCTTACTTAAGATGATGACTGGTTGATCGAGAACGGCACGCATATGCTCCATTCCCCGAATTTCATAGTGAATACCGCATAGATGCCACAACAGCCAAATAACTATTTTGTTCCACAACCCGATAAAACGATAACGATTTTCAGGGCTTAGGAATGGAAAGGCCAGCATGCATAGGATTGACCAAATTGGCGTGAAGACTAATAGAAAGAGGGCAAAGAGTGTGGAGCGGATCAAGGTCATGAGAGTCCTAAACCTTCTTATCTAAAAGCGCATTTGCAAATGCCAACAGGTCAGCATGAATCTGAGTGCCTTCTGGCAAGCCACCTTTATCTAAAGTCTTTTGACCTTTTCCTGTGAGCACTAGGTGAGGTGAAGCTCCCAATGCAATACCAGCATGAAGATCTCTTAATGAATCACCAACAATGGGGACTCCTAAGAGGGGCTGAGTATTATCAGTTCTTTTGTAGCGTAGTGCAATTTCTTTCATCAACCCGGGAGAAGGTTTGCGGCAATCACATCCATGTGAGTCCATATGCGGACAAAAGAAGATGCTATCAATATGACCACCTAGGGGTTGAAGCAATTTATCCATCTTGCTATGCATTGCATGCAGATCATTGATCGTGAAGTAGCCTCTTGATAGGCCAGATTGATTAGTGGCAACAGTCACTTGGTAACCCGCTTGGTTTAAAAGAGCGATTGCCTCAAGACTTCCTGGAAGTGGCACCCATTCATCTACTGATTTTACGTAGTCATCACGATCTTCATTGATCACACCATCACGATCAAGAATGATAAGTTTGGAAGATCCGCTGCCGTTGCTCATGCTAGCTTGCCGAGATCGGCAACGAGATTCATTTTCTGATGTAGTTGTTGCAAAAGGGCTAAGCGGTTATCGCGTAGCTCAGGATTGGGATCCATCACCATCACATCAGCAAAGAACTGGTCTATTGGGGCGCTTAAGGCAAGGAGTGACTTGAGTACTTCGACAAATTGGCGTTTCTCGTAAGCACTAGTTAATGCAGGGGTAATGCTTTCTAGGGCTTTATGAAGAGCAGACTCTGCCGGAATTTGTAAAAGCTTGCTGGAGCAGGTGGTAGGAATTGCGGTCGTCGTTTTCTTCAAAATATTACTAATACGTTTATTTGCTGCAGCTAGTTGAGTAGCTTGTGCTAAAGCATTAAATTCGCGTACGGCAGTTAAGCGCTCAAGCAGATCGTTGATTTGAGCAGGTGTTTGGCTTAGAACAGCATCAATTTCTGCATTAGTAAATGGCTTACCAGCAACAGATTGATCACGTAAGTAGGCGCGCAAACGATCGATGATGAATTCATAAATATCGGCAGCATTGGCCTTATCTTGCACATCTTTTTGCGGGAACTGTGCGCGTGCCAACTCGATTAATTCAGGCAAACTCAATGAAAGATTTTTTTCAACTAGCAGGCGACAGATGCCCAGAGCATGACGACGTAGTGCATACGGGTCTTTATCTCCAGTTGGCGCAAGGCCTACACCCCAAATGCCCACTAGGGTTTCTAACTTATCGGCAATCGCTAGAATTGTGCCAATCTGGGTTTGCGGTAAAGCATCGCCTGCAAAACGAGGCATATAGTGTTCACTGCAGGCAGCAGCAACTTGTGCGTTTTCACCATCATGTATTGCATAGTAGCGCCCCATAATGCCCTGCAGTTCCGGAAATTCGCCGACCATATCCGTTAATAGGTCGGTCTTTGCAATTTCTGCGGCACGGCCAGTAAGTTTTTCATCTGCATTCAGATTCTTGGCAATAGCAGTAGCAATCCCTTGGACGCGTTTAGTGCGCTCTAGTTGATTGCCCAATTGATTGTGATAAACCACCTTAGCAAGATCGGCAACTCGAGAGGCTAATGGACGCTTTTGATCTTGTTGGAAAAAGAAGCGCGCATCGGATAAACGGGGGCGTACTACACGTTCATTACCAGAGATGATGGCGTTTGGCTTAGAGGTCTCAATATTGGACACAATCAGGAAACGATTTCGTAGCTTGCCTTGTTTGTCAGTCAACGCAAAATATTTTTGATTTGTTTGCATTGTCAGAATTAAACATTCTTGAGGAACTTCTAAAAATTCTTGGTCAAAATGACAGGTATAAATTGCTGGCCACTCCACTAGTGCTGTTACTTCATCCAATAGAGTGTCAGGCATTAGCACTAAGTCATCTCCAGCAGCTTTTAAAAGGGCAGCCTCGATTTGTGTGCGACGCTTGTTAAAGCTCGGAATAATTTTTCCCTTGGACTCTAAGGTGCTTTCGTATTGATCTGATGCAGTAATTGCGAGCCCACCTGGCGCCAGGAAGCGGTGCCCCTCAGTCTGATTGCCGGCACTAATACCCAAGCTATTGATCTTGAGGGCCTTAGTGCCATGCAAGGCAATGATTCCATGGACGGGACGTGCAAATTGAACTTCTGCTAATTTCCCATCTTTTTGAAGCACTTGGTAATGCATCATTTTGGCAATTGGTAATTTGCTAAGTGTTTGTTCAAGTGCAGTTTGTGCTGTTTGTTCCAATGCTGCGCCTTTAGCAATCACATTCAGGAACAAGGCTTCATTCTTTCCTTCACCAGCTTTTTCAAGGGTGTCAAGATTGATATCTGCATAACCTAGGGCGCTTAATTTCTTAAGTAGTGGTGGAGTTGCTTTACCCTCTGCATCAAATGCAATGCTAGTTGGCAGTAATTTTTCACGAACTGGATAGTCCGGCGCCTGATCTAAAACATCACTTATTTGAACCGCGAGACGACGCGGTGTAGCAAAGCTAGTGATCGATGAAGACTCCGTTGTGAGCCCTGCAGCCTTCAAAGACGTAAAGATGCCCTCACTGAAAGCTTCGCCTAGGCGACGAAGTGACTTAGGTGGCAACTCCTCAGTAAAAACTTCAATCAGCAGAGTAGCAGATTGAGAGGGGGAATTGGTTTTGCTCATCAATGGCTAGTTTTCAAAATAGCTAAGCTTAGGCTTTAGCTTGGCGTTGACACATCGGAAAACCCAATTTTTCTCGGGACTCAAAATAAGCCTGTGCAACCGAGCGAGAAAGATTGCGAATACGACCAATATAGGCTGCGCGTTCTGTCACAGAGATAGCGCCTCTGGCATCAAGTAAGTTAAAGGTATGTGCCGCTTTAAGAACCATTTCGTAGGCGGGCAAGGCAAGGGGGACTTCCATTAAACGCTTTGCTTCACTTTCGTAGTTAGTGAAGTTTGTGAACAAAAGATCAGTATTGGAGTGCTCAAAGTTATAAGCAGACTGCTCCACCTCATTTTGGTGATACACATCTCCATAAGAAAGGCCCTCAGTCCAAACTAGGTCATAGACGTTTGAGCAATTTTGAATATACATGGCGAGACGCTCAATGCCGTAAGTGATTTCTCCTAAAACGGGATTGCAGTCAAGGCCGCCGACTTGCTGAAAGTAAGTGAACTGCGTAACTTCCATGCCGTTCAACCATACTTCCCAACCTAGACCCCAGGCTCCGAGAGTTGGATTCTCCCAGTCGTCCTCCACAAAGCGAACGTCATTTTCTTTGAGATCAAGTCCTAATGCAGCTAGTGAACCAAGATACAGCTCAAGAATATTTTCTGGAGCAGGCTTTAAAACAACTTGGTACTGATAGTAGTGCTGAAGGCGATTTGGATTTTCTCCATAACGTCCATCTTTTGGTCTGCGGGAAGGCTGCACATAAGCCGCCTTCCACGGCTCTGGACCAATGGCACGCAAAAAAGTGGCGGTATGAGATGTACCTGCGCCAACCTCAATGTCAATAGGCTGCAATAAGGCACAACCTTGTTGGCCCCAATAATCCTGAAGTTTGAGAATGATTTGCTGAAAAGTAAGCATGATTAACCTGGCTAAGCCATTGATTTTACATGGCTAGGGCAGCTGAGAGTCAAAATAACTAAAAACGACGATGGCGAATCAGCCCCCATATCAGTAGTAGGCATGAAAAGCTCAAAATAGGGACATCACCCCAATTTACATATGGTGTTTTTCCAGAATAGGCCTGCACTTGAGTGCTTAGGGTAGCTTGAGTAAATTCAGGGAGGATTTGAAGCACCTTTCCATCTGCGCCTAAGACTGTAGTGATGCCGGTATTGGTCGCTCTCAAGGCTGGAAGACCAGTCTCTAGCGATCGTAATTGGGAAAGTCTCAATTGCTGAGCGGGAGCTTGTGATTTACCAAACCAAGCAAGATTGGTGATATTAATCAGTAAATTGGTTGACTGAGTATTGTTGCGAATTCGACTTGCAAGTTCTCCACCAAAAACATCTTCATAACAAATTGTAATGGCTGCAAAAATAGCGGGTTGATCTTTTGGGGTGACATTAAAAGGCGCTTGTTCAAGTCCACCGCTAGCAAAGTCGCTCATTGGCACATGGAAGGCTTTTACAAACCACTGAAAACCCAGAGGAATAAATTCACCGAAAGGAACTAAATGGGCTTTGTCGTATTGATAGGGCACAGTGTCTGGCGAAAGGCCAACAGCGCGATTTGTGTATCGTAGTTCTGAGTTATTTTTGACCTCACCAATTAAGCCAAGCAATATTTTACTTGCGCTTTTATTAGAAAAGTCTTGCAGGTAATTGAAGAGTCCTGGAGGAAGGTTGTTCTGAGGCCAAGGAAATGCGGTTTCAGGAATGATGATGAGATTCGCCGCTTCTTTTTTAATCTCATTTGCATAAAAATCAATTTGTTGGCTGATTGCTAGTGGATTTAATTTCAGACTTTGTTCAAAATTTCCTTGAATCAGTCTTACGCTAATGGGCTCACCAAATGGTTTAGTAAAGGTAAATAGTCCGGCTAGTTGTGAAATGGCTATGACAGAGGCGATACCAATCGTACTAACGAGCCAGCGTCTTTTGATTTGCACAATTTCCCAAGAAATCCAAATTACGGAGAAGGTACATGCCAGCCCGCCAAAGAATGGAGCAATTGGCGCAAAGGGACCATTCATCTGGGCTTCAGCAAATCCCATCCAAGGAAAGCCTGTAAATATTTCTCCACGAAGATATTCGCTGATAACCCAGCCTGATGCTAAAAATAGGCCAGTGATATAAGATGTTTTGAAGAGGCGAATCGATAAACACGCGATTGAGAAATAAAGCGCCATGTACGCAGATAGTAAAAAAACTGCCATACAAGAAAGTGGAGCGTTCATGCCACCCACATCATGAAGGCTAATGTATAGCCACCATAGACCTGCCACGAAATAGCCCAGTCCAAATGTCATGCCTAGTATGAAAAATTTCATGCGAGAGAGATGGACTTCAGAGCTCAGGCGCCACCACACTAGACTTAATAAAGGTATTTGAGCCCATCCGCCATAGGGAAGTTCTGCAGCCATTGCTATCAAAGAGCCCAGAACAAAAAGAATCAGCAGCGTGACTGCATTCATTTTTTGATGCTTTTGATTGGAATGCAAATCAAACAAGGTAATTCTCAGTCGTCTACTTTGGGCATTTGGCGTGCCAACAAAATGTGAATTTGCCTTGGGTCGGCGCGCAAGACTTCAAACTCAATGCCATCGATTTCAATGAGCTCACCAATTTTTGGAACACGTCCTAGGCGTTGAATGACAAGGCCCGCTACAGTTTCAATATCTTCAACTGCGAAGTGAGTTCCCAGAGCCTTGTTAAATTGTTCAAGTTCTGTAATTCCCTTAACCCTGATATCCCCATTATCTAGAGAAAGAATGTTATCGGCCTCTTCGTCAATATCATGTTCATCTTCAATATCACCAACGATTTGCTCAAGCACATCCTCAATAGTAATGATGCCTGCTACCCCAGCATATTCGTCGACCACGATTGCTAGGTGATTACGATTGTCTTTGAAATCACGCAATAAAACACTTAAACGTTTTGATTCAGGAATAAAGACTGCCGGACGAAGCCAGTCACGAACCTGAAAGTCTTTTTCCGTTCCGTGGCGCAGTAAGTCCTTTGCCAATAAGATACCAATGACGTTATCGCGGCTCCCCTCAAATACTGGAAAGCGGGAATGTGCTGCTTCAATGACGCACTTGATGAGCTCAGCTATGGGAAGATTAATATCTATCCAATCAATTTGGGCACGAGGTACTAGGATGTCTCGAGCACAAAGTCGACCCACCTGAAATACGCCTTCAATCATGGAGAGAGCATCTGCATCAATTAAGCCTTCAGCTTGAGATTCACGCAGACTTGCCATGAGTTCTTGGCGACGTTCGCTAAGGCTGGTTGGCTGCGGCGTTAAAAAATCAGCTAAGCGATCTAAAAGGGATTTATTGGGGTCAGGCATGATGCAAGAATAGCGTAGAAATGAGTCAAATCAATAATTGGAGCCTAGAAAGTCATTACTAGGCTAAGTAGGGGTTTGCAAAACCCATTTTCTGAAGAATCATGACCTCTTGAGCTTCCATCTTCTCAGCCTCTTTATTTTTCTGGTGATCAAGGCCTTGGGCATGCAGACAGCCATGCACAATCAAGTGGGCAAGATGGGCTTTAAGCAACTTCTTTTGTTCTTTAGCTTCCCTCTGAATCACTGGCAAACAAAAAATAATGTCAGCCGCCATAGAATTTTTAGAGTATTCATAAGGGAAAGTTAAAACATTGCTTGCGTAATCCTTATTTCGAAAGGAGGCGTTTAATTTTTTTCCCTCTGCAGCATTGACAAAGCGCAGCGTTAATAGCCCATTCCCATTAATACTCACTACTCCATGCACCCATCTTTTGATTAAGCTGGCTGAGGCGACATGACTCACCGCAGCCTCAATTGCTGGGCTAGCATATTGAATATCAATGACAAGTTTAGACTGCATGAGCCTCTACCATTTGACCTCTTAAGGTGTAGTTGAGGACTTCAGTGATGCGGATGTCCACCATTTGTCCAATCAGATACTCAATTTCTTGATCGGGCACTTTGAAATGAACGACACGATTATTTTCTGCGCGTCCTTGCAAGTTGATGCCATCTTTAGCTAAACCTTCAATGAGCACTCTTTCCGTTTTACCCAACATTTTTTGGCTAATTTGACTAGACTGTCCTTCGATAAGTGCTAATAGCGTTTGCAGGCGCTTTAGTTTGACTTCATAAGGCGTTTCATCACTCAGGTTGGCTGCGGGTGTGCCGGGCCTAGGGCTAAAAATAAAGCAGAAGCTGTTATCAAAATCTAATTCTCGAACCATCTTCAGTAGTTTTTCGAAGTCAGCCTCAGTTTCACCAGGAAAGCCAACGATAAAATCACTGGAAAGGGTAAGGTCAGGCCTTACAGAGCGCATTTTGCGAATAATGCTTTTGTATTCGAGTGCAGTGTATCCACGCTTCATTGCGGACAGGACTGTGTCAGATCCATGTTGAACGGGTAAATGCAAATGACTGACTAGCTTAGGCACTTTTGCGTATACATCGATAAGGCGCTGGGTAAATTCTTTGGGATGGCTAGTTGTGAAGCGAATCCGCTCCACCCCAGGAATTTCCGCAACGTATTCAATGAGTAGGGCAAAGTCAGCGATCTCTTCGGTGCCGCCCATTTTTCCAAGATAAGCATTGACGTTTTGACCAAGTAGCACTATCTCTTTAACACCCTTGCTTGCAAGCCCTGCAACTTCAGCAAGCACGTCATCAAAAGGCCTAGAGACTTCTTCACCGCGGGTGTAAGGGACTACACAGTAACTACAGTACTTGGAACATCCCTCCATGATCGAGACATACGCTGAGCCACGGGTTTGCCTTGAGGCTGGAAGGTGATCAAACTTTTCAATTTCTGGAAAAGATATATCTACTTGAGAGATGCCTGTTTTGCGACGCTCAGCAATGAGGTCTGATAAGCGATGTAATGTTTGGGGCCCAAATACGACATCAACATATGGGGCGCGACTGACAATTTGTTGACCCTCTTGACTTGCTACACAGCCACCAACACCAATTAATAAATCAGGTTTGTTTTTCTTTAGTTCGCGTAAGCGTCCTAAATCGGAAAAGACTTTATCTTCTGCTTTTTCACGAATGGAGCAGGTGTTTAGCAGCACCACATCTGCATCTTCTGGAGAGCCTGTCATCACCATGCCTTCATTGGCATGGAGGAGGTCGGCCATCTTGCCCGAGTCGTACTCGTTCATTTGACAGCCAAAGGTTTTGATATAGAGCTTTTTCATATGCCGTTCTCAGGTTTATAACTGGGGGCGAAGCTCAGATTTTACTGTTTTATAAAAGTCGGTAGGCCAGAATCGCTACCACCGTGGGTGGAAGTGCTGCAATGAGTAGGTAAAGAGCTGAAACTGCACCGTTGGGGAAATGGTGGCGCAAAATGGCAATACCCGCTGGGTTAGGTGCATTGGCAATCACGGTAAGGCCGCCACCGGCAACTGCGCCACCAACTAAAGCCAGTTTGAAGTCCAATGAGGTTCCCAAGACTAGAGAGCCCAAATAGGTTAGAGCTGCATTATCAGTAATTGCGGTGAGTGCAAGGGCGCCATAAAACACTTCTGTAGGGCTCATCTTTCCTAAAATGGGTTGTAGCCACCAACCTTGTAATGAACCCAGCACCACTAAGCCAGCCAAGAAGAAGCCAACCAATAGTGCTTCTCTCAGAATGAGGGGGCTTTGATGTTTTGGGTATGCAGTGGTATAGCCAATAAAAAATAGTAGTATCCACATGAAGATGATGGGGTCATGTGCAAAGACAACGACCCCAAGCAAAAATAGGAGATGCATTAAGACAACCACCGGCGGAATTTTTGCTTGTTTAGATCCTGGAATGGGGTCAATCAGTTCACGATGAAATAAGATAGTTGCTCCTAGGGCATTGATAAAAATTGCAATGCAAGATTCAATGCCGAAGTTAGTAAACATGAACGCTGAGCTCCAGTCCCAGGTTGTGGCAACCATGAGAACTGGTGGGGCCGCAAAATTAGTGAGGGTACCACCAATGGAAATATTGACGAAGAGAACGCCTAGGGTGCCAAATAACAGAGCCTTGGAGCATTGATGTCGATAAACTAGATCGCGTAATAAAAATGCTGCTAAAGTCATTGCAGCAGCCTCCGTAATTAAGGAGCCTAGCAATGGTGTGATGGCTAGAGTTAAGAAATACAAAGCAGGCGCACTTCTGATGCGTAAGATGATTTGCAATACATTAGAAAGTACATGCAAAATTTCTGTAGAGATGTACAGGATAGGTTTACTACCAGCCACAATCATGATGGCAAAAACAAATAAAGGTTCTGTAAAGTTCCGCTTGCTTAAAAAAGTTTTTGCAGTACTTAAATCATTTGTAAAGCACATGAAGATGACTAGAATGGCTGCCCAAAAGCCAAAAACAATTTCGACTTCGCCAAGAAGGTGCCAAAGGCCAGCATGGGTTGGGGATTTTTTAGCGAGGGCTTCAAAAAAACCAGTGCAAAAGGTATGCAAAACTGCAATTGCAAAAATGATGCTTGCGCCAAGTTCAATAGGGGTAAAGTTCATACCAGCATGGTAGCAGGTGAATCAATATATTAAGACCTTGGCAATTTAGGAGTTTTTGATGAAATTAAAGATTGGTTATGAAGCGCTAATTACTCAGGCAATGGCTCAAATTGAGACAGTTCCATTGGATGAGGCGCACGCCTTATTGGATGATCCGAATATTGTTTTTGTAGATATTCGTGACGTACGAGAATTGGAGCGCGAAGGAATGATTCCGAACGCTTTGCATGCGCCTAGAGGTATGTTGGAGTTTTGGGTAGATCCAGAAAGCCCCTATTACAAGCCTATCTTTGGAGAAGGCAAGCGCCTGATTTTGTATTGTGCATCTGCTTGGCGCTCTGCTTTGGCAACTGAGACCCTGCAAAAGATGGGCGTACCTAAGGTATGTCACTTGGAAGGTGGCTTTAGTGCCTGGAAGAAAGCCCAATTACCTACTGCTGAAAAAACAAGTAAACCACCAGCTGCATAAATGTAAGATCAAGTAAATTACCAACGTTATTCCATTCATTTGAGGCAAGTATGAGAAAAGTAGAGTCGCAGTTTGGACAAGGGCCCCTGCAGCAAAAGCTTACTGCAGGTGAGCTCAAGTTTTTATCTGATGCAGAAATTTCAAAGGGTGGCACTAATACTGGCCCCAGTCCTCATGAATATTTAGGAGCAGCCTTAGCCGCCTGTACTTCGATGACTTTAAAGATGTATGCAGGTCGCAAAGAGATGCCTTTAGAAAACGCAATTGTGACTGTCGATATTGAGCGAGTAGACGATGTTGAAAAACTGAGTCGCGATATTCAGCTCATTGGAAATCTTAGTTCTGAAGAAAAAGAGCGCTTAATCGAGATTGCAAATAAGTGCCCTATTCATAAAGCACTTGCTGGGCAGATCCAAATAAAAACCCAGCTTGTAAATTAATACAGGCTGGGCTGTTTGTTGCAAAGTTTACTACTGGCTTAGTTAGGCGCTTTAGCAGGTTGATTATTTTTACCAGCGTTGTATCCAGAGTTGTATTGAGAGGCCTGCTCTTTTTTGTAAGAGTCGTATACATAGCCTGAAGCAGCGCCAACAGCTGCGCCACCAACCGCACCCCAAATAGGATTACCGTGAAAAATGGCTGTACCAACTGCACCTGCTGCGGCGCCAATGCCAGCGCCTGAAAGAGTACGCTGTTCTGTGTTGCTCATGTTTGAGCACCCGGCGATAGCTAATGTTGCTGCAGTAATCGCAATAATTTTTTTCATATCAACTGATCCTTTAAATATTTTTTTGAATGAGCTAAGTGCTTGGATTATTTCTTGGCGCAAGGAAAGCGTTCGGCCATGAATCCCAAGAAAACACCTGCTGCCGGTTTGTCAGCCACTTGTTGATTGGCTTGTGCGAATTTCACAAACTCACTAATAACATCATCGCGTGCTGGCGCTGGTTGCTTAACGCAAATAAAAGGCTTGGCGCGTTGCGGGTGACGGGTTGCTAAATAAGTTTCATAAACAGCGGTAGTAAAACCAATGCAGAAGCTGCGGGAATCTGGGCTTGCAGGAGTTTTGCAAGTATTTGCAAGTTCCTGTGTGCTAAGTACTTTGATGGTTTCTTGGGCCTGGGCTATGCCAGAAATTACGGCTAAAGCAGCCAAAACAACGAGGACTTTCTTCATGGGTTCTCCTTTAGGTGTATGTAAAAGGATCATAAACCATAAATTAGGCTATTTATTGCACTAAAAGGGTGCAATGCGCACTTTTTTGGCTTTATTTATTCCCCATAATGATGCAAAAAACGAGAAGGGGTAATTAAATGGAAATTTTGAAATCAGGCAGTGATGTTTTATTTATTCTGCTGGGCGCCATTATGGTGCTCGCCATGCATGCGGGTTTTGCATTCCTTGAATTGGGAACAGTAAGAAAAAAGAACCAAGTGAATGCCTTAGTCAAGATCTTGGTCGATTTTGCTGTTTCGACCATCGCTTATTTTTTTATTGGCTACAGCATTGCATACGGGGTCAATTTTTTCTCAGGCGCTGAATTGCTTGCCGAGAGAAATGGCTATGAGTTAGTAAAGTTTTTCTTCTTACTGACTTTTGCTGCTGCCATACCAGCAATTGTTTCTGGCGGAATTGCAGAGCGCGCTAAATTTAATCCGCAGCTCATTGCAACATTTGTCATAGTAGGTTTTGTATATCCCTTCTTTGAGGGAATTGCATGGAACCAACATTACGGTATTCAGGCATGGATCAAGGGTTTCACTGGCGAAGAGTTTCATGACTTTGCTGGTTCGATAGTGGTGCATGCAGTGGGTGGTTGGATCGCTCTCCCAGCGGTAATTCTTTTGGGCGCACGTCGTGGTCGTTACACCAAAGAGGGGCAAATTTCGGCTCATCCGCCCTCAAGCATTCCTTTTTTAGCTTTAGGTGCTTGGATCCTGGCAGTAGGTTGGTTTGGTTTTAATGTGATGAGTGCGCAAACGATTGACAAGATTAGTGGTTTAGTTGCTATGAATTCTTTAATGGCAATGGCTGGCGGAACTCTAGCAGCTTGGGTTGTAGGACGTAATGATCCTGGCTTTACTTACAACGGACCACTTGCTGGTTTGGTAGCTGTTTGTGCTGGTTCAGATTTAATGCATCCACTTGGCGCTTTATTTGTTGGTTTAGTAGCTGGTGGATTATTTGTTTATATGTTCACCTTGGTGCAAAACCGTTGGAAGATTGATGATGTTCTAGGTGTATGGCCATTGCATGGTCTTTGTGGACTTTGGGGCGGTTTAGCTGCGGGTATTTTTGGAGCAAAAGCACTTGGTGGAATTGGTGGCATTAGCTTTACTGCCCAACTCATTGGTAGTGCACTTGGAGTAGGCATTGCTTTGCTAGGGGGTTTTGTAGTGTATGGAACACTCAAGGCAGTTTTAGGCATTCGGATGTCCCAAGAGGAAGAATATGATGGTGCTGATTTAAGTGTGCACCGCATCTCTTCAAGTCCAGATCGTGAGCCTAACTGGTAGTTAGTGCTTAACAATATATAGCCCTGATTCATACTTATAATGAGTCATGGCTATATTTGAACTAGACGGAAACACTCCTCAATTAGATGAGGGGGCATGGATTGCCGAGAGCGCAGAAGTGATTGGCAAAGTTGAGCTGCATAAAAATGCTAACGTTTGGCCGCAGGTAGTGATACGAGGCGATAACGATCTTATCCAAATTGGTGAAGGCAGCAATGTGCAGGACGCTTCCGTTTTGCACACTGATCCAGGGTATGAACTCATTATTGGCAAGCATGTCACGGTGGGGCATAAAGTCATGCTCCATGGTTGTCACATTGGTGATGGCAGCCTCATCGGAATTGGTGCCGTCATTTTGAATGGCGCCAAAATTGGTAAGAACTGTTTAGTTGGTGCTAGTGCTCTCATTACTGAGGGCAAAGAGTTTCCGGATGGATCAATGATTATTGGCTCTCCAGCCAAAGCAGTGAAGACGCTAACGCCAGAACAAATTGCTGGTATCAAAGAGATTGCTAGGCATTATGTCAAAAATGCCCAGCGTTACATCAAAACACTTAAGAGAATTGACTAATTTTTTAACTAGTAATTAGCCTCTGCCCACAAAAGGCATCTTCGTTGCCATAATGGTCATTGAGAGAATATTGCTCTCTAGTGGTAGCTGAGCCATATGTAGCACAGCTTCTCCAACATGATCTACATCCATGCGCGGCTCAACCTTAATGGATTGATCAGCTTGCATAATGCCGGCAGCCATCCGTTCAGTCATTTCAGTTGCAGCATTGCCAATATCGATTTGACCGCAAGCAATATTAAATGGACGCCCATCTAATGAAATGGTTTTGGTAAGGCCGCTGATTCCATGCTTAGTTGCGGTGTAGGGTGCCGACATTGGTCGGGGAGCGTGGGCAGAGATTGAACCATTGTTGATGATTCTTCCACCTTGAGGAGATTGGGCTTTCATCATCCGAATCGCTTCTTGTGAACATAAGAAGGCACCACAGAGGTTTGAGTTAACAACATTCATCCACTGCTCGTAAGTTAAATCTTCCATCGGAATTGCTGGTGCACCAATACCTGCATTATTAAACAGCACATCGATGCGACCAAAGCGCTCTTTAAGAGCGGCAAATAATTGCTTTACTTGTTCTGGCTTGCCTACATCACAAGCAACTGCTAGACAGTTTTCCTTTGTCCCGCCAATATCAGTAATGGCTTTTTGGAGTTTCTCCAGATTGCGTCCGGTCAGTACGACTTGATAGCCACCTTTTAGGAGTGCTTTTGCTGCTGCTCTGCCAATACCTACCCCAGCTCCAGTGACGAGTGCTACCTTATGATTGATTTGTGACATTGCTTTCTTTCTCTATATTTGTTTTGGTA
>Ga0194047_10001103_pt1 | contig 16985 bp, 18 predicted proteins | sample JunL225m_MetaG_2_FD_160070 | JGI IMG/M metagenome (GOLD analysis project Ga0194047, IMG submission 160070) | Anoxic zone freshwater microbial communities from boreal shield lake in IISD Experimental Lakes Area, Ontario, Canada - Jun2016-L221-5m | ecosystem: Environmental > Aquatic > Freshwater... | reverse complement strand
AGCGTGAGGCCACGACGTGCGAACTGCCAACTGACAGCGCCGGGTTCTGCAAGTGACCCTCCAAATTTTGTAAAAGCATTGCGGACATCAGATGCAGTTCTATTGCGGTTATCTGTCAAGACATCAACAAGAAGCGCTACACCGCCTGGTGCATATCCTTCGTACATGATTGATTCATAGTTCGCGCCGCCAGTTTCGCCACCGCCACGCTTGATTGCACGATCAATTGCATCCTTTGTCATCTGGCCGGCCTTAGCTTTTTGCACCATGGTGCGCAAGGCAGCGTTTGTGTCTACGTCCATTCCGCCTGAACGTGCTGCAACTTCAAGTTGGCGGGCAAGTTTCGCAAACAACTTTCCACGCGCCTTATCGATGGCCCCTTTTTTGTGTTTGATTGTTGCCCATTTGGAATGTCCAGACATTGGCTACACCTTTTTCTTATTTGTGGCTATGGATACAAAATACTCGTGAAGACGAGCATCGTTTGACAATTCAGGATGAAACGATGCGGCCAACACATTTCCTTGACGAACGAGTACCGGCTCATCGTTAATACTGCCAAGAACTTCGACTTCGTCTCCTACTCGTTCGATTCGAGGAGCACGAATGAATACGCCATGAAAATCACCCACAGAACTATTGATCGTGGCTTCAAACGAATCAACTTGACGACCAAACGCGTTACGGCGAACAGAAATATCAATTGCAGAAAAACTACGCTGATCTCTACGCCCATCAAGAATCTCCGATGCAAGCAGAATCATGCCTGCACACGTGCCGAACACAGCCATGCCGTCAGTAATGCGCGCAGCAATCGGATCAAACAGACCAGATGATTCAAGCAACTGAGACATCGTGCTTGATTCCCCACCTGGCATTAGCAAGGCATCGACTGTGCTGAGTTGTTCAGGAGTGCGCACCTCGATTGATGGCACACCAATTGAACTGAGGCATTCAGAATGCGCAGCAAAAGCTCCTTGAAGAGCAAGAACACCGATTTGCATGTTCACCTGGAGGCCTCGCAGACATGACTGCGTCTACCAACCGCGCTGAGCGAAGCGTTGCGTTTCGTTGATTTCGTCCATCGCGATGCCAGTCATGGCTACTCCAAGTCCACGGCTGACACGAGCCAGAACTGCAGCATCACGGAAATGAGTTGTTGCTTCAACAATTGCTTTGGCGCGAGGCGCTGGATTATCGCTCTTGAAAATACCTGAACCCACAAAAACAGTTTCTGCGCCTAATTGCATTGCTAGCGCTGCGTCTGCGGGAGTTGCGATGCCACCTGCGGCGAAAAGCGGAACTTGCAATTTGCCAGTCTCTGCAATCTCTTGCACCAACGACAGCGGAGCTTGAAGCCTCTTTGCCCATTCAAAAAGTTCAGCTGAATCAGCTTGAGTTATTTTGCGTATGTCGCTCAGAATGGAACGAAGGTGGCGTACGGCTTCCACCATGTTTCCTGTGCCTGCTTCACCCTTTGAACGAATGAGTGCAGCACCTTCAGAGATGCGGCGCAATGCTTCACCCAAGTTGGTGGCTCCACATACGAAGGGAATAGTGAAATCGAATTTGTCGATGTGATGAGTTTCATCAGCCGGCGTCAACACTTCAGACTCGTCAATGAAGTCAACTCCGAGCGACTGAAGAATTTGTGCCTCAACAAAATGACCGATGCGCACTTTGGCCATTATTGGAATGTGAACACTGGCTTGAATGGCCATGATCATCTCAGGATCACTCATGCGAGCAACGCCACCATCACGACGAATGTCAGCCGGTACTCGTTCTAACGCCATGACGGCGCACGCGCCTGCATCTTCTGCAATTTTTGCTTGATCAGAGTTGACGACATCCATGATGACGCCGCCCTTCAACATCTCAGCTAAACCACGCTTGACGCGTTGTGTGCCAGTTGACGACGAACCATTAGTAGAAACCATGCCCCTTAGCGTACCGAGGGGACGCGATGTCACCCCGTGTGATTGAGGGTTTTAGACAGCGGGGAAAGCAACCTTGGAAGGATCAATTCCAGGAGCCACAGGCGCCAAGGAGTTCTTCCACGCCAATTCAACCCAGGTACGACCCGGCGTCAAGCGGACGTACTGATTGTTTGCATCAATCAGCGAGAACGGAACTGTGCGGCTTGCACGTGTCCAGGTAACAGGGATGAGGCCGCCATCAGTCATGACATAGCCGGTGCCCTTACCGGTGGTGAGAGCGTTCGGGCTCTTACGATCTGCCTTGCTTCGCACATATGTGACATACAACACGACAACGTTCTTTGTGTTGACCTGTCCATCAGTTGTCATGTGAGGCTCAAGAACACGCTTGTCGTTGTCACTACTGCGCAAGAAGTTACCTGTCGCGGCATCCCATTTCCAGTAGACGCGCACGTTGTACATCGAAACTTTTGCGCCATCAATCGCAGTTGACGTCGACGGTTTGGCATCGCTAGACGAGCGATACAGGAACTGTGGTTTAGGCGCAGCAGAACCAGCCGGAGCAAGGGTCCAAAGATCTGATGTCTTTGCAAACAAGTTATGTGGCGCCTTCATGGTCTTTTCACGGTAATAGCCACCTTTGCCGTGCGATGCGCTGTAGCCCACATTGACCAAATCGCTGGCATTAATTGCTTGTGTCACTCGGTAGTTACCGCCACTCCAAGCAAACAATGGCTTATCGAACGATCCGAGAATGTCAATGTCTTGGGTGCGTCCGCTACGCAAGGGTCCGACTGGGTCACTGCCTTGACTTTGGAACACTGCAGCGAATCGAGTGAGTGATTCAACGTTTTCCTCAAACACGATGTCAGCTTTATTCAGACCCGTCTGTGGACGTGCTGCTGGATGATTATCAATTTTTGTGACGAGAGCAACTCGGGTTGCTGCTGCTTGGTCAGTGATTGGCATGCCCGTCAACGGATACATCGGTAGTGCAGGAGTAGTCGTCATGGGATCTGCCGCAGTTGTGGTATCGGCGCCTTTGCTACTGCTGCTCCCCCCACAGGCTGTAAGAACTGACACCAACACAGTGGCAACCGATACTCGAATAAAAATGCGGTGTGATTTCAACATGTCAGATCTCCTTGAGAACAGCAATACGGTCAGGCAACGACGGACGCGCAAACGTCATAGTAGACCCGCTACTCATTGGATTACTGTCATCCCCTGCGATATCTGGAGTTGCAAACCACAACGGTAGAGCCCCTATACGTCCAAGTGGAATTGCAGCTGCACGATCAACAATTTCCAAGGCTGACACCAGCGCAGGCGGGTACCGGGTTGCTTGACACGCAGCAACGTCAGCCCACATCACATTGCGGTCGTCACCCATTCGAGCGACGACTTTTTGTAGAACCTTGTCTCCACCAAAACGATTGAAGGCAGCAGACAAAGCCAACAAATATGTGGTGAGACCGATGTCGCCCGTACGTACGCGCCACATTATGTGCGCCATAACAGCTTCCGTCTCAACTCGCCCCATAGTTTTTAGGAAACCAGCCGACACAACAATTGTGCCCGCCTCGCCGGGCATGCCGACAGCAAGTGCGACGGGATACTCGATGCCGACAACGCGCAACGCGGGGCGTGCGTCACCACCCACAACGCACAAGCCATCAACCACATTAAATAAACGAGCATGTTCATATTCCGATGCAGGCAGGCCTCCGACCATCTTCAAAACAACCTCATCTGCCGTTCGATAGATATTCCACATAAAGCCAGCAGAGATCACGGCACCAACGACAGTTGTGATCACTGGAAATCCGATGACGAATCCGATGACGAGACACACGATTGTGATGATGAAAACAAATGACACTGGCAACATCACCATTCGACGCGTGTTGATCTGACTTGAGTCCTCATGGGGAATCCATTGACTTTGATTCATATGTCCTTTCACAGAGTTGACAAATGTCAACACTTATCGCCCGTTACCAAGATGTGACCGCCGCAAAAAGCGATCCTCGAACCGTTTCAGCATACGGGGCACCTTGATGGTGGTGATGTTTGTTGCTTCCATATGCAGTGCGCGTTCATACATTTCGATATATCGATCAGCTAGCGCGTCCATTGAGAAACGTTGCGCATGCTCGCGACCATTTGCAGTGAGGCGAGAGGCCAATCGAGAGTCAGCCAAGATTCGTGCAAGCGCCGAGGTCAGACTTGCAATGTTTCCAGTTTCGACGAGTAACGCTGTTTCGTCATTGGTGGCGACATTGCGATACCCGTCGAGATTGCTCGCGACGACTGGCGTTCCGGCAGCCATGGCCTCTAACAACACAACGCCAAAAGATTCTCCGTGCAATGACGGAGCACAGAACACTGATGCACGACTCATTCGATCAATTTTCTCTAGGTCAGTTATTCGCCCCAACCACTCAATACGAGAATCAGAGGCAAAGCGAATTTTCAGTTCCGCAGTCTGGGGTCCGTCTGAAGCAATCCATAAGCGCACGTCGGGAGGCAGCATTGCCATTGCCTCAAGCAAGTTACTCAACCCTTTGCGTTCTTCATGGCGCCCGATAAAGAAGATCGCATTCTCACGAGGTGCAGACGACGATGATGCGTAGTCACCTAGTTCAATGCCGTTGAAGAGAACCTCATAGTCGCCGCCGATATAACGCTTTGCTAAATCAACTGCATCTTTCGAGACGGCAACTCGAATATCAATACGTGATGCGATCCATTTCAGTTGGCGAGAGAATGTGCGATAAGCAGCCGACTCCCCCGCTGAATGAAACGTGGCAACGACTGGCGCCATCTTGACAAGAAGCGCAGTTAACGACGGCCCCGGAACCAAAGGTTCATGTACGTGCACCACATCAAAAGCTTCATCGTTCAGTGCACGAATTGTTCGCAACGCAGCTGATGCATCGGGAGCAAGTGGAGCAATAGAGCCATTCACAGCCGTCGGAAGGCTGTTGCCAAGGGGTGTCACAAATGCGTCGGGAGGTGGGCCATCACAGGGGCCAAGGACTCGGACCTCGTGTCCCTTTGCCCGCAAACTTCGCGCTAATCCGAGGACTTGTTGTTGAACACCCCCAGGAACCGTGAGGCTGTACGGGCTCACTATTCCAATTCTCAACATGCAGGCTAGGTTACGGGAATGCTTAAGGTAGATGCTTCTTTCCGTCCCGCCCTCTCCATCGTGGCCTCGCCCACCAAGAGACGAGCCATTCTTGAACTAGCCGTTGAGGCAGAGAACAAGGGAATCTCGGGACTTGCCTGCCCCAGCCTCGGAGGAACCATGGGCCTGTGCGTTTCACTTGCTCATGAAACGTCACGAATCAATTATTGGACCTCAATTCAACCGATTTACTACAGCCATCCAGTTGAGATGGCGAACACGGCCTCTCACATCAACGAAATGTCAGATGGCCGCTTTCGTCTTGGACTCGGTGTCAGTCACGGCCCGGTAACTGATCGTCTCGGTGTTGAACCAGGAAAGCCACTTGCTGACACTGCTGCATATGTTGCTGCGATGCGAGCAAACGAACGTTTCGGTGGACAGTTGCCTCCGATTTATCTCGCAACATTGCGCAACAAGATGCTGCAATTAGCCACAGAAATTTCTGAAGGAGCAATCTGGGCTAATGCATCATTAAGTCACATGTCGAAACAACTTGCAGAAGTGCCACATGCGGTGCGAGATGATTTCTTTTTGGCAAACATGATTCCGACGGTCATTGATGACGACGTGGAAGCTGCTCGAGCAGTCAACCGTCGCACTCTGACTGGTTATGTTTCACTTCCCAACTATCGCAACTATTGGCGCGCTGCCGGATACTCAGAAGAAATGGATGCAATTGAAGCCGCAATCGAAGCTGGCAACAAAGACATTCTTCCTTCGCTCATGAGTGACAAGTGGCTAGACGACAACTCAATTAGTGGATCTGCTTCTCACGTTCGTTCACGCTTTGAAGAGTGGGCACATGCAGGCGTTACGCCGATTGCTGTGATGTCGTCGACAACTGGTGGCCAGGTAAAAGCCATCAACCAGTTGTTCGACGTTTACAACTGAGCTAGCAATTCAGTGACGTGATGCTTGATCTCGTCGCGAATACGACGCACATCTTCGATTGACTTGCCTTTAGGGTCATCGAGCGGCCAGTCAACATAGCGCTTACCGGGAATGTACGGGCACGTGTCTCCACACCCCATAGTGATAACTACGTCTACTGCGTTCAATAAATCATCGTCATATTTCTGTGGTACATAATGTGAGATATCGATTCCGACTTCATTCATGACGTCTACTGCAACAGGATTCACAGACTCAGCTGGTTCTGAGCCGCCAGACAAAATCAGTACGTCGCCACCCGAGAGTTCGCGAGCAAAACCTGCTGCCATTTGCGAACGACCAGCGTTATGAATGCACAAAAACAAAATGCCACTCATGAAGTGACTCTCTTATCAGCCCACAAAGTCTTAATAATCAGAAGGCCAACTACCCCACCCACGATCTGCATAACTGCAAACATCGGCATGGACTCTGGCGCAATACCTGCAAAAGAATCAGAGAACATTCGACCAATACCAACGGCTGGGTTGGCAACACTGGTGGAAGACGTAAACCAATACGCTCCGGTGATCCACGCTGCAACAAGTACTGCGACATTGGCGCCAGCTCTCTTTCCGCCCCAAATGACAAGCAGCAAACCAACGGTGGCCACTACTTCTGAAAACCAAGTCGGTCCACCAGTACGCACCTTGGTCGACATTTCAATGAAGGGATGCGCAAACATGATGTTGGCAATGATGCAACCGGCAATTGCACCAGCGATTTGCGCAAGTACATCTGTCACTAGCGAGGCAAGCGTTGAATCTGTATCAACAAAGAAACCAACAACGGACACAATTGGATTGAACGAAGCTCCCGAGATGGGCCCAAAGATTGTGATGAGTCCGAGCAATGCGCCACCTGTCGCGACGGCATTAGCCAACAACTGCAAAGCAACATCTTTGGTGAGATTCTGAGCCATGATGCCAGAGCCAACAACCGCCATTACCAATAACGCTGTACCGAGAAATTCGGCAAGAGAGCGTCGTGACATCAGCATCCTTCCGGCCCGCAACAACTGCCAGTTGACGGAACCCCCGGCATGATCGGCATCGCCTTCAACGAGGAATCCTGAGGAGCATCAGCAAGCACCGTGTACCACTCCCACGGCAGCTCGCCGCCTTTGATCCATACTTTGTCTTGCACTGCGAAACAGCACGTTTCGCTCTCTTGGATTTCGATCGGCATTCCCATTGCAGTGGCCGATTCAATCTTTGCAGCCACTTGATCAGTATCTTCGACTTCGACGCCCACGTGATTGAGCGTTCCAGCTTCTCCGTGCCCTTCAATCAACACCAACTTCAGGGGCGGTTCGGTGATTGCGAAGTTTGCATAGCCTTCGCGAACCTTTGCCGGCCCCACTCCAAACATTTTGGTGTAGAACACAATCGCGTCATTCAGGTTGCCTACATTCAGCGCAAGTTGTACTCGTGACATTCTTCCCTCTCATCAAAAGTTCTGTTGGTAGATACTTTGATAGTCATCAATATACATCACATTGATGACTATCGATGTATCATTGTCTCATGACAAATACCAAACAGGTGCAACTCGGTAAGGGGCCACTCGCTGACGGCGCCGCCGCCACGCTTGCGCCAATGTTTGCAGCCCTGTCAGATCCCACTCGTCTACGCCTCTTTGATTTGGTTCGCCGTGCGGGACGTGACGGCATTTGTTCATGCGATCTGACTGAACCTCTCGACCGAAGCCAACCAACGATTAGTCACCATCTGAAAGTGCTGCGAGAAGCAGGCCTCGTTGAGTCTCGTCGTGATGGAACATGGATTTGGTACTCGGTTGCACCACACGCACTGGACGCGGTGACTCACTTCATTCAGCGATAGTGCGCGCACGCATTTCTGAGTATCCCGGATCACTCGGCCAATTCGGCTGAAACAAGTGCCACTGTTCGGGAGCGCGGCGAATCAATCCTTCAAGTTCATGTGCCAGAGCTTGAGTACCCGCAGCTACCTGCTCTCGCAGTCCTCCCACCTTGTCAAAAATTAACGGTGGGCGAATGACACAATGATGCCCATCAATGGCTGATGTGAAATACACAGCGCCGGGGACAACTGCAGCACCCGACCGAATACCTAACATCGCTGGACCAGCAGGAAGGGTTGTTCGTTCGCCAAAGAAATCCACCTCGACACCGTTGCCTTGGATGTCTCGGTCTGAAAGCAAACACACCACTTCATTTCGGCGCAATGCAGCAAGTACTGCGGGAGCAGCGCCTGGACCAAGCGGGACAACGTTCATGCCGAGATCACTTCGAAGTTTTGTAAACCAATCAAATAATTCAGGTGGTTCAAGCGGTTCAACAATGACTGTCATCCGATGGCCCATCTCTGCCATCCATCGACCTGCCCATTCCCATCCTCCTAGGTGAGGAAGAGCAACGATGGCTCCTTTGCCACGCTCGAGAGCCGACTCGATGTAATGAAACCCGTCATTTGATAACGAGCGCAACACATGTTTCGAAGACAACGTTGGAAGACGAAAACTTTCGGTGTAATAACGCATGTAACTGTCGAAAGCTTGTTGCGAAGCGCGACGCAATGCAAATCCTCTGAGTGAAGGGTCAACGCGTTGCAGATGTCGTTCAATAATGACACGACGCTTTCGCAACGAGAGCGCCACACCTGGCGCGAGCAGAGAGACAGCACTTTGCGAAATTGGTGCTGGGGTAAGTCGCGCAATGACAGACCCCAAGCGATAGCCACCGACGGTAAACGCGTCGGACAATTCCTCGAAGGGACTAGCCATTGCGGGTGCGACGACGTTGACGCGACTCAACAGAAAGTTGACGGCGTGACGTGCGCGCGCTGTGTCGAGTCATTCGTCGACCCTGTCGAACATCACGTTTCTTTTGAGTGGTAGATGACACTTCTGCTTGGCGCCACACCTGAACGAACCTCTGAATGGCGGTAATCACAGTAAGAACCAACATGATCCACATAATCGACACGAGCAATGAATCAAATAACAATGCAATACAGAGGACAACGATGCGCTCTGCTCGTTCCATTAATCCACCTTTTGCATAAAGTCCCAGCGACTCTGCTTTTGCACGTTCGTATGAGATCAGCGACGAAACGCCCATGATCGCCATAGGTAGGAGCGCAAGATGCGGATCTTTCTCCGATGCGAAATACCACGCAACACCACCAAAGAGAACCGAGTCCGTCACCCTGTCTACAACAGAGTCAAAAAATGCACCACGTTGGCTTGATGTTCCCGATGCTTTTGCCAACGCACCATCAAGCATGTCTGGGACAGCCGCCAAGATAACCAGAATGAGTCCTCCGCGCAATGCGCCTGTGCCAATAGCGAACGCGGCGACAACAGCAAAAACAATTCCGAGAACGGTGAGGTGATCAGGCGACATACCCGTCTTTCTCAATAATTGACCGACTGGGCGAACAGCCTTCTCAATTGGTGCGCGAAAACGCCCGTCGAACATGGTGTGACGCTATCGCTCTTCAGTATTCACCGATGGCATCTCTGCCTCAGGGTTCTTTTCGACCAGGCATTCAACAACATGTCCGTCAACTGCATCAATCAGAACTAATGCCTGCTGTAAAGGGGGGTCTTCAGTGCTGTAGCAAAAGATTCTCCACGTTGGCTTACTACGAATTCCACGCCAAACCTGCTGCGCCGATGCATGGCCGACTGCAAATCCGGCTGTGCGAGTTGCGACAACGAGAGCTTCTGACTCGTTCATTGTCATGCGCCAACCACTTGTAATGGTGATGATTGCCATCACCGCCAACAACACCGCGGCAAATAAAAGACCTTTATTTATAAGAGCTGACTCATTATTGTCTGCGATTTTCCAAACGATGACGCAAAATATGGCTAAAAAGGCATACAACACGCCGGGTATTCTGCGGCGGCTGTTATCGGGAAAATCATATGCGCCAACATGATCGACGGCATTGAGATCGTCGGGTAGTTGGTCGCGTAGTTCGTCGGTCATTGTGTTGCTTTCGGCCATGCATCACGAATTTTTGATGCGGTGAGAGGAAGTGGTTCTGGAATCGTACGGGTTGCCGCTACTGAAGTCATAAAGTTCGAATCACCGTTCCAACGCGGAACAATATGAACATGTAGATGCTGCGAAATGCTTCCACCAGCAGCTGCACCCAAATTAATACCCACATTGAGCGCATCGGGAGAATGAGACGCGCGCAAGGCCACCGTTGCACTTGTGACGAGTGACCATAAATCGCCAGTTTCTTCCGGTGTTAAATCTTCAAGATTGGCCACTTCTCGATACGGCAAAACCAGCAAGTGACCTGATGCATACGGATACGAATTCAAAATGATAAAACAAGTAGTTGAACGATAAACGATGAACGTTTCTTCATCTGATAGACCCGAATTAAGAATTGAAGTAAAGACTGACTGCGATGGGTTCGTAGAATTCGCGTTAGCAGTGCCGATGTACTCGGCTCTCCAACCATTCCAAAGTTGCTCAAGAGACATCAATGTCGCCTAATTGTCCTTCTGCGACCTCAGCTGCAAGTCGAGAAATAAAATCCGTCACCAGAACGTCACGCTCCACTTCCCCACCGCGCGGATTAACTCCGACAGAGTGATGAGCGACATCATCATCACCAACAACCAATACATATGGCACCTTGCTGGTCTTTGCATTTCGAATGCGCTTACCTAATTGTTCATCGGCGTGATCAATATCGACTCGGAATCCGGCCTTCTTCAACTGCGCCACTACTGATGTTGCATATTCATCGTGGGCTAAAGCGACTGGGAGCACACGAACTTGTTCTGGCGACAGCCACGCTGGAAATGCACCTGCATAATGCTCAATAAGGACACCAAAGAATCGTTCAATTGATCCAAACAATGCACGGTGCAACATGATGGGACGATGGCGTGCGCCATCTGAACCTACGTATTCCAATTCGAATCGCTCCGGCAGGTTGAAGTCACACTGAATGGTACTTAATTGCCATTTGCGACCGATGGCGTCACGAACATCAATGTCAATCTTTGGGCCATAGAACGCAGCGTCACCTTCCTTGATCTTGTACTCAACGCCGTGTCGATCCAGAGCTTCGCGCAATGCCTCTGTTGCTTTACCCCATATTTCATCAGAACCGACTGATTTTTCAGGATCACGAGTCGACAAATTGAATTCAAAATCATTAAACCCGAATCGGCGCAACACAGACATAATGAAGTCAAGAAGCGATGAAATTTCATCTGCCATCTGTTCTTCGGTGCAATAGATGTGACTGTCGTCTTGAGTAAAGCCACGAATTCGCAGAAGACCGTGAAGAGTTCCGGCGCGCTCGTACCGATAGACATTGCCCAATTCGAACAGACGCAATGGAAGTTCGCGATAACTGCGCTGACGACTATCAAAAATAAGACAATGCATCGGACAATTCATTGGCTTCATGTAGTACGTGCCATTATCCATCTCCATTGGTGGGTACATGCCCTCGGCATAAAAATCAAGATGTCCCGATTTAGCAAAGAGGTTCGCGTTTGCAAGATGCGGTGTGTACACAAACTGGTAATCACCATCTTGATGACGCTGGCGGCTGTAATCCTCCATCAACTTGCGAACGATTGCGCCCTTCGGATGCCACACAGCAAGACCGCCACCGAGTTCGGTGGGAAAGGACAAAAGGTCAAGTTCGTTAGCCAAACGGCGATGGTCGCGTTTTGTTGCTTCTTCAAGGCGGTGCAAATGCTCTTTGAGTGCAGTGTCAGATTCCCACGCGGTGCCGTAGATGCGTTGCAACATCGGTCCTTTTTCATTACCTCGCCAATAAGCACCAGCAACCTTCATCAAACTGAAATGACCAAGGCGTGACGTAGACGGAACGTGTGGACCGCGACACAAATCAACAAATGATTCAGAGTTGCGATACAAGCTGACGGAATCGGAACTTCCCACTTCAGCAACATCGCTTCCGTCTGCAGAACCTGACGTAACGCGTTCAATAATTTCACACTTGTAAGGTTGGGTCGAGAATATATCCAACGCTTCTTGTACCGATACTTCAGAACGAATAAATGGTTGATTCGCTTTCATAATTTCGCGCATACGAGTCTCGATGGCTGCTAGATCATCATCGGAAAAAGTTTTGTTGTTCGGCAACGCAAAGTCGTAATAAAAACCATCTTCTATTGCTGGACCAATTGTGAAATGTGCGCCGTCAAATAATTGCACTACTGCTTGAGCCAGCACATGAGCCGTGGAGTGACGTAACACATGACGTCCGGCGTCAGAGTCTGCCGTGATGATCGAGACAGTGGCTCCGTCAGTTAACGGGATTGAAAGGTCGACTTCGGCGCCGTTCAGCGTGCCAGCAACAGCAGCCTTAGCAAGCCGAGAGCCGATAGAGGCCGCTAAGTCGGCAATCGATGAGCCTGCGGGTAACGCACGCGAGGAGCCATCGGGAAGAAGTACTGAAATCTCTGACATGAGATGACCATTCTACGGCTGACGAGAGTGTCGGCTCGGGTCTATTTAGGCGCGATTTGGCACGGCTTGTTCTGTCGGAATGCTTTCTGCACGCTTTGTGGCATAGACGTCGCGATACTCCTGGCCGGTGAGCGCCTGTATTTCATACATCAACTCGTCAGTGATTTCACGCAACACCATATGGTCATCTGCACGGAGGCCGTAGCGAGCGACATCGATTGGCTTGCCGATTTTGATGGTGCAGTCCAGTCCGAGGCGCGGCATCACCGAGTCGGGTGGTTGAATGTCTCGCGTGCCAATAATGCCGACAGGCAAAATTGGACAACCAACTTTCAATGCCAGACGCGCAGCGCCGGTATGCCCTTTGTGCAACACACCATCGCGACTACGCGTTCCTTCGGGGAAAATGCCAAATAGTTCACCACGGCGCAGCACTGCTTCAGCTGCAAGTAATGCACCTTCACTTTTTGATCCACCTGAGCGATCTATAGGAATCATTCCTAGAGCGGGAAATAAATGCTTTGTCTTCCATGAATCCATGTATTCAGCTTTTCCAACAAAACTGATTTGACGGCCAGCATGAACCATGGTGAACACTGAGTCGAGAAAGCTGATGTGGTTCGGACACAATATTGCTGGTCCAGAATCTGGCAAATTTTCAAATCCTTCGAAATGAAATTTCCACAATTTCTTAGTCAGTGGACGCAACACAGTACGAGCGCGCGATTGAGCGCGACTGGTACTTTCCAACATGAGTTGATCAGCCACCGTGCGAGAGTCTGATCCTGATGCCATACAAGGCACAATAGCCCTGTTTTCTTGACCTCGCGACGAGCAATATTGAGCAGTTAGCGCGGACCAATAGGCGTGAGAAGCTCAACGCCCAACAGTGCCGCTGAAGCACTGACATCAATTCCGGCCTTAGCGGCTTCGTCAATGAGAGCTAGTGCACCTGGAGTATCGAGGTCATTATCGAGACACTTCCTCACCGTCTCGAGAAGGTCAGAGGTTGCACCACCGACGGATGCAGCCCAGGAAGTGAGGCGCCCTTCACTACGGGGCATCAGGGTGTCGTCCCATTCCCATTCACTGCGGTAGTGGTGTTCAATAATCGCGATACGAATCGAACGAGGATCCCACTCGGTGCGCAGCTGATCAACAAAGACCAAGTTGCCCAAACTCTTTGACATCTTTTCGCCATCTTTAAACACCATCGCTACGTGCATCCAGTGCTTGACAAACGTTTCTCCCGTGGCGGCCTCTGACTGCGCACGTTCACACTCGTGATGAGGAAAAATCAAGTCACTTCCGCCACCATGAAGATCAATCGTGGTACCTAAATCTCGCAGTGCCAAAGCAGAGCATTCGATATGCCAACCAGGACGACCCGCACCCCAGGTTGCATCCCACGCTGGTTCATCTTCAGCAGACGGATGCCACAAGACAAAATCAAGCTGATTGCGCTTCTGCGGATCATCGATATTTCCGCCGCGTTGACGGGCAAACTCGAGCATTTGATCGTGACTGTAATGAGACACCTCGCCAAATGACGGAACCTTGGTGACATCAAAATAAACAGATCCGCCGACTGCGTATGCAAATCCACGTTCCAACACAAGACCAATGAACTTGCGAATATCCGTAATTGCAGATGACGCACGAGGAGTGCTGAAGGCAGGCAGCATCTCGAGTGCCTCCATATCGCGATTAAAACGCGCTTCTTCGCCTGCTGCGAGGTCGAGGTAGTGCACACCAAGCTCTCGGGCCTTTGCGAACAAAGGATCATCAACATCGGTGACATTGCGAACGCACTTAATGGTGTGGCCAAGATCTATCAATCGTCGTTGCAAAATATCGTAAAAGAGAAATGTTGATGCGTGCCCTAAATGCGTTGCGTCGTACGGGGTAATTCCGCACGTGTACATCAACACTTCCTTATTAGGACTGAACGCGACGATCTCTCGTCTTGCAGTGTCGTAGAGCCTCATCGACATATTTATAAAGCTTTCGCCCGAGGATCTTTCGTGATGCCAGTAAGTTTTGGAGCAACTCGTGTTTTATAGCGAACGTTTAGTTGCAACAACACTGCTGTAAACGCCTCAATGGCTGTTGCATTTGATAGCTCGCCAGCATCAAGCGGACGGCACCCGGGGATATGTGCGGTGATGTCCATAACAATCGTTCGGGCCTCTGCACTGTCTGAGCAAATCAACACGTCTGAATCAATGGGGTCACCAAGATGTCCAAGTTCTGTTGCAGGCAAGTGGTGAAAAGCGGCAACCACACGACACTCGGGTACAGCTGCCTGCACATGAGCCGCAACACTTCCACGAGGTGGCAACAATGGTTGAAATTCGTGACCTACTCGTACAAGTGCGTTTGCCATGCTGATGATGACTTTGCCCCGCAATAAATCGATGTGATCACGTGCAGTCGTTGCAGCAGAATCCCATGGTGTAGCAAGCACCACAACATCGCATGCCGACGCATCGTCATTGTCTCCGCCATTCACATTAAGAGTGAGATGTGGCCACTTGGCTTTGAGGGCATCGCACACCTCAGAGGCTCGGCCTTTGGACCGCGACCCAATAATCACGTCATAACCCACCGAAGCAAGGCGCGCCCCAAGGGCACTTCCAGCGGGTCCGGTACCGCCCAATATTCCAATACGCATGCCGTAGAGCCTTACACATAGACCCCTTGCGAACTACGGTCATATGAATGGGACTTCTTGAAGGCAAAAAAATCGTTGTGACAGGTGTCCTAACAGACGCCTCTTTGGCATTCAGCGTGGCACAACTCGCCCAACGCGAAGGTGCCCAAGTGGTACTCACTGGTGCCGGCCGTGCGCTCTCGCTCACCCAGAGATCTGCACGCAGACTTGATTCGCCCGTTGATGTCTTTGAGTTCGATGTCACCGTGCCTGAACACATCGAATCTGTCCGAGAACAAGTACGTGCATCACTCGGACATGTTGATGGAGTACTACACGCGATCGGATACGCCCCCGAAGTGTGTCTTGGCGATGACTTCTTGGCAGCACAGTGGAGCGATGTTGCAATCGCTATGCAAATATCTGCTTACTCGCTCAAAACATTGGTTGATGCTTTTCTTCCGTTGATGTCACCCGGCGGATCAATCGTTGGCCTTGACTTCGACAACACCGTTGCGTGGCCGGCATACAACTGGATGGGCGTTGCTAAGGCCGCGTTTGAATCAACCAGTCGCTATTTGGCCAAAGAACTTGGACCACGTGGCATTCGGTGCAACTTGGTTGCCGCTGGACCCATCAAAACAATGGCTGCTAAATCCATTCCCGGATTCCAGAAGTTCGAAGACATTTGGGATGATCGCGCTCCCCTTGGCTGGGACGTCTCTGACCCAATTCCAGTTGCAAAAACAGTGCTTGCATTGATGTCTGACTGGTTTCCAGCAACAACAGGTGAAGTCATTCATGTGGATGGCGGCTTTCACGCCATGGGCGCGTGACAAACAGGCTGTCTGAGGCGTCTTCGCCTTACTTGCGCCAACATCGCGATAATCCGGTTGATTGGTTTCAATGGGGTGACGACGCATTCGCAGAAGCAGCAAAGACCGGGAAACCAATTCTCTTGTCGATTGGGTATTCAGCATGTCATTGGTGCCATGTCATGGCGCATGAGAGTTTTGAAGACACAGCTACCGCATCAGTCATGAATCAGTTGTTTGTGAATATCAAAGTGGACCGAGAAGAACGCCCCGACGTTGACGCTATTTACATGGACGCAGTGCAAGCCCTCACCGGCAGAGGTGGGTGGCCAATGACAGTGTTTTGCACACCAACTGGCGAGCCCTTTTTCGGGGGAACGTATTACCCACGAGAGTCGTTCGTGAAACTGATGCAGGCTGTCGACGACGCATGGCGGACAAAACGCAACGAACTACAACAGAACATCGATGCGCTTGTTGAGGCAGTGGGACGCACAGCCCACATCACTCCCGTTGACACCTTTGACGCCCATGGTCTTGCAGATACCGCTCGCCAATTGTTCAGTCAGAGTTTTGATTCTCGTTGGGGCGGCTTTGGCACTGCGCCAAAATTTCCCTCGACGTTTGCGCTTGATCTAGCAATGCGTTTGTATCAAAAGTCTCACGATGAGCAGCTTCTGACCATGGTCTACACATCACTTGACGCCATGGCAGCAGGCGGAATGTACGACCACATTGGTGGCGGATTTTCTCGTTACAGCGTGGATGAAAAATGGCTCGTGCCGCATTTCGAAAAAATGTTGTATGACCAAGCTCTTCTTCTACGCGTGTATGTCCATGCCTGGCTAATTGGCGGCAATGACAGACACCGACAGACAGCCGAAGAAATCATTGAGTACGTCGTCCACGAACTTCGCCATTCCGATGGTGGCTTTTTTAGTGCCGAAGACGCCGACTCTCTCGATCAACATGGACATTCAGAAGAAGG
>Ga0194047_10001098_pt1 | contig 17049 bp, 15 predicted proteins | sample JunL225m_MetaG_2_FD_160070 | JGI IMG/M metagenome (GOLD analysis project Ga0194047, IMG submission 160070) | Anoxic zone freshwater microbial communities from boreal shield lake in IISD Experimental Lakes Area, Ontario, Canada - Jun2016-L221-5m | ecosystem: Environmental > Aquatic > Freshwater... | reverse complement strand
CATTATTGAAGAGTTACTGCAACTGCCGGCGTAAAAAGCTGGCCGATTTTCGACTACTGGATTATTCAGGTACCCTCTCCCACGGAGGGCTCGCATAGCGGCCGAGTGCACCGGTCTTGAAAACCGGCAAACGAAAGTTTCGTGGGTTCAAATCCCACGCCCTCCGCCAGTTTTTCTTACAGTGTGGCTGAGTTCATAGCCATTAGGCGGGTACTTGCCTAGCCTGGTTTTCTCTCAAAGAGGACACTATCTTCTAGTGATTTACCCATGTGGCACAGGTTAGGAGCTTGCAATGTCAGGTGTTTTTTCACCCACACGAGCAAAGATCAAAGAACGCACGCTGCGCACCGATAAATGGTGGCTACAGCCAGCAATCACTTTCGGCGTTCTCTTTTCCTTCGTTATTTATGCAACGTTTCGCGCATTTGAAAATAAATATTATTTCTCTGAGCCATTAATTTCTCCTTTTTATTCACCATGTCTTTCGACATCGTGTGAACCGGGATCAGCACTTTCATTCTTTGGTCAACCTTTTAATAATAAGTATTTTGGAATTGGAATTTCACCAGCCCTATTTATTTTAATTTTTCCACTTGGTTTCAGAATGACTTGTTACTACTACCGCAAGGCGTACTACCGCGCGTTTTGGTTATCACCTCCTGCATGCGCAGTTGCCGAACCACACACTAAGTACACTGGTGAAACTCGTGCGCCATTAATTTTGCAAAATAGCCACCGTTGGTTTTTTTATGCAGGATTAATCTTTAACGTGATTTTGACGTGGGATGCAATATTGTCATTTAGAAATGCCGACAAACAGTGGGGACACATGAGCGTCGGAACACTCGTGTTCCTTTTCTCAACAACAATGTTGTGGCTCTATTCGCTTTCTTGCCACACATGCCGCCACACACTCGGCGGACGCTTGAAGCATTTCTCTAAACATCCAGTGCGTTATAAGGCATGGACAATTGTTTCTGTGTTAAATCACAAACACCCAACTTTTGCATGGATCTCACTCTTCGGAGTTGCTGGTGCCGATATTTATGTCCGCGCGGTTGCATCTGGTGCAATCCCTAACTTCTACTTCTTCTAAGGAAATCGATATGACACAGCTAGAGCGCCATTCATACGATGTACTTGTTATAGGTGCAGGCGGGGCTGGCTTGCGTGCTGCCGTTGAAGCACGCGAGGCGGGTTTACGCGTCGCAATCATTTGTAAGTCCTTATTTGGCAAGGCTCATACAGTGATGGCAGAGGGCGGCGCCGCGGCATCAATGGGAAACGTTAACGAGAATGACAACTGGATGGTGCACTTTCGCGACACTATGCGCGGGGGCAAATTCCTCAATCATTACCGCATGGCAGAGCTTCATGCCAAAGAAGCTCCAGATCGCATCTGGGAGCTTGAAGTATGGGGCGCACTTTTTGATCGCACAAAAGAGGGAAAGATTTCACAACGTAACTTTGGTGGGCATGAATACCCTCGCCTTGCACACGTTGGCGATCGCACAGGCTTAGAACTAATTCGCACAATGCAGCAACGTATCGTTGCTTTACAACAACAAGATGGTCGCGATCATGGCGATATGGAAAGCCACATTAAAGTTTTTGCTGAATTAACAATTACAGAAATTTTAAAGGAAAACGGAAAAGTCGCTGGAGCCTATGGTTACTGGCGTGAAACTGGCGCTGAAGTTTTATTTGAAGCACCCGCAGTAATTATTGCAACCGGTGGAGTTGGTAAGACATTTAAAATTACATCAAACTCTTGGGAAGGTACTGGTGACGGGCATGCGCTGGCACTTAAGGCTGGCGCAAATTTAGTTGACATGGAGTTTTTACAGTTCCACCCAACAGGAATGGTGTGGCCACCATCTGTTCGTGGAATTTTAGTAACCGAATCTGTTCGCGGTGAAGGTGGAATTTTAACTAACGCTCTTGGTGAACGCTTTATGTTCAAGTACATCCCTGAAGTATTTAAGAAGATGTATGCAGATAATGAAGCCGAAGCCGATCGTTGGTACTTAGATCAAGATAACAATCGACGTCCTCCAGAACTGTTACCTCGCGATGAAGTTGCGCGCGCAATTAACACTGAAGTTAAAGCTGGACGAGGATCCGAGCACGGCGGCGTTTTCCTAGATGTATCAAAGAGATTGCCAGCTGAAGTCATTAAAAAACGCTTGCCATCGATGTGGCATCAGTTCTATGAGCTTGCCGGCGTTGATATTACGAAAGAGCCAATGGAAGTTGGTCCAACCTGCCACTACGTCATGGGTGGAGTTGAAGTAGAGCCTGATAATGCCGCTGCAGTAGGGGTTCCAGGGTTATTTGCTGCTGGTGAAGTTGCCGGTGGAATGCACGGTTCAAACCGCTTAGGTGGAAACTCATTAACAGATTTATTGGTGTTTGGTCGTCGTGCAGGTATGGGTGCAACTGAATACTTAAAGCACAACGGTAAAAATCCAGTAAGTGAAGCTGCTATTAAGGCAGCAGAAGTAAGAATTGCAGCACCTTTTGATCGACAAGGTGGCGAAAACTCTTACTCTCTTCACGCTGAACTGCAGGAGATTACACATAACTTAGTTGGAATCATCCGTACACAATCCGAATTAGAGGATGCAATTACAAAGATTGCCGATATTAGAAAGCGCAGCGCAAATGTCGCTGTTGCTGGTGGGCGCATATTCAATCCTGGCTTCCACTTAGCTTTCGATTTAGACAATATGTTATTAGTCGCCGAGTCCGCAGCTAAGTCAGCGTTGTTGCGTAAAGAATCTCGCGGTGGACACACACGCGATGATTTTCCAGTTATGGACAATAAGTGGCGTCAGGTAAATCACGTTTCATCTTTTGATGGCACACAAGTAAATGTTCGCGAACAAGCCCTTCCTGTTTTACCTAAAGAACTCTTCGACCTCTTTGACGTTCATGAGTTAGAGAAATACATGACCGCGGAGGAAATCGCGAAAGGTGGTTCCAACTAATGGCACGCAAACTTAATCTTCGGATTTGGCGTGGTGATTCAACTACTGGCGCACTGCAAGACGTGCAGGTGGACGTTAATGAAGGCGAAGTTGTTCTCGATGTAATTCACCGCGTGCAAGCAACACAGATGGGAGACCTAGCCGTTCGTTGGAACTGCAAAGCAGGTAAGTGTGGTTCTTGCTCCATGGAGATCAACGGAAAGCCTCGTTTAGCCTGTATGACGCAGGTTGCTGCATACGGTGAGGATGAAACAATCACCGTTACCCCGTTGCGTGCATTCCCAGTAATTAAGGATTTAGTCACGGATGTATCTTTTAATTACAAGAAAGCAATGGAAATTCCGGCATATGCCCACCCGGCTGAGCTAGCGCCAGGAGAAGCACGCATGGAACAGATAGATGTCGAGCGCAGCCAAGAGTTCCGCAAGTGCATCGAATGCTTCTTGTGCCAAGACACATGCCACGTTATTCGCGATCATGAAGAGAACAAGAAATCCTTTGCTGGTCCACGCTTCTTTATTCGCATCGCTGAACTAGATATGCACCCGCTAGATACTTTGAAGAACCGCAAACGAACCGCTCAAGAAGAGCATGGCTTGGGAATGTGCAACATTACAAAGTGCTGCACTGAAGTCTGCCCTGAGCACATCCGTATCACTGACAACGCCATCATTCCTATGAAAGAGCGCGTTGTAGATATTAAATATGATCCAGCACGCTGGTTAGGCTCCAAAATTCGCAAGCGTGACGGTATCGTTTAATACATGAAATTACTTCTTCGTTGGGTAGCCCTTGCACTCTCCTTCTGGGTAGCTACAGCGTTGATTCCAGGTATTGATGTTAAAGGTGGATTCACAACGTATCTGTGGGTTGCCCTTCTCTTCGGTCTGCTGAATGCAACATTAGGTTCCGTGTTAAAAGTTCTCACACTTCCAGCAGTCATTGTGACTCTGGGGTTATTCCTGGTTGTTGTGAATGCATCGATTCTTATGCTCGTCGCACGCTGGAGCGATAAGTTAGATGTCAATAATTTCTGGTCAGCGATTTTTGCAGCGTTAGTTATTAGTGTTGTAACGCGATTAGTTAGTGGAGTTACCAAGAAAGCCCTACCCCTCTGAAATCCTTAGTACTAGTTTCACTAGGGGGTGTATGCGGCTCACTGGTCCGTTACTGGTTGGGTCTAGAGATTGCCGATGGCCGAAATGCAACTCTGGCAGCGAATTTAATCGGCGTTGCTATAGCTACATTTCTTCTGGTTTTAATGGAGCGCCGCGGCACATTGAATATGCGCCACTTTCTACTTCCGGGTTTTTGTGCAGGTCTGACTACCTTTTCTGCAGTCGCAGGGCTAACTATTAAGCCACACGAAGGCGGTTCTCTATTTCTCGTCCACAACATTATTTTCTCGCTCGTAATTATTGTTGTTATCTTCCCAATAGCTAGAAAATTAATTCCGGTACGTGCATGAAGACATTATTTGTGATTCTTGGTGCCGCTATTGGTGCACCGTTACGATTTGCAATAGATCAGTGCATCCGTAAATTCACTTCTAAACCTTATGGAATATTTCTAGTCAACATAGTTGGTTCATTTGTTTGGGGCGTCAGTATGAATACCTCCACCACGATGCATGCACTCTTCGTCATAGGTTTTGCCGGTGCATTCACGACATGGTCAACATTTATGCTCGATATCTATTTGGCTTTTGAACTTAAGCGTAAGACTGAAGCACTCATCAATTTGGGTGTTTCGCTCGGCTTTGGCCTACTGGCAGCTTGGCTTGGTTTACAAATCGGTAATTAGATTCATCAGGCGTTAATTAATTGTTAACCACGATACTGATAAGTAGCTAAGGTTTTAGATGAAGAATTATCTTGCTTCCCCAGCAACCAATACTGAAGGGAAGGCGCATGTCACAAATGATCACACTACCAACTTGCTTCGTTTGCCGTTCAGAAGAGTTGGAAATCGTTACCAATGAAGAGTTCGGCCCAATCACAATGTGTAATACATGCGGTAACGCATGGCTAGCAACTTATGAAGATTTTGATTCTTCTTTGTTGCTAAGCATCGCCTCTTAATTACACCAACGAACCTCTCATTTCAAAGGCTTCGGCGACGCGGCCAACAGAAACCACAAAAGCTGCAGTACGTAGATCGACCGAGTACTTCTTTGCCACCTCGTCTACATTAATAAAGGCTTTTTCCATTCGTGCATCGAGTTCACGACGGAATTTATCAATCGGCCAACTGAACTCTTGAATATTTTGAGTCCATTCAAAGTAAGAACCCATAACCCCGCCAGAGTTGGCCAAAATATCTGGCACAATCAAAACTCCTTGCGCACGAAGTTCTTTATCAGCAGTAGCAGTTATCGGCTGATTGGCACCTTCAATAATGAAGCCCGCATTAATGCGATTCATATTTCCTTCGTTAATAACGCCACCTAGCGCTGCTGGGATTAACACATCACATTTAACTTCAAGCACTTCGGCCGAACCAATGCGTTCATCAGCTTGCACATCTTCAAGGGTTTTATGCATGAAAATCGCTTGGATATCTATGCCCTTCAAATCAACTATGCCTCCAGAAACGTCGGAGATAGCAATTACTTTCATGCCTAATTCTTGGCACACTAGCGCTGCGTATCTTCCGACGTTTCCAAAGCCTTGGATTGCAACAGTTGCACCTTGAACTTTGACCCCATTTTTTTCCAAAGTTGCGGCAGCAATCCGTGCTACTCCTCGTCCAGTGGCTTCTTCACGTCCCGGTGCACCGAACAGTTCAACTGGTTTTCCAGTTACACATGCTGGTTGAAAGCCTTCTAGACGATGGAATTCATCCATCAACCATGCCATCGTACGAGAATCAGTTCCCATATCAGGGGCCGGAATATCGCGATGATGACCTAAGACGTGAACTAGTGAGCGAGTCCAACGTCTAATGATTTCTTCTTTTTCGATCGAAGTAAGTTTTGATGCATCGACTGCAACACCACCTTTTGCGCCACCAAAGGGAACATCGATTAGCGCGGTCTTCCATGTCATCAAAGATGCTAGTGCGCGGACTTCATCAAGATCTACATCTTGATGAAAACGGATGCCGCCTTTGCGAGGGCCACGAGCACTTGAATGCTGAACTCGATAACCGGTAAGTACTTCCACATCGTTATTTCGACGAAGTGGAATAGAAATGACAACCTCGCGCTCACAACTACTAAGGGCAGAGATCAAACCAGCTTTCAAACCTAAGATCTCGCCCGCTTGAGCAACTTTTTGATTAACTTCGGCAAATGCTGATGAACTTGAGTGTGTCATAAGTAAACCTTAGAAAATTTACGGGCTGAGAAAAAGGTCTATTAGATTTAATTCCTATGAAATCGAGGTTAATTCAAGATCTAAATCAGACTATTTAAACTTAGCCATCCAGGCTTCGATTTCATCTGGATGACGAGGCATATTCTCACTCAAGTTAATGCAACCAGTTTCCGTCACTAGAACGTCATCTTCAATGCGAATACCAATTCCACGATACTCAGGCGCAAATAACTCATCATCTGGCTGGATATAAAGCCCTGGCTCAACAGTTAAAACCATTCCTGCCTCGAGTTTTGCTTCGGTGTACTGATCTTTACGAGCCTGGGCGCAGTCATGGACATCTAGGCCCAACATGTGGCTGACTCCATGCAACGTCCAACGCTTATGCAGACCAACTTCTGGTCGCATAGATTCTTCAGCGCTAATAGTTAGCACGCCCATATCAACTAAACCTTGGGCTAAAACCGTGTGACAGGCTTTGTTAATTTCAAGGAAATCAACACCTGCGCGAATAGCTGCAAAACCAGCTTTTTGCGCCTCATAGACCAACATATACAGAGAGCGTTGGGCTGGAGTGAACTTTCCACTTACCGGAAATGTTCGCGTGATATCTGCGGTATAAAAAGAATCTAGTTCAACACCGGCATCTAGTAGAAGCAAATCACCGTTTTTAACTGCGCCATCATTTCGAGTCCAATGTAAGACACATGCATGCGAACCTGCGGCAGAGATTGTGTCATAACCAAGCTCGTTGCCTTCAATTCGCGCACGGCCATAAAAAGCTGCTTCAACAACACGTTCACCGCGTGGAGTTGCAATTGCTGCCGGCAAAGATCGGATGGCATCATTGAATCCGCGGTGGGTTACATCAACAGATTTTTGTAATTCATTAATTTCATGATCATCTTTTATTAAGCGGGCAACAGAGACAAAATTAACAAGCTCATCGTCGCGCTTAGATTTCTTAACAACTGCATCAACAAGAGCATCTTCGCCATGTAATGCAACTGCTGGTGTTCCATCATTGAGCACTGCTTCCAAATCATCTACTTTTCGAACTTCAATTCCAAAGCGCTGAGCAGCTTCATCGGTAGTAAATCGACGACCGACCCACAGTTCACCATATTTACGGTCATTATAAAAAGCGCTGGTGTCGCGCGTAGAACGTGGCTGGATATACATGATGGAATCGTGGCCTTCGCCATTTGGTTCCATAACTAAAACTGCATCTGATGTAACTTCTTCACCTTGGATGCCTGTGTAATAAACAAAAGCGCTGTGTGGACGAAATCTGTAATCAGTATCGTTACTGCGAACCTTAGAGTTTCCGCTAGGCAGAACAATGCGCAAACCTTGAAAGGCTTGAGAAAGTTTTTCTCGACGCGCAAAGCAGTAAGGAATGACAGAATCTTGCACAATGCCTTCCAAAGGCGAAGGCGCCCAGCCGGTTTTCATGAACTCTGCATAGAGCTCTGACGGGGGAACGTCGTATACGCGACGGCTTTCGACCGGCTTATCAATGGATTCCATGGCTTGAGCGTACAAGTTGGAAGAAAGCCGAGCCACTACCTAGGAGCGGTTGAGAAGGCGCACATGTTTAGGCTCTAATTCATCGAGTGAATGAACTCCTATTAATTTCATATTTCGTTCCATCTGGCTCTTAAGAATAGTTAAGGCTCGGTCAACACCATCTTGGCCCCCAGCCATAAGACCGTATAGATAAGCCCGGCCGATATATGTAAAGCGCGCACCTAGAGCTACCGCAGCAAGAATGTCAGCCCCGTGCATAATGCCAGTGTCTATGTGGATTTCATAATCTTTCTTAAACTCTTTTTTTAGATCAGCCAGTAGGTGCAACATGACAGGTGCCCTATCAAGCTGTCGCCCCCCATGGTTTGAAAGCAAAATCGCATCCGCACCAAATCGCGCAGCTTTCTTAGCATCATCAAGGTTTTGAATCCCCTTAATTGTAAGAGTTCCATCCCATTGCTCTCTGATCCATTTAAAGTCTTCCCATGTCATGGTTGGGTCAAACATGTAATCAAGAAGTTCACCAACGGTGCCCTCCCAATTTTTCATCGACGCAAACTCAATTGACGGTGTAGTTAGAAAGTTGAACCACCATGCAGGTTTTGGAATAGCATTCAAAACCGTTCCAGCAGTTAGACGTGGAGGAACTGTTAAACCATTGCGATAATCACGAATGCGCTGACCGGCTGCAGGGACATCAACGGTGAGCATTAAATTCTTTACGCCTGCTTTTCTTGCGCGCTCAACTAGCGCCATGCTGGCGTCGCGATCTTTCCACATATATAACTGAAACCAGTTTCGACCTTGTGGTGCGCTCGCAACAACATCTTCAATGCTAGTTGTTCCAAGAGTTGATAGCGTAAAAGGAATTCCAAATTTTTCAGCAGATCGCGCGCCTGCAATTTCACCCTCTGTTTGCATCATGCGCGCAAAACCAGTTGGAGCAATACCTACCGGCATAGAAAATACCTCGTTGAGTGTTTGGCGATGGAGATCAACTGTGGACACATCTTTAAGAATGCTCGGGATGAACTCAATATCGCGGTAAGCCTGACGCGCTCTTTCTAGCGTTGATTCACTTTCAGCAGAGCCATCCGTGTAATCAAACGGACCCTGCGGCGTACGACGAGCAGCGATATCTCGCAAATCCCAAATTGTGTAGGCATTCTCAAGGCGACGATGCTTACGGCGAAAGGTTGGTAGGGAAAACTTCAAAAGTGGCGCTAATTCACTTGGTTTTGGGAGCTGACGCTTTACATTTTTAGACATGTTTACCACTTTCTGCATGTGCCAGCGCATATCGATTCTCGGGCAAACCATATGCGCCAACGGCGGCTTTAAAAAGGCTTCCCGCTAAGGGCTGTTCCTGAAGCACTTCATCTGACAATTGATATCGGGCGGTTGTTATATAGAGCGTGGCTAAGTCATGGCCACCAAAGGCAACACTTGTAACTAGATCGACCGGAAGACTGATCTCGCCAATTATTTCTCCGGACTTAGAGATATTCAAAACTTTTGCGCCGGCCCACATAGCTACCCAAAGATTTCCATCCCTATCAATTGTCATTCCATCGGGATTTCCATGCGATGCATCAAAGGTAATGAGAACTTTCATAGCGCCAAGATTTCCTGAATCACAATCGTATTCAAATTCATGAATACTGTGAGTCAGCGTGTCTATGTAATACAAAGTAGTACCTTGCTGATTCCAACAAAGCCCATTACTAAGCCCAACACTTGAAAGTAATGTCCGAACTTTTCCATCTTTTTCAATTGAGTACAAAGAAGCGGTTCCGGGTGATGCTTCATACTTCATTGTCCCAGCCACAAATCGGCCACGCGGGTCTATCTTGCCGTCATTGAAGCGAACATCTTCTGAATCAAGAACTTGTGCAAGATAGGTGTAAGTACCAGAAGCGCGATTGAAAAGTGCAAAGCCATCACGAATAGCCAGAATGTATTCATTCGAATCAGTAAGTGCTATTGCTCCAATATGCTGATCTAAAGAAAATGCTTCTTGCTGATTAGTTTCTGGATGATAAAAAAAGATTTCTCCACCTGTAACATCAAGCCACACCAACTCGTGTGTGAGTGAATTCCATAGAGGACCTTCACCAACATCGGCCTTGTGCGCTCGGGCAAGAGTGGCTTGAAAATGATTCATTAGCGTTGAACTCGAGCCTTGCCTCCTGCGACTAATTTTTTCACTTCATCAAGAGTGGCCATGCTTGTGTCTCCAGGTGTTGTCATAGCCAGTGCACCGTGTGCAAGACCGTAGTTAACTGAATCTTGCAGCGTGAAACCATTCAAAAACCCGAAAATTAGACCCGATGCGAAGCTATCGCCCCCGCCTACTCGATCAAATATTTCGAGGGATTTGTACTCTTCTCCATGGGCAAAACCCTCGCTATTGCTCCATGCGAGCCCAGTCCAATCATTTCTGGATGCGCTTATTACCCCGCGCAGAGTCACCGCAACAGCTTCTAGATTTGGATAATGCGAAGTGGCATTGGCAATCATTGATTCATAAGCCTTGATATCGATTGCACTGTAGTTTTCATCGGCACCAGCGATATCTAAGCCAAGTGCAACTTCAAAATCCTCTTCATTGCCAATTAATACATCAACGTATTGAGCAAGCTCTTGGTTTACTTCCTGTGCTCGCTTTTTGCCACCTTGCGAAACCCACAAACTTGGTCGGTAGTTGAGGTCATATGAAATCTTTGTTCCATGTTTGCGTGCAGCCATCATTGCAGATTTAGCAACTGCAGCAGTGGATTCAGATAGAGCAGCAAAAATCCCACCCGTGTGGAACCACTTCGCTCCCACTTCACCAAAAATATAGTCCCAATCAAAATCAGTATGCACTAATTGAGAAACTGCAGTATGCCCTCTGTCTGAAACTCCAACCGCCCCACGCACACCAAAACCGCGCTCAGTAAAATTCAAACCATTTCTTACTTGGCGACCAACCCCATCAAACTCTTTCCATTGAACAAATCGTGTATCGACTCCGCCTTGATTAATAAGATCTAAAACTAAGTTACCAACCTCATTTTTTGCAAGCGATGTCAAAACTGCAGTCTTAAGGTTGAAGCACTTATGTAATCCGCGTGCAACGTTATATTCTCCGCCGCCTTCCCACACATCAAACTGACGTGCAGTTCGTATTCTGCGATCACCGGGATCAAGACGCAGCATTACTTCACCTAATGACAGTGCATCGAAAGTCGCTGACTTCTTAATCTCCATGGATTTACCCCAAATCTCGTAAGAGTTGTACAGAATCTGCAATATCGCGCGCGATTCCTTCAAAATCACGGGCAGCAATCTTGTCTCGAGAGACCATCCAACTGCCACCCACAGCTGGAATATTATTCTCCGCTAAGTAATTCTGAGCATTCTTCATTGATATTCCGCCGGTGGGGATGAATCTCAGCGTTGGAAATGGTGCAGACATGGCTTTAATGGCCTGCACTCCACCTAAAGTTTCAGCTGGAAAGAACTTTAATACCTCTAATCCAAGTGAAACCCCGAGCATTATCTCTGAAGGTGTAGCTACTCCTGGAAGATAAGGGATGCGAAGGCTCTGAGCATGTTCAACCAACGCGCCAATAATCCCTGGCGATACCGCAAAGGCGGCACCGGTATCAGATGCCCGCTGGAGATCTTCTTTACTACGAACTGAACCAACTCCAACAGTTAAACCTTCAATTTTTTGTAATTCACGGACGGAATCCCAACTTGTCGCAGTACGAAGTGTTACTTCAACGACTGGCAGGCCGTGTGTAACAAGAGCTTCACCGACATGTTGTGCATGGGCAGAGTCGTCTATGACCAAAACCGGGATTATTTTATGTGCAAGAATATTTTCTAATGAAGCGCTCATATTAATTCTTTATCATGTATCCGCCGTCAACAACAACGACCGAGCCAGTCATAAATCCAGAGTCCTCTGAAGCCATCCAATAAATTGCTTTTGCAATTTCTTCAGGGGTACCAACTCGATTGAGAGCATGCATCTCTTCTACAACTTTACGATAAGCGACAGGATCATCTGAAAGTTCGAGTCCAGCAACAGTAAAAGGCGTTTCAATCCAGCCAGGTGCGATTGCATTCACTCGAATAGTAGGAGCTAACTCTAAAGCTAGTGATTTTGTTAATGAATCTACCGCCCCTTTAGTTGCACAGTATGCGGCATAACCGTTAGAACCGATGTAGCCAGAAATTGAACTCATATTTACTATTGCAGCAGCATTTGATTTCTTGAGCAATGGCGACAAATACTTGATAGAGGCAACCATTCCAATCACATTTACTTCAAACATATCACGCCACTGTTCTAATTGGGCATTTGCTATCTCGTCAAAATAGTTACGACCGGCAATGTTAACTATGGCATCCAAAGAGCCTGATTTAAGCTCGATATCGGCCGATATCTCAGCCCACAGTTTTTCATCAGTCACATTTCCACAGTAGAAACCAGCCAGAAACGCTTGATCGGTTTGCTTAATATCGGTCCCAAATACGCGGTAACCCTTGTGATGAAAATGCTTCGCCGTTGCCAGCCCCATACCGCCACTGACACCAGTTATAAAAACACTTTTCATAATGCTCATTTTCTGTAGTGTGAGATAACAACGCCAGAATGTGGGGGGAGAATCATTGTTTTTCCAATTGTACATTCAGCGCCAACACAGAAGATTAGGGAACTATCAATAATTTCTCTATCGGGAGCAAAGCTGATTTGGGCATCCGAGGTGTTAACTAGTACTGAAATCACGTCATTATCTAAACTTCGAGATAGACCGAATACTTCGGGTGGTGTTGCATCATCACACCACCACTCGGGTAGACCGTCGCACCATGTTTTAATGGATTTTAGAGACGAGATCTGCGGCAATAAATCTTCAATGCCTTCCTCTCCTCCAATAAACATCATGAAAGGACCAGGAAGTGTTGCAAAAATTAATGTCAGATTTCGAACCTTATCGATACCAAATTGTTCACGCCGCCATTTCTTGCCCCAAGTTGGCCACCAAAAAGTGTCATGAGAGTCAATGTGGTGAGCGGTCATCGAGCCATGAGGGAGCAAAGAATCACGGTCTTTCATCCATTGGGCTAAATCTTTAGCACTTTGAATTCCCCATGGCTTTTGGCTCTCTTTAGATGCTAGAGATGTAACTAACCACTGCTCGTCGTAGTTGTAATTCAGATCCATAGATCTGCGCAGACTTAAACCAGAAGGCTCTGTGTAGAAGAGAAAATCACTTTTAAGCTCTTTAAATACCGGCCGCATTCTTTCGAATAGACCTGTGCACGCTAGTGCCGATGCACTTGCGCGATAACGTGCCCAAGGCGCCCAGTTATAAAAATCGTTGTATGTGGGCGCATCAAATCTAAAGCCATCTATATCGAGTTCACGGACCAGATATGCCATGGATTCAGTGAAGTATTCTTGCCATTCAGTATTCCTGGAATCGAATGCTTTCGTGTACACACCTGCTACTTCACCGCTTGAATCTCTATAGAACCAGTCCGGGTGTTCATCTTCAAGATGAGTTTTCTTTGGACTACCTTCACTCCAAAAAGGTTCGAAATCAATAATATGACGTGACCACGCAATCAGGTAGTTCTGCCAGTCCTTAACATCAGAACTAAAACTATCCTCGGTCTCGCTCTCAATCAGATCTCTAAATGGCCCACTTCGAACACCATCTGCAGCTATTTTAATTATCTCTTTATCAAGTACACCATGAAGTAGGACATCAAGAATGACGCGAATTCCAAGGTTATGAGCTTCTTGTACTAAACGTTGTATCTCTTTTTTCTCACCATATGATGTATCGATATCGCGATAATCGTGCACGTTGTAACTTGGATATGGTTGCTTTGGCATTAACTGTATACAACTAAAACCTAGATTTTTAATACGCCCTAAATCGTCAATGAGATTTTTAACTGTTGGATAAGGTGAGTACTTGTTTATCTGAGCAAAGACGGAAAAACCGATTTGCGCTTCAAAAATCATACTTTTAGCGACCCATTGTGGCGGCACGCCAGGTGAAGTTATGCCTCTACTTCTAAGCCAGCCATCAAAGACGACAGGAAACCGTTTCCAAGGAATGGGGGTGAGATCGATGCTGAGTAGTGGAACTTCAATAGTTTCAACGAGCGAAAGATCAGAGCCAAAATTGCTCTTTATTTGTATATCTGCACCGCTTTTTCCAGTTGCTACGAAGAGTGATTCAGGAATTTCAATGTCATTATCAATCCAAATAGCAATTGTTTTTTTGGCATTTTCAAGATGAATAAGAGATGCAGAACCTCGTAATCCACCCAATGGAGAGATACCAATAGATTCGGTAACTTTCTCGATTGGCAGATTGCCACGAATTCCATTACCAGGAATATTTACTTTCCAGTCACCCTGTTCTAATGTAAATGAAAGACTATAAGTTGTATTGCGAATCAGATTGTGCGATTGATAAAACTCTAGAGATATAGAAACCGCAGGACCATGATTGTTAAATCTGTAAACTAATGCTCCAGGAATCTCTCCAATTAAGATAGGAATTTTCCATACAGAGCCATCGCGATTGGAAGTTTGATTAGGTACTCCGGTGCTCTTTATTTCTTGGGTTATTTCAGTGTCGAAATATTCAATTCCACCAGTAGGAGCTCTGCGTTCAGAACCATTGCTTTCAACTTTAATTACCGCGTTAATTGCGCTGATGGCGACGCCGGCATCACCATTGAGACCGATATGAGTTATTAGCCCTGATTCTGGATCTACTTGTATCCAGTGCTCAGACTCTTCGCTTCGTAATTTCATCTATTTATTTTGTCAGACGTCCAGAGAATCGTCTGTGACCCAGCAATGATAAGACGATTACCAGACCGAAACCTAGGGACGTCCAGTAGCCATCCAGACCTGCAGCTACAACACCGGTCTGGATAAATACGACAGTGGCAGCACCAATTACTAAACCACCAATCGTTCCGCGGCCACCAGTAACCGCTGTTCCGCCAACAAAAACCGCCGCAAGGGTAGGCAACAAATAACCTTCACCCATAGTTGCAAAATACGTTGAGTTTAAAAAGATCGCGATTATTGCGGTAGTAGCACTGCACAGACCGACAATAATGAAAGCCAAAGTCTTTGTTCTTTCAATATTTATACCCATCGCGCGTCCGGCTTCAGGATTATCTCCAGCTACATGGATGTGAATACCGAATTTATGGCGGTGGAATATAAGTCCCATAATCACCGCGATCCCTAAACTCCAAAACATTTGTGCAGGAATTGGCCCCCAGGCACCGACAATCAGACGGCGATACAGAGTTCCATCCATCTCGGTGAAAGTTCGCACCTCGCCCTTGTTCAGAATATTTGTCAGGCCGATAAGAGCAAAGTTCATTCCCAGGGTTGTTATAAGGGAGGAAAGACCTAGTTTTGAAACTAGCCAACCATTAAGTGCGCCGCACGCTGCACCCGTTGCCAAAGCTGCAAGAACCGCCAAAGCAAAATTCAAATGAGTGTGCTCTAAGGTGAGGGCGAAAGACAAGCCTGACAGGGCAATTATTGAGGGAAATGAAAGGTCGATCTCGCCGGAAACAGTGATAAATACCAATCCCAATCCGACAATTGTAAAGAGGGGGAGAGAAAGAAATATCGCGGTATAAATTCCTACGTCAAGGAAAACAACGGGCGAAGACGCTATGAAGGAAACTAGCATGACTACGAAGAAGATTGACGCGCCTATTACCGGACGTAGATTCTCCGGGAGTTGAAATTTGCTCTTTACCTTTTGAGTCATGGTGGCCCTATTTCTTTGCAAAGTTATGTAAGTGAGATACAAATTGGTCTGCGGTCATGTCGCCCTTTGGGCCGTCAAAAACTACTTTGCCGCGATCCATGATGACAAAACGATCAGCCACAGCATGCGCGTCCCATGGATTGTGGCTAATAAATATTACGGATTTACCTTCACGCTTAAGATTTCTAATAAACTCCATCACTTCACCGGCTTCAGACAATGCCATGGCTGTAGTGGGTTCGTCCAACATGACAAGTTGGCTCTGAAAGAGAATTGCTCGTGAGATTGCTACTCCTTGGCGCTCGCCACCAGAGAGCTTGTTGACACTAGAGCTTGGTGTCCAGACTTTTGAGGTATATCCGATCTTTCGCATAAGTGTTTCTGTTTGCGCGATCTCCTCTTTTCTTTTTACGAATCCGAGCTTGTTAGTAATTTCACGTCCAAGAAATACATTTGCATAGATACTTTGTTGCTCACTCAGGGCTCGATTTTGGTGAACAGTTTCAATTCCACGATCCCGAGCTTTAGCAGCATTCCAAGACTTTACTAACTCACCACCGAAATAGATTTCACTGCCAGAATCAGGCTTTTCGGTGCCTGCAATAATTTTAGTAAGCGTTGATTTACCAGCACCATTGTCTCCCACGAGAGAAACAATTTCTCCAGGATAAAACTCTAGATTTACATCTTCAAGTGCGTAAACCCGACCAAAAGACTTACTTACATTCACTAACTTAACTAATGGTTCTTTAGCCACTTGGAATGTGCCTCCATCTTTTGGTCGGGTTTCGCATTTACTTCAGGGTGTTTATCTAAATCCGGCAGGGAGCGCAGCAACAGTCTTGTAGTTAGCTGTTGTTACAAATCCTGCAGATGTGTCAACACTTGACGCAGATAGTCCGTATTTCTTTTGCAAGCAAAGTGAAATGATAGGCATATAACCTTGCTTGAATGGCTCCTGGTCAGCACTGAGCTGAACGTGTCCACTGTCGAATGCAGCAAGCACTGTCTTGCCAAGGTCAAAGCCTGCAACCTTAACTGAGCCAGCCTCAATACCTGCAGCCTTAAAGTAGTTTGGCATGTTTCCAAGAACTGGACCTGCTGCAACAATAAGCTTCAAATTCTTTGCCTTCTTGATGTTTGCAGTAAGCGTTGGTGTTACAAGATCTGGATTTCCGTTTGTATCTCCAAGTGGCTGTAGGTTCAACTTTGTAACCTTAATTCCAGCCTTTTGTAGAGTTGCAACAGTTCCATCTTCACGGTCAGAGCGTCCGGGTACTCCAAAAGTTCCAATAACAATTGCAGAATCTCCCTTTGCAAGACCGAAGTCAGAGATTGAGCGAGCGGCAAGCAACTTACCCATGCTCAAAAGATTTGCTCCAACAAAACCAC
>Ga0194047_10001097_pt1 | contig 17051 bp, 11 predicted proteins | sample JunL225m_MetaG_2_FD_160070 | JGI IMG/M metagenome (GOLD analysis project Ga0194047, IMG submission 160070) | Anoxic zone freshwater microbial communities from boreal shield lake in IISD Experimental Lakes Area, Ontario, Canada - Jun2016-L221-5m | ecosystem: Environmental > Aquatic > Freshwater... | reverse complement strand
GACCACATTCCATCCCCAAAATCCCATCCTCTCTTAAAACGCATCTATTGAGGTCGGTTTTTCCGTTTTCTGTTTTATTTTTGTTTTAAAAAGAGGGTTGTGCAACGGCTACTTATGTTATGAGCAGTTGTTTTTCTTTCGTGTCGCGTGTTTCGGCTGTTATTTGTTTACTATTATTTTCTTCGCAAACTGTTTGTCGCCCTGAATTATTCTAACAAAGTAAACTCCGTTCGTTATGTTTGATAAATCAATTTTGGTAAAGGTTGTCGCCTGTATTGTTTCGTTGTAAACTGTTTCGCCAAGTATGTTTACCATTTCAATAGTTAAAGGCGTGATGTTGTTGCTTATGATTTGTACGTTAATAAAGTCAGAAGAAGGGTTGGGAAATAAATTGGCATCTAAATAAACTGTTTCTTCTTTTGGAACATCTGTAGTTATTGAGTTGGTTAATTTAAAACCATAGCTTCTATACCAACTTAAATTTGCAGAAGGGTTTCCAACGATTTCAAAATAATAAGTTCCTGCTGGTACACTATTTACTGTAAAGGAAACATTTCCTTTTCCGTTGCTTGAAGTTGTATAAATGGGAATAGTTAAATTGCTTGAAGAATATATTCTCACTGTCATATTACTTACATCAATATTATAAACATTCACTTGAATATTAGAAGTTGTAGTTTGAATAAATTTATAATCATCATAATCGTTTGCAGTTCCGTAATACGCCCCTATACTTTTGTCAGCTATTACACCATAATAGAGTTTATTAAATTCAATTCCATAAGCGTGTCCATAACCTGTTGCATCATAGAAGTCGGGTTCGTCAAGTCCTTTCACATCATTAATACCATATTCCGCTTTGTTTATATGCGAATGTAAAAAATCTGGGTTAGGAAGTCCACAACCATAATATTGTAAAGGAGGTACATAAAGAGTATCAATATAATTTGGACTAACTCCACCTAAAAAAGCGTTATATAAATTTGCGCTCCAATCTTCAACTACTCCATCTCCTGTAGCAGATGTTCCTGTAAGACAATAATCACCTGTACCAATTACACAGGAATAATTTATGTCAGGAACATTTGTTGAATAATCAAGTCCCAAAACACTTTCTCCTAATATTCCATTGCAATTTACATCCACATTATGATAATAATAAAAACTATTATTTTGAATGTATGAATTGGTTTCCAAACATCCTCCAAATAAATAAGCACCATCATATCCCGAATAAGAATAAGAACGTCTTAAATCTCTAACGGCTTCGGACTTTTCATCAGGGCTTCTATGGCTGTAGCTTCCAAGATTACTTAATCCAAATGCAGTTGAATTTGAACCCTGATGAGGACTGCCACAAGTAAATAGTTTAGCAATGTGAGTTAGTCCATCACCTTGAGTCCACCGTTGTAAATACTCTCTTGATGCTAATCCTCCCATACTGTGCCCAACTAATATTACTTTATCTCTTCCTGTGATATTTAAAATATAATTAACAGCTACACCAACTGCATATCCTTGTTTCCTTGCAGCAGATTGGTTACTTTCTCCCCAGGCGTTGTTATTTTCCCCTGCAAAATCAAACCAATCACCATTTGGAGCAATATCAAAATTTATAAAATAATAATCTGCTGGTTTCAAATATGCAGTTGCAACATAATCGTGAAAATCATTTACAAGATTTGACGTTGAAGTATCATTATCATAATTCAAACAAAAGTCAAGCACACCTCCATTAGTCCATCCATATTGAGCATTCAAAATATTATCACCAAAATCTAACCAAGATGTATTATCACCTAACCATCCGTGAACAAACAAAACAGGATAAGGGATATTTTGACTTGTCGTTGAAGCGTCTTGTGTAACTGCTATTGATGAAGCTAACAAACCAAAATTATTTGTTTCATTCGTTTCGGCTATCATAGCGAATGGGTCTGTTTCTATATAAACATAATATGTTCCTGTTGTTATGTTGTAGGGTAGGGGTAACAAGTAGTCAATTACTGCGCTTGTTTGTCCTGCGGTTAATGGTTCAACAGATGTAAAACCTAAACTTGTTAGGTTAGTTCCGTTGTTGAATAGTGAAATTCTTATCCCTGCATAACTTTGCGGTGCGTTAGCACCGCCAATGTTTTGCACTTGAAAAGAAATGTGAAAACTATTAGCTGACGAAATTGTAGTGCTAATAATGTTTCCAAATGCAGGAACTAAATCCTGTGAGAAGATTTTGTTGCAACTAAAAAGTACCAACAAAACAAGTAATTGTTTTTTCATTTTGTTTTTGTTTTTGTCTGTGCTTACTCTGTTCGGTTTTCAGCTTACCCCGTTCGTTACGCGCGCTCTTACAATTGCTCATAACATATTAATATATGCACTTACAAAACTACTAAATTATTCAATATCACTTCCCCAAAAAAATTAACGCACTTTTGTTTACAGATTAACGCACTTTATTAAATCCCCAAAAAACACACCTTTTATATATGTATTCGAAATTCATCTTTTGAGTTATTTTCTAATTAGGTTTTCCTCCGTTTTGCGTGAACTGGACGTTTTCCATTATTGGTTTTGCTTCGTTTTGCATGAAACGGATGTTTTACATTAATGGTTTTGCTCCGTTTTGCGTGAAACGGATGTTTTACATTAATGGTTTTGCTCCAGTTCACGTGCACTGGACGTTTTCCATTATTGGTTTTGCTTCAGTTCACGTGAACTGGACGTTTTCCATTATTGGTTTTGCTTCAGTTCACGTGAACTGGACGTTTTCCAATAATCTTTAGGTTCCATTTCAAGCGAACTGGGTATTTTCCATTATTGGTTTTGCTCCAGTTCATGCGAAAATAGCCTTTTTATTAAAAACTTTTCAGATTTTCGCCATTTTGGCAGGTGTTTTGGTTTCGAAATCTGCCATTTTTACAGTCAGTCAATTTATAGCTTTTTTTTCGATTTTTTTGCCTCTGGATATTTTTGCAATTATTGCAAATAATCTCTTCAAAAATTCCTTCAAAATAAACGCAACAAAAAAAATCACCCAAAAATCACAAAAAACACACCAAAAAACACCAAAAAAAGCTCAAAAATCAAGTCCATCGCTCTAAAAATTAAGTCCACTGCATTCTAAATCGAGTCCACTGAACGCAAAATTGAGTCCACTGTCCAAAAAATCAACATCATCGACTTTTCACCCAAAGCTCGAAATTGTGAATTCTACATCGTCAATTGTTAATTATTTCTTCGTGTCTTTCTGTTTTCGCGGTGAAAAAATCTTTACATTTGTTTTCTGATTACCTGAAATGAAGAAACTTCTAAACCAAACTTTTCTCCTAATCATGTGTCTGCTTACGCCCTGTTTGCAGGCGCAAACTTTGTATACCAATTTCAAGAAATACACCACTGAGGATGGTTTGGTATCTAACCAAGCCCTTTGTTTGCTTCAAGACACCAAAGGATATTTATGGATAGGCACTGGGGAAGGAGCCAGTAGGTTTGATGGAAAATCGTTTACCAACTATGGTTGGGAAGATAACAGTTTGCCATCTAAAATGATTTGGCAAGTGTTTCAGTTCAACGATTCGTTGTTGCTTTTTGGCACCAACTCGGGCATAGCTGTTTTTAATACCAATGTCAATCGGTTCGAAAACTACCGAATAACCGATAAAGAGTTGCAGGCTGGCAACAATTCCATTGTAAAATCGTTTGCCCACTTGCCCAATAAGCGAGTGGTTTTAATTTGTAGTTCCAGCCTTGTTATCCTCGATAAAAATCTGAAAGTAACAGCACGTAAAAAGTGCAATGGCGACAAAGGCCTTGTGCCATCGTTCAACACCGACCCATTGTATACCGCTGCCGATTCCACGCGAATCATCCTTCAGGGCGGTATCAATGGTCAAGGCGTTAATGAATTTAATACAGTCGATTTAACCCTATCGCCCAAGCCTCATAATATATTTAGCAAACCCTTTACCTACGACCGTAACGGTTATTTTGCAATAAAAAAGATAAGTGCTGCCGAAGGAATGTTCTGTATATTCGGTACAGGATTTAGTTATATCAACCTGGCAACAAACGACAGCATCAATTTTTATTTCAATAGTGCTGGAGGCGAGTCGAACTCGGTGAGAGGAGGCATTCTATCCGACCCTTTTCAAGATTCAATCGTATGGTTGGGCTCAGGTTCGGGGCTTATACGTTTTAATCATACTACCAAAACCTATCAACGCTTTTTGTTCACTCCCGAAGGGAAAGATTACAATTCCAATTTTATTCACGATATGATTTTCGATAATCTCGGAAACCTCTGGGCGGCTACTTTTAATGGATTAGTAAAGATTGGCCGTCTAGCTCGCGCTTTTCACGAATACAATTACGACCGCACTTCGCTTACTCCTCCTTACGATTTTGGTGGTTTCATGTGCGATTCGAAAAACAGGCTATGGTCTGTTACCTTTGGATTAGGATTATTCGAATGGGATACACAAGGCAATTATGTAAAAAGATTTGTAAGGCCAGAGCTAGATAGTTGGCGTTTGCTTCACGAAATAAAAGAAATAAACGGAACTCTCTATCTTGCTTCTGGCAGAGGTGTGGACCAATACAACGAACAAACAAAACAATTTGAGACAGCTTCGTTTTATCCCGATTCGTTGCGCAACTTCCACACCCTTTTCTTATTCCCCGATTCGCATCAGCAGTTGTGGATAGGTATTAATCAAAGCAGAGGTATACTAAAGGTGGATTTGAAAAATCATACTTGTGTTTTATATAGCAAGAAGGATTCGCTGCACAATCCCTATTATTTGCCAATCACCACGGCAAGCACTATGGCCGAAGATAAAAATGGAAACATTTGGTTAGGGCTCGGCCACGAAAGTGGTAAACTATTATTTTGGGAACGAAAAACAGGAAAGTTCACGCGCAAAACAATAACTGTAAATGGCAAAGAATTAAATGCCGAAGCCATCAATAACCTTTTGGTTGACGACCAAAATAACCTTTGGCTTTCCACTTGGTATTATGGCGTGCTCTCGTATTCCATCACTACCAACGAATGGAAACAATACGACCAGTCGAAAGGCTTACCAGGATATTTCATTAGTTCCATTGTATTTGATGCCGATGGAAACCTTTGGGCAAATAATGCAAACGGTGTGTCGGTACTATTAAAGAATCAAAGTCATTTCCGAAGTTTCACTCGTTCCGAAGGATTCCCTTTCACCAATGTTTCGTTTACCGATTTTCCTTTTAAAGATGATAAAAATAAAATGGTGCTAGGTTGCAACGACCAATTAATATGGGTCGACAGGCGCGAACTGCTTCGTTCGCCAGTATCCTGCAAAATTTATTTGGAGAAATTAATTGTAGAAAACAAACAATATTCTATTTACGACAAGAGCGAGTTTACCCATCAGCAATCGCATTTCAATTTCCATTTTGAAGGAGTAAACTTAATGAATGGTGAAGAAAACTTGTATGCCTATATGCTCGAAGGAGTGGATGAAGACTGGGTTTACTGCGGAGGACAAAAAGACGCCAACTATGCAAACATCAGTCCGGGCAATTATAAGTTCAAAGCAAAAGTATCAATAGCCAATGATAAATGGTCGACACCAGTTGAATATGCCTTTAGTATTTCTCCACCTTATTGGAGCACTTGGTGGTTCAGAACATTCACTATACTATGCATCGCAAGCCTTATCTATTGGATATATCGCATTCGCATCAGACGAATCATTGAGTTGGAAAATGTTCGTTCGCGCATCAGCCGCGATTTGCATGACGACATTGGCTCTACCTTAAGCAGCATTAATTTGCTTTCGCATTCTGCCAAAAAAAGATTGGATGAAAAAGATGTGAATCGTACTTATGTTTCTCTCGAAAAAATTAATGAACGCACACAACGTATGCTCGACAACATGAATGATATCATCTGGAGCATAAAGCCCGAAAACGATTCCTTGGTAAGTGTTTTATCGCGCATGCGCGAATTTGCTGCCACCGTACTCGAAGCAAAAAACATAACCTGTATTATTGATTTTCCGTCTGCGAACACCAACCTTGTATTGCCCCTCGAATTAAAAAACAATCTGTTTCTTATCTTTAAAGAAGCCATCAACAATCTGGCTAAATATTCGGGTGCCACACAAGCTCACATTGTGCTTTCCATCTCGGGCAATAAACTTTACATGCGCATTACTGACAACGGAAAAGGATTTGATAGCACCGATTCGATAACAGGCAATGGCGGAAACGGCATGAAGAACATGAGAAAAAGAGCCCGCGAATCGAAAGCCGAACTGATTGTTAATAGTAAAAAAGGAGAAGGAACCACTATCGAATTTATTAAGAATATCCCATAAATAGGGGAGTAAAAAAGAAAATAACTTTAACCATATTTGCCCAATGATAAAACTAATAATGTTTGAAGACAACAAAGACTTTGCAGAAAGTATGACGGATATTATTTCGGATGCCGATGATATGATGTTGCTCGAAAGATATGATAACTGCAAAGACATCATCCGTAAAGTGCAGTTGCATCAGCCCGATGTAATTTTGATGGACATTGATATGCCCATAGAAAACGGATTGGAAGGATTGCGAAAAATTCGCGAAGCCAATATGGATGTGCATGTTCTCATGATTACCGTATTTGACGACAACGAACGAGTGTTTCAGGCTATCTGCGATGGAGCATCGGGTTATATTTTAAAGAAAACTCCTCCCGAAAAAATAGTTGAGTACATCCGCGAAGCCCACAACGGTGGTGCTCCCATGACTCCTTCAGTAGCCAAGCAAGTGTTGAAATTGTTCTCTCAGCCTTTTCAAAACAAAAAGGATTTACAGTCCCTCACTGCCCGCGAACAAGATGTGCTTACCTTGCTGGTGAGGGGTTTTAGTTATAAAATGATTTCTGCCGAATTGGATGTAAGCTTGGAAACAGTGCGCACTCATATCAAAAATACCTATGCTAAACTTCATGTAAACTCTAAAAGCGAAGCAGTAATCAAGGCTATTCAGAATAAATTGGTGTAGTGTTTTTATTGCACCAAATGGTTTGATTAAGTAATGCCTTTTCGGACATTTTCATTTCCTCCCCCTTTTATGTGATTTTTTGGTTTATCCGCTCCCCCTACTTTTGTGGCATAAATAATCCTTAAAATTAAAAGAAAATGAAAAAAGCAACCTTAACCATCGTAAACATCTTATTTGTAGTAACAATTTTTGCACAAACCCAACCAGACATCAACTCCATTATTGGGAAAAATGAAAGAGTAACCGCTTCAGCAGAAACGGATAATTCATTTTGGTTCGGTACCAACAAAGGTTTGTATAGAATCAAAAAGAAGAGTATGAAAGTGAGTTTTTTTAATGAAAGAAATTCCGCTTTGCCTTCAAATAACGTCACCTGTATTTGTACAAAACCTGATGGAGAAGTGTATGTAGGTACTAATAGAGGAATTATGCGTTACGATTTATACGCGTTTTTAAACATCAACACCGAAAATTCGGACATTCCTTCGAACAATATCAAATCGCTTTCCTTCGATCCCATACAAGGAATAGTTGTAAAAACCAACGATGATTCCATGGCTATGGTGAGATAAGCATACTCATAGTATTCGTTTCAAAATAAATTAAGACTCCTTGCTTGGTAAGGAGTTTTTTTTTTGCACACACTTTTATGTTTCAGGTTGAAAGTCTCTTTTTCAAAGAAATATGTATGATGCAAATGAAAACGAGTTATGATAGATGTCATATTTTAAAATTCCAATAGTTAAGACCTTTGGACTACAATAATTAACGAAGTTTTAATTATAAAATAGACCATTAAAAACAACACTATGAACGCAATAAAAATTTTATTGGATGAGCATGAACTTCTACTTCAAGCCATCGATACTACCAAGCAAATTCAAGCTATTGAAGACAATAAGCAGTATCATCTCATCATGAATGATGTGATTTTATTCTTTCGAAATTTTTCGGAAATCTATCATCACCCCAAAGAAGAAGAGATGTTCTATCCTTTGCTTTTTAAGTATGCAGCCAATATCAATCCTGATTTTTTACATGAAATTTATGATAATCATGAGGACTTTAAATCGTTGATGGCAGATATTGAAAACGCCTACATTCTTTATGATTACAAGTTTCTACGAGAGATGATAGACCGTTATTTAGCTTATTTGGAAGAACACATTGTCAAGGAAAATAAGTTGATTAAATATGTATCAGGAAAGTTATTAGAAGAGGAAGATTTAACCAGCATGTATGAATCCTTCAAAGAACTGGATAATAAATACGGTGGCAAAGGTGAAATCATCGAGAAGTTTTATAAAATTAATTTGCAATTAGCTTAAAAAAGGAAAATAATAGAATGAAAGCAAAAATTAAAATTATGGACGGCAATGAAGCAGCAGCTTACATTGCTTACAAAACAAGTGAAGTGTGTGCAATTTATCCCATCACACCTTCGTCAGCGATGGGTGAATTTTGTGATGAATGGTCGGCTGTAGGGATCAAAAATATATTTGGTGAAGTGCCAAGAGTAATGGAAATGCAAAGCGAAGGAGGTGCTGCAGGAGCCATACATGGTGCTTTGCAAGCCGGTGCATTAGCCTCAACCTTTACTTGTTCGCAAGGATTGTTATTGATGATTCCAAATATGTACAAAATAGCAGGAGAGTTAACTCCTACTGTTTTTCATATAGCAGCACGTACATTAGCAACTCATGCACTTTCTATCTTTGGAGATCATGCCGATGTGATGTCGGTACGTCAAACAGGATGGGCCATGTTATTCGGACGCAATGCACAAGAATCGATGGATATGGCATTAATTTCTCAAGCTTCTACTTTAAGAACATTGATACCATTTTTAAACATATTTGATGGATTCCGTACTTCACATGAACTTACCAAAGTGGAAGTAATTCCTGACGAAGTGATAAAAAGTATGATTGATGAAAATGCTCTTCTTGCTTTTCGTAAACGAGGAATGTCTCCCGAACATCCAACCATTAGAGGTACTGCCCAAAATCCAGATGTGTTTTTCCAAGGCCGCGAAGCTGCAAACAAATATTATGATGCAGCACCGGGAATAGTTACCGAGATGATGAACAAATTCGGAGAACTTACAGGAAGAAAATACAAGCTTTATGAATATTATGGTCATCCATCACCGGATAGAATGGTAGTGATAATGGGTTCGGGCTCAGGTGCCGTAAACGAAACGATAAATTATTTGAATGAGCAAGGAGAAAAGGTGGGCTATTTATATGTTCGTTTATTCCGTCCGGTTGATAGCAAAGAATTGGTAAAAAATATTCCTACATCAGTTAAAAGTATTGCTGTCCTCGACAGATGCAAAGAGCCAGGTGCAGTGGGCGATCCCCTTTATATGGATATTGTGAACGTTATTTCTGAGGAATGGCATGGAAGTGAAAAACCAAAAGTGATAGCAGGTCGCTATGGTCTTGCCTCTAAAGAATTCACGCCAGCAATGGTAACTTCAATTTTTGAAGAATTAAAGAAACTTACCCCTAAGAAACATTTCACAGTAGGTATCGAAGATGATGTTACGCATCACAGTTTAAGTTATGATAAATTGTTCTCACTCGAAAAACAACATTTATTTAGAGGCTTGTTCTATGGTCTAGGTGCCGATGGAACAGTGAGCGCAAATAAAAATTCCATCAAAATTATTGGCGATACTACAGAAAATTATGTACAAGGTTATTTTGTTTACGATTCTAAGAAGTCAGGTTCTCTTACCGTTTCACACTTACGATTCGGTAAAAACCCTATTGAATCAACCTATTTAGTCAATTCTGCTAATTTTATTGCCTGTCATCAATTCAATTTTATTAATAAATATGATATCCTGAAAAATGCTGAAAAGGGTGCAACCTTCTTATTGAATACACCGTATGCAACAGAAGAAGTATGGAATAAACTTCCTCATCATGTTCAGGAAGAAATAAAAGAAAAGGAATTAAAGTTTTATGTTATCAATGCGACACGTGTTGCTCGCGAAACAGGTATGGGGTCGCGTGTTAACACCATATTGCAAACATGTTTCTTCGCTATTGCAGGTATACTTCCAAAGGATGAAGCAATTCAAAAAATTAAAAATGCAATACAGAAATCGTATGCATCTAAAGGAGAAAAAGTAATTCAAAAAAACTTTGAAGCAGTTGATAAAACTGTAGAGAATCTGCAACAGATAGATTATTCAGCAGATAAAATCGGGACACTTGACACTGAGAAGAGTGTCACCGACAATGCTCCTGCTTTTGTGAAAGATGTACTCGCCAAGATTCTTTCTTTCGATGGTGATGAACTTCCTGTAAGCGCATTCCCAATCGATGGAACTTATCCTGTTGGAACTACTCAATATGAAAAAAGAAACATTGCAGACAAGGCTCCTGTTTGGGATGCGGACTTGTGCTCACAATGTGGTAAATGTTTCTTAATCTGTCCTCATGCTGCAATCCGTTGCAAAGTATACGACAACGATCAATTAAAAAATGCTCCAACCAATTTCAAGCATATTCCTCCAATTGGTAAAGAGTTTGAGAAGGAAAAAGAATCCTACACGCTTCAGGTTTCTGTTGAAGATTGTACAGGTTGTAATTTATGTGTAGAATATTGCCCAATCACAAGCAAGACGGACCCTACTCATAAAGCAATAAACATGCAAGAACAAATTCCTTTAAAGGAAACTGAAATTAAGAATTGGGATTTCTTCTTGTCATTACCCGAGATTGATCGCTCACGAGTAAACAAAAACACAGTTAAGGGAACACAACTTTTACAACCTCTGTTCGAATTCTCTGGAGCTTGCTCAGGATGTGGCGAAACACCTTACGTAAAACTGCTCTCTCAACTCTATGGCGATAGAATGGTGGTGGCGAATGCTACGGGTTGTTCTTCTATTTATGGAGCAAATCTACCTACTACACCTTGGACTGAAAACAACGAAGGATTTGGTCCTGCTTGGGCTAATTCATTGTTTGAGGACAACGCTGAATTCGGCTTGGGTATAAAAATGGCTTATGATAAAAAGGCCGAAATTGCTATAGCCATTATGCTTCGACATAAAGATATAATTGGCGAAGAGTTGATTAATGAGATTCTTCATGTTGATCAAAGCAATGAAGCGGGAATTAAGAAACAACGCGAAAATATTCGAGAACTTCGTAGAAGAATTGATCGTGTGAACACATTCGAAACACAACAATTATTTATCCTTGCCGAACATCTTGTAAAAAAATCGCATTGGATTTTAGGTGGAGATGGTTGGGCTTATGATATTGGATTCGGTGGCTTAGACCATGTTCTTTCTACAGGAGAAAATGTAAACATCATGGTTCTAGATACAGAAGTATATTCTAATACAGGAGGGCAAAAGTCTAAATCTACTCCGGTAGGTGCTAGTGCTAAATTCTCTGTTAATGGTAAAGAGAATGGCAAAAAAGACATGGCTTTACAAGCTATTGCGCATGGTTCTGCTTTTGTTGCACAAATTGCAATGGGGGCCAATGATGCTCATGCTGTGAAAACAATACAAGAAGCGGAAGCCTTTCCTGGTACTTCTATTATAATTGCCTACAGTCATTGTATCGCTCATGGTTACGATATGTCCCATGGAGCCGAACACCAAGTGAATGCTGTTAAGTCAGGATATTGGCCTTTGTTTAGATACAACCCATTAAAACCAAAAGGCGAACGTTTCTCTCTTGATAGTAAAGAATCAACATTACCACTGAAGGAGTTTCTTTACAACGAAACTCGTTTTTCTTCGCTTATTCGTCAAAATGCAGAACATGCAGCCGACTTATTAGTTAGTGCTGAAAGCGGTGTGGCAAAACGTTGGGAACGATTACTTGCCTTAAAAGGTTTGTAGTAAAGCATAAACCTTATTGGGGTTTTCTAATTAAAGTTTTCTATTTTTAATATCTTTACCTGATTTTTAAAAGAATCAGGCAAAGTTTTTTTAGATCGTTTCAAGTGTAATCATCATCAAAAATATATTCAGTGAGTAACATTATAGTATTAGGTGCAGGTATGGTAGGTAGTGCCATTGCAATTGATTTAGTAAAACAGAACAAAGTAACCTTAACAGATTTAAATCACTCAAGGCTTAATCATGTAAAAGTAAAATATCAAGACCTTTCCGTTTTACTTCTTGATGTAACCGATAAAAAAAATCTGCAATCGGTTATTAAATCTTTCGACCTAGTTATTTGTGCTGTTCCAGGTTTTCTTGGTTTCGAAACATTAAGAACCATCATTCAAGCTGAAAAGAATGTGGTTGATATTTCTTTCTTCCCAGAGAATTCTCTCGAATTAAATAATCTTGCAAAAGAAAAAGGAGTAACAGCTATTGTTGATTGTGGTGTGGCGCCTGGAATGGATAATATTATTTTGGGGCGATACAACGAACTATTAAAACTAACTGACTTTGAATGTTTGGTTGGCGGTTTGCCAAAAGTAAAAAAATGGCCATTTTGTTACAAAGCACCTTTCTCGCCAATTGATGTAATTGAAGAATATACACGTCCTGCACGTTACATCGAAAATGGAAATTTAATTACCCGCGAAGCTTTAACAGATTGTGAGTTTCTTGAGTTCGACAAAGTAGGGACTTTAGAATCTTTCAACTCTGATGGCTTGCGTTCCATTATTTTCACCATGCCACATATTAAGAACATGAAGGAGAAAACCCTTCGTTATCCTGGTCATGTCGAGTACGTCAGAGTCTTAAAAGAAAGTGGTTTTTTTAACAAAGAAAAAATTGAAGTGAATGGTGTTGAAATTTCTCCTTTGGATGTTACCAGTAAAATACTTTTTAAAGAGTGGAAATTGGGTGAAACAGAAGAAGAAATAACTGTGATGCGCATTACCCTCAAAGGTGAAAACAAGAATGGAAAGATGGAAGAGGTAGTGTATAATTTGCATGATGAATTCAATGCTGAAACACAAACATCATCCATGGCACGTAACACAGGATACACCGCTAACTCAGCGGCAAATTTAGTATTGAATGGTTTGTTTACGGAAAAAGGTGTCTTTCCTCCTGAATTAATTGGTAAGCACGAGACATGCTTTAATTTTATTCTCAATTATCTTAAAGAGCGAAACATTCATTATGTAAAAACAACAAAGATTTTGTAAGTTTCCGAATGGAAGTCTAAATAGCTATGATTCGTAGAATTTACCTTGCCACCAATCTTTTTCAATCAATCGTTTTTCTATTTTATCCACCATTTCAAAGTTTTTAATACCATTCCAATTAGGCGCTATCAGCAAGTGTTTGGGCGATTCGCTTGTGAAGCGTTCAATGATAATATCAGGGCGAAGCAGAGAAACGAACTCAGCAACTAGATCAACATATTCATCAACATTCATAAAGCTGAACATCTCTGGTGTTTCTTTGTATTGCAAAGCCATCATCGTATGTTTCACTATTTGCAATTGATGAATCTTAACGGTATTAATCGGGAGCTTCGATAATTCTTTTGCATGATTGAGCATTTCTTCCCTACTTTCTCCTGGTAGATTCAGAATAAGATGCGCACCTAAATGAAGTCCTTTGTTTGCAGCTAGTTCATAGGCTTGTTTCACTTCTTCAAAGGTGTGGCAACGGTTAATTTTGTCCAAAGTCCTATCCAATGTACTTTCTACACCAAACTCAAGCGCCACATAATTTTCTTTCGCAATTGTAGAAAGCATATCGATGATTTCTTTTGATATACAATCAGGGCGAGTGCCAATTACTAATCCAATGACATTAGGGTAGGCAAGGGCCTCAAGATACATAGTTTTTAATTCCTCTATCGGTGCATACGTGTTCGTGTACGATTGAAAATAGGCAAAATAGTTTTGTGCAGTATATAGTTTCGAGAAGAAAGTAATACCATCAGTGAGTTGTTCGCTCACCGTCTTGAAATGCTTTCCATAACCAGGGCTAAAGGTATTATTGTTGCAATACGTGCATCCTCCTAACCCTTTGCTTCCATCTCTATTCGGACAAGTGAATCCTGTGTTCAACGAAATTTTTTGAACTCGTTGGTTGAATTTCCTTTTTATGAACGAACTATAGTCATTATATGGTTTGGTTCCCGAAGTCATTATTGCAGTAGTTTTAGTAGTAGATTTCCTGCTTCTTCCAGATTTTCTCCAAACGAAATTATTCCTTCTTCATGACCTGCCATCACCAACACTTTTTTATTTCGTAAATCTGTTTCATCAAATAATCGTATCATTTCGTTTGCCATTGCTGGTGTACCATATTCTATTTCTTTTTTAGTAGTTGGCATTTCATTCATGTTTTTTTTCCACAAATCGAAGTTGTGAATATGAATAATAGCATTCACCGTTTTATCATATTCGTAAATAACAGCGTGTGTCAACGATTCCGAAGAAGCTAGAATAGGACCTACTGCTGTCAAACTATTTTTTTCTAAATCATATTCCACCACTTTCGTATAATGCTCATTGTTCAAGGTTTTCAATTTCCCCGTAGCCGAACCCGAGATAATAAATCCATTGTTCTTACTTCGAATACTAATATTTCCAAAACCAATTTCTTCAGCATTCACACCTATCCATCCAAGCGCATACATTTTATTGCGCCATGTATTCAGTTCATTCAATTCACTCATTGGCAAAGCTTCCGACTTTATCCAATTGCAATTGAACTTTATTACACCTGTTTCTTTCATTTATTTATGTTCAGGAAATAACTCTTGTATCGATTTTTTATTCGCCTTGCTTATACCTCTTTCGGTTATAAGTCCCGTGATGAGCCGAGCTGGAGTTACATCAAATCCGTAATTCGCTGCATTACTTTCCATAGGTGTTACTAGGATAGTTTTTATTTTCCCATCGCACCGTCCTTGCATGTATTTTACTTCATCAGCATTTCGTTCCTCTATTTCTATCTCTTTCACACCATCACTTATTTTCCAGTCGAAAGTAGACGAAGGCAAAGCAACATAAAACGGCACATCATTATCCTTGGCGGCTAATGCTTTCAGATAAGTACCTATTTTATTAGCAGCATCACCTGCACTCGTCACACGGTCAGCACCAGTTATCACTAGGTCTACCATTCCGTGTTGCATCAAATGTCCGCCAGTATTATCCGCAATCACCGTATGAGGCACTCCTTGCTGCAATAATTCCCATGCAGTCAAGCTTGCTCCTTGATTGCGGGGTCGTGTTTCGTCCACCCACACATGTATCTTTATCCCTCTTTTTTGTGCTTCGTACATAGGTGCAGTTGCCGAACCATAATCAACAAATGCCAGCCAACCAGCATTGCAATGTGTCAATATATTCACCGTTTCGCCTTTCTTTTTTTTGCTAATGGCAGCTATCAATTTCACACCATGTTCGCCTATTTGTTTACAATGGTTCGCATCCTCATCAGCTATCAGCTGTGCCGTTTGCTTAGCCACATATATTTTTTCTTCTATCGTTTTCACCTTCGCTATGGCCTGCAATTGCCTCTTCACAGCCCATTCCAAGTTCACAGCCGTTGGGCGAGTTGCTTTTAGTTTCATCGCAGCCTCTTGCAGATAGGCTTCCCCATCCTTTTTGCGCTTAGCTTCTAGTGTAGCTATATACATCCCATAACCCGCTGTAGCACCTATCAATCCAGCACCTCGTATGTGCATATCTTTTATCGACACGCAAACTTCTTCCAATCTGCTCATGTTTTCTATCACAAATTCATGCGGCAAATACCGTTGGTCAATAGCGCACACTACCTTGTCATTGGCTTCACTTAGCCATATCGTTCTGTAATTTTTACTTCCTACTTTCATTTCCTGTTTCCAACTATTCGTTCGCAAATATCGCAATAATAAGCCAACCAACTCTTTGCGAGCTATTTTAATATTTTTCCTTTTTATCAGTCCATCACACGACTTTTATCAGTTATTAGCTCACTATTATTTCTTTATTTTGCATCGCTAAAAATTAACCCTTTAATAAAATAGTTTCTATGAAAATGGTAAGTGCCGAAGAGGCCGTAAAAGTGATTAAATCGAATGATAATGTATACTTACATTCTGCAGTAGCCACACCCGAACAATTAGTTGATGCCATGGTAGCGCGCCATGCCGAGCTCGAGAACGTTAACCTTTACCACATGCACATCGAAGGAAAGGCAGGTTTCAATAATCCGCTATATCAAAATAGTTTCAAAGACCATTGCTTGTTTGTAAGCAACAACACACGCAAAGCCGTACAAAGCGGAATAGCCGATTACATTCCCATTTTTTATAGCGAAGTGCCTCGCGTCTTCCGAAACGGAATCATTCCGCTCGATGTAGCATTGATGCACCTCTCACCACCCGATAAGCACGGCAATTGTTCCCTCGGTGTATCCGTTGATTGCAGCCTTGCAGCCATGCAATCAGCCAAAATCGTTATCGCTCAATTCAACAAACTCATGCCTCGCACCCATGGCGATGGAGTAGTACACATCAGCAAAATCGATTATGCTGTTGAAGTCAACGACCCCATTTTCGAAGTCGATTACGGACAACCTTCCGAACTCGAAATGCAAATCGGAAAAAACGTTGCCTCCATCATCGAAGACGGAGCCACCCTTCAAATGGGCGTTGGAGGCATCCCCAACTGTGTCTTAGCGTGCCTCACCAATCACAAAAAACTAGGAATACACACCGAGTTATTTTCCGATGGATTAATGGGACTTGTCGAAAAAGGAGTGGTAACAGGCGAATTCAAACGAAAGCACCGTGGCAAAATCGTTTCAGGATTAGTAATGGGCACTCGCAAACTCTACGATTTTGTTGACGACAACCCACAAGTCGCAATGCTCGACATTGGCTATGTCAACGACACAGCAGTCATTCGCCAAAACCAAAAAGTTACAGCAATCAATTCCGCCATCGAAGTCGACATGTTCGGCCAAGTATGTGCCGATTCCATTGGATTATTACAATACTCAGGCGTAGGCGGACAAATGGACTTCATTCGCGGAGCCATGCTCTCCGAAGGAGGAAACCCAT
>Ga0194047_10001087_pt1 | contig 17117 bp, 19 predicted proteins | sample JunL225m_MetaG_2_FD_160070 | JGI IMG/M metagenome (GOLD analysis project Ga0194047, IMG submission 160070) | Anoxic zone freshwater microbial communities from boreal shield lake in IISD Experimental Lakes Area, Ontario, Canada - Jun2016-L221-5m | ecosystem: Environmental > Aquatic > Freshwater... | reverse complement strand
CCTGCAAGTTTCGAGCAAATCTTTTCGATTTTTTGTATGCGCGCTTCCCCTTTAACTGAATTAATTTCGTCTACAATGTCACGTTTTTTGTCTGGAGTTAAATTTTTCCATACTGCCTTTGCGTCTAAATTGGCATTGAGTGCTGTATACAAATTGAGTGGCACGACTGCATAACAACATGGGCGACGTTTACCAGAAGTGAGTTTACTGCATGTGACTTCAATACGTCGTGCGCGAGTTTCGGGCTGTTTGGCCGATTCAATCCAGCTTACAAAATCCCGTTGAGCGACAGTTGTGATACCGTCCCACAATTTTTGAATTTTTGGATTAGATGTAAGTGCCTTGCGGAGATCAAGCGGAAGTACAATAGTAGATTGAATATTTTTTTTAACCTGCTTCATGGTCTTTTTAATTCATATTAATAAAACTATATATTATCGATTTAAATACGTTATCGTCAATTGCACGCATGTTGCAAATGCGACCCATGCGAGATATGGAATATTACTGTATGCAATCCATCGAAATTCTGGTGATACGTGCCAAATTGCAACCATCGCCCACACGAGTGTAGCAAGCACAAGCAATATATCCGCCGCTGCAAGCAAATTATTTTTTAAACCAAATTGTATGTAAGTAAATATAAAATTAAAAAATAGGTTGAGCACAAACGGCAACACAACAATCCATGAAACCTTGCCGGTATATGCTCGATAAAACACAGTACCAAATGTCACCGCGATTATCACATACAATATCGTCCATACAGGACCAAAAATCCACGATGGTGGCGCCCACGTTGGTCTGATTAATTGTGAATACCAGTTATATGCTTTCATAGAGATAGTTTAGCATTTATTGCTGTATTACATAAACGCAAAAGGAACAGAATTTAAATTCTGTTCCTTTTGTAATGTAATTAAATATTACAGACTTTTTATTACAACTTATTTCTTTGCAAACAATTGAGAATAGCTTGCTCGTTGTTGCCACAAAAAGTACACGTTAAGTACTGCAAATATCACACCAGGAATAGATCCTGAAGTAAATAATCCTCCATCGAGAAACATATGGAAAGCTACAATGTTTACAGTGATCGGTAATACCAAAAGAGCTGCGAGTGCCACGCGCTTGGTCCACATGAGAACGAGAGACACTGCAAACACAATCGCCATAATGTAATCGATGTACATTGCAGAATCCATGAGCATTCGAATGAATGCAAAAGATTGCGGATTATTGTACATATCTGGTGTTGGCGCTGGAAACACATGCAAAGCTCCCAAGATTGGCATAACGAGTATCAAACTAAACACGATTTTTAGAAAAACATTACCAAATTTTTTCATATTTTTTACTTTAATTATTTTTAATATTTTTTAGTATAGCATTTCGACGCGTCTCGGGCATTGTTTATTTTACATAAATATGTAATTTTTGTTTTCGAGTTTTTGATGCCTGTGCCAAAGCATCGGCAATTTCTTCCAAATGAGCATGAATCATTTTGTTAGGAATATGCATAGTATCATATCCATCCCTATGAGAATATTTACCACGATCCAAATCAGAAAGTATTTGTTTTGCGTCAGTTAAATGATGAACACCGTCAACTTCAACATCTATCTTTGCCTCTGGTAATCGAAGGTCAATGGTCTTGAATCCATCATGAAATTCTTCATACACTTCCACGCCTCTAGCCTCTAATGCATTTTTGAGTTCTATCGCTTGTGGCGTTTGGTATTTTTTATTGTGATACATCTTTATCATATTTTCAGTATAGCATTTTGACACAATCTTGAGCGTAATTACTTTTTTATATCTCTAAGCTCTTTTTCTTTTTTTAATTTTCTTATATAAAGTTCTTCAGGCCAATTAAATATAATTTTTCTATGAGAAATAATAAAACCTAAAAATACGCCTATTATAGTGATCAATCCAAAATAATCTGATAGGGATAATTTATCTCTATACTCAACAAATTTAAATACACCAAACCAAAAACTAAACAGAAACATCAAATACAATATTACATTTGCAACCATACATACCAAACCAACAATACCTTTATAAAAAAAGAGTTCATCTAAAGCTTTCTCGTATTTATCTTTATAATATTCCTCCATAATTTTAAGTCATCCTGAGCGACGCTCTTGTTGGCTGGGGTACAAGGAATTTCGACCTCGACTAAATTCTCGCCGTCGCTCGAATTTGTCTGGTCACCAGCTCGTCATTTTGCCAGCTGGCAAAATATGACTGCGCTGTTCGAATCCTCGGCACGAGACACGCAGGTGTCTCGTTTACCCCACGCAGGCTTTGCCTGTTGCTGGGGTACAAGGATTCGAACCTCGATTAAAGGCTTCAAAGGCCTCTGTCCTACCATTAGACGATACCCCAATATTTAAATACGCATATGGTATATACGTATTTTGTACACGTTCTACTGCACAGCTTGCAGTTTAACGTTTTTTTGGTAAAAAAACAACCCTTATCGCTTTTTCCAGCGAGGAGCGAATTTGATCATGTATGTATAAAACTTGGCGAGGAGCCATGGCGTACCATTATTACGCATGCTTTCGAAACATACTTTTTGGAATTCTTTGATGTCAGTTCCCTCGTAGCAGAGCTTTCCGTTTTTGAAACACAAACTACAATATTTTTCTGATTCGCGAACGCCGGTATCTTTGGCAAATGGCATCATGCAACTTTCGCACATTGTATTCTTTTTTTCTTGAGACATATATTTTGTGTAAATAATTTAATAATTTATTCCCCACCGAGCACTTTGATGAGTGCGAGTTCGATTGGAAGTGAATCAATCACGGCGTAACGTTGTGAGCTCATTGCATCGAGGAATGCGAGTAATGTTTTGGATGTCATGTGCAGAGAATTCATTTGAGCGATTTTTTGAATGAAGTCTTGTTCCTCTTTGGAGAGACCTTCGAGTTCGGATTTGGCAATTCCTGGCGCGACTTTGATGAGGAGAATTCTGCGGAGACTGTAAAGCACGAGCTCGAGAAATGTTTTCATTGAAATATTTATTTCTTTGGCTTTGGTTACCACTTGCAGTGCTTCACTGAGCGCTCCGCGCGCAACTGCGTCGATGAAATCTTGGACGAGTGTGGCAGATGGAGCGCCGGTAATCTTTGCGACATCGTCTTCACTAATTTTGTCACCACTTGCACTAATTACCTTTTGCAAAATTCCAAGCGCGTCACGAAATCCTCCTTCGGCAAGCACGGCAATGAGTGCACTTGCGCCATCACCGAGTGTTATCTTTTCGGATTTGGCAGTGCGTTCGATGAATGTGCGGAGTATTGCTTCAGATGGTTTTTTGAAAACGAAACACTGACATCGAGATACGATTGTTTCGGGAACTTTTTCTACTTCGGTAGTGGCGAGGATAAAGACGACATGAGATGGTGGCTCTTCGAGAGTTTTGAGAAGTGCGTTAAATGCAGCTTTGGAAAGCATATGCACTTCGTCGATGATATAGACTTTGTATTTGGAATCAAACGGAAGCGTGCCGACGTTCTCGCGAAGTTCGCGCACGTCATCCACGCCGTTGTTGGAGGCAGCATCAATTTCGTATGTGTCGTTTGCCGATGTGCCGAGCACGCGTGCCATTATGCGCGCAGTCGTCGTCTTGCCCGTACCGCGAGAACCGGAAAAAAGGTATGCGTGTGCAATCTTGTTGTTTTTGAGCGCGCCTTCAATTGCGCTCGCAATGTGTTCCTGCCCTACCAATTGTGCCAAACTTTCAGGGCGATATTTACGATACAGTGCGTTGTGTTCCATATATACGCATCATTATACGGCACGAATCCATTTTTAAAAAATTTGACAATATCATTAATATATACTATAAATAGTATGAATCAAAATTAAAAAACCAAATGAAATTTAATGTTTTCCTTTTAGTAGTAAACGCGACAGATTCCAGATGGGAAACTGTCATAAGACAAGCGGGCAATAATAACGTAGATGACGTATTGATAACAAATAATTCAAATACGATGTCTGAGTTTTTATTAATAACCCCCAAGTATCCAATATTACTTTTGGCTGATGAAGTTTTTGAAAACGAGTTACCGAAAAAACAAATAAAGGATTTAACGGTGTATACAATGAAAACAAATGTTTGTGAGATTGATCACACAACAAAAACATTACCCTTTCCGTTAACACCGAACAATTTAAAAAGTATTTTCAAAAAAATTGGTGAATAAAAATATTTTCACTATCTAAACCAAAAAAGCAGGATGTAAATCCTGCTTATTTTTTTGCCAAAAACTCGTGTATAACCTCTTCGATTTGCGTTGCGTTTTCGCAGAGCATTAATTTTTCCCGGAGTTCTTTGGCTCCATCAAATCCTTGCACATATGCTTTGTAATGCTTTTTCATAATTGAAAAACTTTTGATTCCACCCAACTTTTCTTCAAATGTTTTGGTGTGTTCTACCATCACGCGCAATTTTTCTTCGACAGAAAGTTCCTTTTTGTGTTGATCAAAGAGCCATGGATTACCAAATATCGCACGGCCGAGCATCACACCATCACATCCCGTTTCTTCAACTTTCTTTTTTGCATCGGCGATATCGATTACGTCACCATTTCCAACAATAAGTGTGTTTGGACTAATTTGATTACGAAGTTCTACAACTTCCCTCACGTGCTCCCACCTCGCAGGAACTTTGGACATTTCTTTGCGAGTACGCGCATGCACCGTAAGCACGGCAATATCTTCGGCGAGTAATTCGGGAATCCATGTTTTGATTTCGTTTTTGTTGTATCCGATGCGAGTCTTTACCGAGATTGGTAAATTTGGAGCACCACGTTTGCACGCGCGAATAATTGCACGCGCAAGTTCAGGATTTTTCATCATCGCTGCACCAGAATTTTGTTTTTCGATTGATTTATCTGGACAGCCCATATTGATATCAATTCCATCAAATCCAAGCTCGGCACAGAGTCGTGCCGCGCCTTCCATCTTTTCGATATGCGAACCAAACAATTGCGCGACAATTGGTCGCTCACCTTCTGAATATTCCAAATCATGTTTGAGTACTTCGCGTCCAGGACTCATGAGTCCGTCTGATGATACAAATTCAGTCCAAAACACATCAGGACCACCACCTATTTCTCCATGACGTGAATATTTCGCGATGATTTTGCGAAATGCCACATCGGTCACGTCAGCCATTGGCGCGAGACAAAAAAATGGTTTGGGTAATTGTTGCCAGAAATTTTTCATAATAATTTATTGTAATTTTTTGATAGAAGTTGTCGCCGTACTCGATGATGTGTGAATCATCGTACCGTCGTTGAATTTGTAATACACTTTATTTGTAAACCGTAAATCAAAATATTGCAAATTCTTTTTATTTTGTTCAATATTTTTTGAAAGATCGGTTTTATTAATTGCAGTCTGTAAATTTTTGTACAATGTACTGTAATCATCAGTCTTTCTAAACTGCACAAACGCAGTATGCGAATCACCCAAATCAAGTATAAAAAAATCATCAGTACCAGCAGTAATCCGCACTGCTTGAATTTGAAATCCTAAACTTGAAATATTTTGTGCAAAGTTCAAAAGCCTTGCATATGAATCTGATTCAATAAATGTTTTACCAATTGGGTTTGTCACATCACTAGAAATCGCTCCACCAAAAAATCGAATGTACACATTGCCAGAATAATACGGCGCAATATCAATCACACCACCTTTTGTATCAGTAAAATAGCATTGCGATGTCATATCCGGAATGTCGACATCTTGCCCACACCACAGCGCAGTACCTCGCTCCTCGGTAACTTTGATTTCGAGTGTTGTTTTGTTTACAAGCGACATGTGTATCGAATCAAACCGTGGAAAATCTTTTTTTAAATTGTTATATACAGTATTTTTGGGATAGAAAAAAATATTCGTTTTGGGAATCAAATACAAATATGATCCAGACAAGCTTTGTTTGGCATCTGCAATCACATCACTTGAATTTATAATTTCATTTCCAGAAACTGTAATTGTTTTTATTTGCATCTGCGAGCTTCGCAAAATAAAAATTATTCCTACAATAATTCCAATCGATACAACCGAAAAAAATATGCGCAAATATCGATGAATAACCTTGCGACGATGCAAAAGCTTCTGCATGTTTGGCAGTTCTTTGATATGTTTATTGAGGTCGTTTGATTGAGGCCTTTTCTTCATCACCTATTCGTATTACCCAATATAATCTTTGCCAAAGTATGGTCGAAGTACATCAGGGATTCGAATACGTCCATCAGCTTCTTGGTAGTTTTCTAAAATAGCAGCTGGGAGGCGCGATGTGGCACACGCAGTGTTGTTGAGTGAGTGTACGTATTTGAGCGTACCATCAGTATCACGATAACGAATATTCAAACGACGTGTTTGAAAATCATGGAAATATGAAGCTGAATGTGTTTCGCGATATTTGTCTTGTGACGGCATCCAAACTTCCGTGTCGTATTTTTTGACCTGACCGAGACCTAAATCACCAGTACAATTTGCAACAATATGATATGGCAAATTAAGTGCCTGAATAATATTTTCTACATGATGAGTAATATCCTCATGAAGTTCAACTGATGTTTGATGATTTGCTTCACACAAAATTACTTGTTCGAGTTTAAAGAATTCATGTGAACGAATGATACCTTTAATGTCTTTGCCATGGGCACCTGCTTCACGACGAAAGCATGGAGAGAAAGCAATAAACTTTTTTGGTAAATCCTTTTTTTCCAAAATTTCTCCAGAATAATATGACATCATTGCCACCTCGGCAGTACCTGCAAAAAACATATCGTCTTGTGTTTTATACAAATCTTCTTCTCCTTGTGGTAAATACCCTGTTCCAAAAAGTGCTTCACGCTTCACAAGTGATGGCACAATGATTGGCGTATATCCTTCTTTAATAAAATAATTGAGTGTGTATTGCCAAAGTGCAAAGAAAAGTTGTGCACCTTCGTTTTTCATAAAGTACCCGCGGAATCCCGAAACTTTTGCTCCACGTTCAAAATCTGCGAGGTCGTGGAGTTCACACAATTCAACATGATCTTTGGGTTTAAGATTAAACACTGGCTTCCCTCCCCAAGATCGAACTTCTTGGTTCTCTTCATCACTTGTTCCTTCAGGTACAGAAATATCTGGAACGTTTGGAATTTGAAGCATGAGATCACGCCACTGCAACATGATATTTTTGAGTTCTTCTTCTTTTTCGGTTATGTGATCTTTGAGTGGACGAATATCTGCAATCAATTTTTCGCGCTCTGCTGGATCGGAGAGTGTCGGCATTTTGTCTGAAATCTTTTTTTGTTCTGCACGCAAATTTTCCACTAATAAGAGCACCTCTCGGCGCTTGTCATCGAGTGCAATCAAATCGTCGAGATTGAGCTTCACAAATTTTTTGCGAATTGCATCCTTGACTAAATCTTGATTTTCTCGGATAAATTTTATGTCCAACATACTATTTGTATAGTATCACATTTGATATAATAATAAAGTATGGATTTTCGAATTGAAAAAATCGAACGTTCCGACTACCCTTCGCAATTACTTGAAATTCCGCAGATTCCTGAATCGTTATATATTGTCGGCGAGCCACTCGACCACAATGCACTTTATTTGTGCGTCGTAGGTTCACGCAATTACACATCATATGGCAAAGAATCATGTGAAAAATTAATTGCCGGACTTGCGGGTACAAATATTGTCATCGTATCTGGACTCGCACTCGGCATCGACAGCATTGCACACAAAGCAGCGATAAAGGCGGGACTGCGCACAATTGCATTTCCTGGTTCCGGACTTTCCGAGAAAGTTATTGCCCCACCATCTAATTTAGGCCTCGCCAAAGAAATTCTCGCATCCGGCGGATCGCTCGTATCAGAATTTGAACCGACATTCCCCGCAGCAGTATGGACGTTTGCACAACGCAATCGTTTGATGGCTGGAATTTCGCATGCGACGATGATTGTCGAAGCAGTCGAAAAGTCGGGAACACTCATCACCGCACGCATGGCACTCGATTACAATCGCGAAGTTTTTGCGATTCCTGGACCAATACATTTACCCACATCAATCGGTACTAATGAATTGATCCGCCAAGGTGCCACGCCGGTATACGACAGCAAACACATTTTGGAATTTTTTAAATTAGGTGAAAACGTGGAATACAAAACCAAAGAACTTCCATTCGATTTATCAGATGATGAACGCGCAATCCTAGAATTACTTAGCGAACCACGTTCTCGTGACAATATCATCGATGAATTCGAAGCACCTGCAAATGAAATAAATATTGTTCTCTCTGCAATGGAAATCAAAGGTTTAATCAAAGAAGAATACGGCGAAATTCACCGCATTTAATTTGCGTAAAAAATTAATGTATAGTATTACTTATACTTAACGTATGAAATTATTAATCGTTGAATCTCCATCAAAAGCAAAAACAATTGAGAAATATCTCGATGGTGCATATACTGTGCGCGCATCAGTTGGACATGTGCGTGATTTGCCAAAGTCCAACAAAAAAGCTATCGACATTCCCGGTGGCTTTATTCCCCATTACGAAATTTCGAAAGGTAAAGAAAAAGTTGTAACAGAATTACAAACCCTCGCCGAAAAAGCAAAAGAAATTGTGCTCGCAACCGACCCGGACCGCGAAGGAGAAGCAATTTCATGGCACCTCGAGGAACTACTTCATCAAAACAAAAAAGTAAAAGCTCCAATCAAACGCGCCGCATTCCACGAAATTACCAAAGAAGCAGTACTCGAATCACTCTCACACCCACGCGACATCGACAAAAAATTAGTTGAAGCCCAAGAAGCTCGTCGCGTGCTCGACCGACTCGTCGGTTATGATTTATCGGGAGTGATTTGGAAAAAGGTTCGTTATGGACTTTCGGCTGGTCGCGTACAATCCCCTGCGCTTCGCATTCTCATGGAACGCGAACGCGAAATCCGCGCATTCATTCCCGAAAAATATTGGGTAATCGAAGGACTATTCAAAACGCTTGGAAAAGTTGAGATAAAACTTTCATGCGTAGAAGAACCTCGTGATGAAAAAGTTGTAAAAAATATTCTATCTGTTGGAAAAGCCGGCACCTGGATTGTGGATGATGTAAAAGAATCAGAACAAAAGCGCAGTCCCCGTGCTCCGTTTACCACTTCGACGATTCAACAAACTGCATCATCACGTCTCGGATTTTCTCCCAAACGCACAATGCAAGTTGCACAAAAATTATACGAAGCTGGACATATCACATACATGCGTACCGACAGTACTAATTTATCTGCAGTTGCCCAAAAACAAATTCTCGATCTCGTAACCAAAAAATACGGCAAAGAATTTGCAGAAGCACACACATACAAAACCAAATCCAAAAACGCCCAAGAAGCTCACGAAGCAATTCGTCCCACACATGTCGAAAAGTCTTCTGTTGGAATGAATGACGAACAAAAAAAGTTATACAAACTTATTTGGGAACGCACGGTGTCATCACAAATGACTGATGCAAAACTCCTCAAAACAAAAATTATTGCAGTTGTCGAAAATCATTCAGAAATTCCAGAATTTACGGCAAACGGTTCACGAGTTCTCTTTCCTGGATGGCTTTCAGTTGATTCTGATGCACGTGGTGAAGACGTAGAACTTCCCAAAGTTTCAAAAGGAGAAAAACTTTCACTCATTGATTTGTCGAGCACAGAGAAAGCAACTGAACCACCAAACAGATATACCGAAGCAGCGCTCGTCAAAGCACTCGAGGAACGCGGTATCGGACGTCCGTCGACATACGCATCAATCATGTCGACACTCGAAGATCGCGGATATGTGACCAAACAAGGTCGCACACTTTTCCCCACAGATACCGGTGATGTAGTTTCAAGTTTCCTCGAGGAACATTTTGCAAATTATATTTCTGATACATTCACTGCCGAAATGGAAGACGAACTCGACGACATCGCCGATGGCAAACGTGGTTATGCCAAAACACTCAAAGATTTCTACACACCATTTCTCAAAGAAGTAAAAGCCAAAGACAAACTCGCAAAAGCGACAAATCTCGGCGTTGCACCAGATGACATCAAATGCCCTAAATGTGGCAAAGAAATGATTGTAAAACTTTCTCGCAATGGAAAATTTTATTCATGTGCCACATATCCAGATTGTGATGGCGCTCGTAAATTAGACGGAAGTGAAATGTCTGGACCAAAAGAAACCGGAGAACTCTGTCCTATTTGTGGCGAAATCAAACCACCCAAAGGTGGCGGTAAACTCGTGCTTCGCGAAGGACGTTTCGGAATGTTTATTTCTTGTTCACGATATCCGAAATGTAAATTTATCAAAGAAGACGAGGAAGAAAAAAAGAAAAAGATGACAGATGTGAAATGCCCAATGTGCAAGGATGGTTATATGATGGAGCGCCGTGGACGATTTGGAATTTTTTATTCTTGTTCAAACTATCCACAATGTAAAAACGCAATCAAAGCCAAACCAACCGGCCGTCTCTGCACACTCTGCGGAGCACTCATGATGGAAGGGACAAAGACTATCGGCGAACGTTGCTCAGTCAAAACCTGCCCAAACCACAACCCACACAAAATTGAAAAGTAGACATTTATTGTATTTGAGATACACTAAATTCATGCAGTATCAAACTCAAGAAATTATTGATTTACTTCCCCATCTCAAAGCGGATGAAAAAAATCTTTTGCATAAAGCAGCGGATTTTGCCAAACTTGCACACGAAGGACAGTTTCGTAAATCTGGCGAACCATACTACATTCACGTTTTTGAAACAGCCAAAAATTTAGCACTTTACGAAATGGATCCACCGACAATCGCGGCAGGATTTTTGCACGACGTACTCGAGGATACACAAACAACCGAAAAGGAGATGACCGATGAATTTGGTGAAGAAATTTGCACACTCGTCAAAGGTGTCACCAAACTCGGACGAGTTAAATATCAGGGCCACGAACGTCACGCAGAGAGTTTACGTAAACTCCTCATGGCAACTGCCCACGATCACCGTGTCATCATTATCAAACTCGCCGACCGTTTACACAATCTCCGCACACTAGAGCACGTGGATGAAAAAAAACGTGCGCGCATCGCACTTGAATCAATTGAAATATATGCACCACTTGCCGATCGCCTCGGTATCGGACGTCTCAAAGGTGAAATCGAAGACGCAGCGTTTCCATATGCGTTTCCCGAAGACCAGAAAAAAATTAGTCAGATTCTAAACGAACGTGCCGAACAAACAAAAAAATCTCTCGACGATGTGTACAACGAACTCAAAGAAAAAATCGAGGAAGCCAAAATTCATGTCAAAAAAATAAACTACCGTATCAAACATGCATATAGTTTGTGGCGCAAAATGCAAAAATACGAAATGAACATCGACAAAATTTACGATCTCGTCGCACTGCGCATTATCGTAAGCTCAGTTGAAGAATGCTACGCAACACTCGGAATTATTCATTCACTCTGGCAACCAATGCCTGGACGCATCAAAGACTACATTGCCCTACCCAAATTTAACGGATATCAATCACTCCACACCACAATCTTTACTGGTGAAGGTGGCATTGTAGAAATTCAAATTCGCACAGCCGAAATGGATTCTCGTGCCGAATATGGAATCGCCTCACATTATCAATACAAAAAAAATACTGAACTCAAAAAACCATTGGATGAAAAATTTAAATGGCTCGATGAATTCAAAGATTTAGAAAAAGCTGTCGACAAACCTCATGATTTCATCGACAGACTCAAGGGTGATTTTTTTAGTGATCAAATTTTTGCATTTACTCCACTCGGAGACGTAATTGATTTACCAAATGAATCAACACCGATTGATTTCGCATACGCCATTCACTCAGATCTCGGTGGCAAAACTGCGAGTGCAAAAATAAACGGCAAAATGGTTTCGCTTGATACAAAAATAAAATCTGGAGACATTGTAGAAATCGTTACTCGCAAAGATGGCGTACCCAAAGAAAAATGGCTCACAATGACCAAAACAAATAAAGCAAAACAAAAGATAAAAAGTTATCTCAATGAACACGAATCAGAAAGTGTGTTTGCACGATTCTTTAAGAAAAATTAAAAAACCAAAATAAAAATGCCGGGCAAAATCTGAAAGATTTTGCCCGGCATTTTTTAATTCATTACAATGAAAAACTATTGATGCTATACAGATCTGAATCATCAGGGATATCATCCTTTGGTTCGACATCTTTTTGCATATTTATTTCATGATCAACTGGAGCAATGTCATCCATTGCAGTTGCTGTCTCGTGTGCAATAACGTCTGAAACAACGCCAGAATTTTGTGCTTGAATTTGCGCAAAAATTGATTGTAATTCTTCTGGACTAATAAAACTGATTGTTACTCGCCCACCCACGACGTCTTGTTCTACATGTACACGTTGACCGAGCATTTCTTGAAGCTTTGCTTCAATTTCTACGAGCACTGGATCAGCTTGTGGAGTAATTTTGCGTGCACGTTCAACTGCAATATTTCGTGCAGCACGTTCTGCCTCACGAACAGAAACTTTTTTGTTTGTAATTTCTTTAAACAAAACCATTTGTTCTGCTGGTCTATCTGAAAGCATGAGCAGTGGCCGTGTGTGTCCTTCACTAATTTTACCTTCACCAAGCGCAATCAAAATTTCATCAGGAAGCGCGAGAATACGAAGTGTATTTGAAACATACTCACGACTGCGTCCAATCTTTTTACCAATATCTGCATGTTGCAATTTAAATTCTGCAGCAAGTCTCGAAAAAGCTCGCGCACGTTCGACAGGATTTAAATCTTCACGTTGCAAGTTTTCAATTATCGCAAGTTCGAGTTTTTCTTGTGATGTATCACCCATGCGGATGATTACAGGAACTTGAATAAGCCCCGCGAGCTTGGATGCACGCAAACGACGCTCTCCTGCAATCAATTCATATTCCACGCCGATACCTCCTTCTGGCTTTTCAAACTCAACACGCGACACAGTGAGCGGTTGCATGACACCATACTGACGAATTGACTCAGAAAGATCTCGAAGTGGGCCCTCTTCGAATTCACGACGAGGTTGATAAGGGTTGGGTTTAATTTTGTCGACTTCTACCCAAAAAATCGAATTAGAAAAAAATTCTGCCATGGCAAGAGTATAAGCCAAAAACCAAAAATTCGGAAGTTAATAAAAAAGTGGAAAAATATCTCGTTTTCATGTAGAATACCCAAGTGCAAATTATGACCGCCGGAGTGGCGAAATGGTAACCGCGATCGACTCAAAATCGGTTGTCGAAAGACTTGGAGGTTCGAGTCCTCTCTCCGGCACAAATAAAAAATTGACAAATACGCATAAATGTTTTAAATTTATGTAAATTCAAATTCTATGCAAAATTTAAAAATTTATGAATTATTAACAATCATATTGATGATTGGAAGTTCTTTGCCTTATGCAATTAGAACATATCAAAACAAAGCAAATCCCAGTTTAATAAGTTATACCCTTTGGTGTTTGATGAATGTCACTTTCACATTGACATATATAGCTTCACACGAAAAAATAAATAATATTTTGGGTGTTGTTGCTGGTATATTTAATTGTATTGTAATTATTGCAGTATTACTTACAAAAGATAAAGAAAAATATAAACCGGACACTGTTGAATGGAGCTGTATAATACTTTGTATAATAGTAATGATACTTTGGGTATTCATGAAAAACAATATTCAACTCATGAAATATTCACTTTATGCAACAATTATTGCTGATTTATCTGCGTCTATTCCACAATTACGAAATTCATGGAAAACACCTGAAAAGGACCGTGCACTTCCATGGATTTTTGTTACGACATCTTACGGAATTGGATTATTATTTACGCAAACAATAACTTTTGCTGGATACATACTTCCAATATATATGTTTATAAGTTGTTTTGCGATAACACTACCGCTTGCAATATACAACATAAGAAACAAATCGAAGTTGTCATCCTGGATTTAAGAATTATATTATTAAATTCTAGCCGTCAAAGAAAAATTTGGCGGCTTTTTTTGTATTAAAATGCATTTTCTGATAGTATTTTTGCGTAATGAACAAAGCAAAAATTATTGTTGTTTGCGGGCCAACTGCAACCGGCAAAACTTCATATGCAATCAAACTTGCCAAAGAAATAAATGGTGAGGTTATTTCTGCTGATTCACGACAGGTATATACGGGTATTAATTTACTTTCGGGTAAAGTGACAAAAAAAGAAGCCGGAAAAATTCCCCATCATTTGATTGACGTCATTAATCCAAAAAAACAATTTTCAGTTACAGATTTTCAAAAACTTGGCAAACAAAAAATTCAAGAAATTATTACGCGCGGCAAAACTCCAATTATTTGTGGGGGTACAGGATTATATATTGATGCATTAGTGTACGATACTGTTTTGCCAGATGTTCCACCAAATAAAAAACTGCGCATACAATTGACGGCAAAAAGTTCCGCAGAACTTTTTGCCGTCCTCTCCAAACTCGACCCCACCCGCGCACAATCAATCGATGCCCACAATCCCGTCCGCCTCATTCGTGCAATCGAAATTGCAACAGCACTTGGCAAAGTTCCAAAAATAAAAAAATCATCACCATATGATGTCGAATGGATATATTTGGATTTCCCTGATGATATATTAAAGGCACGTATCAACACTCGCCTTCTCGAGCGAATAAAAGCCGGAATGCTTCGTGAAGCAAAAAAACTTCACGACAGTGGCGTGTCATACAAACGAATGAATGAACTAGGTCTTGAGTGCCGCACTTGTGCAAAATATTTACAAAAGAAAATAACCAAACAAGAACTCATTAACGAACTCAATAATGACATTTGGCATTATGTAAAACGCCAACGCACATGGTTTAAAAAATTTGCTAAATAAAGCGAGTTACTACAAAAGTAAATATGACTCCAAACACAGTAAGCACGATCGTTTTCCACGAACTATGTTTACTATGCGCTTCTGGCAAAATATCTGACGCGCCGATATACAAAAGAAATCCTGCAAAAAATCCAAGATACAAAATCAAAAAATGACTCGAGAAAGTAAAAAATAATGTTGAGAGTGCTCCGAGAATTGGTGTAAGCGCATCGAGAAGCAAAAACCATTTTGCTTTTTTTATTGTATTTTTATTTGAAAGCATGAGCGCCACTGTGTTCATTCCGTCAGTAAAATCGTGTGCAATCACCGCCACCGCAACCAAAATTCCAACAGTGTTTGAAACTTGAAATCCAAGTCCAATACCCATTCCATCCAAAAAGCTATGTCCTGCAAGTGCAATCGCTGACGCTACGCCCACATCAGGATGTTTATGAACTGCATACTCGTCTTCGTGTGAATGGTGAATCAAAATTGATTTTTCAAAAATATGAAAAACCAAAAATCCTGCCACGAGTGCAATCATTGCATATATTGGATCATATCCAGTTGCAGATAGTTCACTAATTATTTCAGGAAAAATATCAAACGCAACAACTCCAAGCAAAACACCGGCAGTAAATCCCATTACTAAATGCAAGCGGTCTTTGTTTTTCATAGAAAACAAACCTCCAAACAGAGTTGAAAAAAATGTCGCAAGTGATAACAATACTGGTACCATGCGGGCGGTGGAAGAATCGAACTCCCGACATCGGTTTTGGAGACCGAAGTTTTACCACTAAACTAACCGCCCGAACCTACACACAATATCAGAAAACGCTTAAAAAATCCATTCGAAACGAAATCAGCCGGGTTTCGCAAAGCGAAACCCGGCTGATTTCTCGAACAATTATTTCTTTACCTCTTTGTGTTTAACGGTCTTTTTGCACCATTTGCAATACTTTTTGAGTTCAAGTTTTTTTGTGACAGTTTTCTTGTTTTTGCGTGACCAATAGTTGATACGCTTGCAAGTTCCACAGCCGAGTTTTATGAGTTTATCTTGTGACATATAGTTATTTGGGTGGACGTACGTCCTAAATCAATACCAAAATATAGTAGCATATATATTAAAAAATAACAATATTTATCCTCTATGACACAACAATCCGAGGCAGTAGAGAGCTTTACTCTAAAATTTCAACCTTTGTACTTCTTGTAATCAAGCCTAGAATAGTTATTAAGTCTCTTTTTTCTAAAGCAATACAACCTTTTGTATGTTTCATATTTGGCTTTGCAACATGTATGAATATTGCACTTCCCTTGCCTTTAATCACAGGATTTGTATTGTATGACAAGACAACAATAATATCATAAAGCTCATCTTCTCTCCACAAATCTTCATGACTTTCTGCAAAAGGCAACAAAACAAAATGATTATATAAATTTGAATTAACATCATCGCACCAACCATAGTTTTTTTCAATTGGAATTAATTCAAAATCAGTCTTGAATGAACCAACGCGATCTTTTCTAAAAAAAATTTTTTCAATTGAAAAATTACCAATGGGTGTTTTTTCATCACCCTCGATTTTATTATAAGTAAATCCGTTTTTTCCAAAAACACAATTAAAAAAAGTACCACTATCACCTAGCGATACTTTTCCATTTTTTACCATAATATCCATTTCGATATTATATCAAATATTTATGCCAATAAAATGCCAAAACTTTTGCCTTTTTTTCTGTTCCTTTATCAAGACCAGAATAATGCAAAGCGTGTTCACCAATGGCCCCCAATGAAGACCTGTTACTTATTGCCTGCCCTTCTTCTGCATAAAAACCTATATGCAGATGATCGCTTTCCTCGACAACAGATTCCCATAAAATCACACAACCAATTTCTGGCTGCTGTATTTTATACCAACCAGCTTGCTCCATTGCAAATATTGTACCTTTTACAGTGAAGTGTGCACGGTCAATCAATCCAAAAAGCAAAAGAATTGAACTTACATAAAAAGCGCATGACAAATCCCCGTTTTTGAGTACATCTGTCTCGTCGACATAATAACTTCGAAACATTCTTGTTCCGATTGAATTTCTAATACATTCAATATAATTTTTTAATACCATGATTTATGTAGTTTAATTTATCTCGATTCTATTTCATTTAACCTAAAAAATCAATTCATAC
>Ga0194047_10001086_pt1 | contig 17120 bp, 15 predicted proteins | sample JunL225m_MetaG_2_FD_160070 | JGI IMG/M metagenome (GOLD analysis project Ga0194047, IMG submission 160070) | Anoxic zone freshwater microbial communities from boreal shield lake in IISD Experimental Lakes Area, Ontario, Canada - Jun2016-L221-5m | ecosystem: Environmental > Aquatic > Freshwater... | reverse complement strand
GCTAACTCTTCAGGTCTTGCCACTCTATTAAAGGGGCTCTGGGCACGGATGCCATCACCTTCTGGTCCATCCAGTAATCGCGTTGCCATATCGGTTTCTACAAAACCTGGTGCCAAAGTTGTCACACCAATTTTCATTGGAGCTAAAGCTTTAGCAATGGATTGACCAAAAGCAACGATGGCCGCTTTTGATGCACCATATGCCGGGCTCACGGGTTCGCCTCTAAAAGCCCCGCGCGAACCAATATTTACAATTCTAGAAGCCCCGTTCTTAGGCATATGTTGCAGCGCGCACCAAGTGACATTTGCTGCGCCAATTAAATTAACTCCCAACGTATCTGCCCAGGCTTTTTGCCACATTTCATACGTAGAACTCTCGATGGGATGATCAAAGAAAACCCCGGCATTATTAATTAATACATCAATAACGCCAAACTCTTGCGCTACCGAATCAACCATTGTCTTTATTGCATCGGCATCTCGCAGATCGGCTTGCACAATCATGTGCCCGTTTCCAGCAAGAGAATCAACTACTTCTTGGGCATCTGTGGCCGCCGATGAATAATGCACGGCAATGCGATCCCCGGCAGCAGCAAATTCGCGCGCAATTGCTGCGCCAATTCCTCGGGAGCCGCCAGTAATAAGAATGGTGCGCAACGTCAGCCCGTTCGCATCGGTTTGGCTGCGTATTCTGCAGCGAGGATTTGTCCAAGAATTGTTGAACCCTCGTCCCAACTCATTCCGTAAACATTTTGAAATGCTTGGCTAAAGCTATCGCCCATTGCTCCGCGAGAAACGAGAGCCAATACTGAGTGCGGTCCGCCGATTGCAAATAACGCTTCAGTTGCTGCATAACCAATTGAATAACCCAATTGATACACCGCCCCAAGACCGTTGTAACAAGAGTTCGGGGCATTGTGATTTGAGACTTGGCTATATAAGTAATCCTTAAGTCCAGCAGCAGAAAAACCTTGAAAATTACTTGGAAGCGTGCTGGGGCGCGCAACGTTGTAATCACGCATACTCAAATATTGCTGCAGGCTGGTTGTTGAAGCTCCAATTCCAGAAGCGTTGGAAAAACCTTCATTCATCCAGCATGGCGTGAAATTTTGTTGATAGTAATTAGTGTTTACAGCTGCAGTTCCATTGAACTGAGCTGCAGTCAATGTGTGGGTGTACTCATGTCCGACTTCACCATTTTGAGTCGGGTCCCAAGGATATGAAGTCGTGACTCCAATGAATTCAACAGCCTCAGATGTTCCTGCTGATTGACCAGCATTTCCTGCATCACAATTTTTCGAGGCGATATCGCAACTTTGCTTGGCGCGATTGATCCCCTCTTGAGGGTCTTGGCTACCAGGGTAAGACCTACTCTTAGTAAATTCAGTGTACGTGGTTGCCGCCCAATCCAAATCTGCAAAACTATAAGCAATAACAGTTAAGTATCGTGTCTGTTGGAAGCCGCCCCAGAGTTTAAATTCTCGGGACAAAATGTTTTCTTCAATAGTTTTTGTCACTGTAGTTGTGTGTGGTCCAACCAATAATTGATGAGGGACATCAACTACTGGGCTGGCATCGATAATTTTTTGGATTCTTTGCCAAGCAACCGTAGGGATCTCATTGATATGGCTCAGTGCATTTGCAAAAGTGATAGTCCCATCCTGTGCCACGGGTAAAGTAATCGGCATTGGAGCCTGGAAACTAGTTGGAGTCCCGTTATCCCAAAGGAAATTGCCACCGCGATTTGTACCCTCGCACACATAACGTTTATCACCAACTATTTTCTGGTCACCGTCAGTTGCACAACTTGTCCCAGCGATTTTTACAACGGTCGGAGTCGGTGTTGGAGTTGGAGTTGGTGTTGGTGTCGGTGTCGGTTTCGGTGTTGGTGTTGGTGTTGGTGTTGGTGTCGGTGTTGGTGTTGGAGTTGGCTGCTTGGCAGGTGTGGAATGCCAAATCCTCCAAACGCTCTTTTTACCTTCTTTGCTACATACATATCTAGTAGCAGGAGTATCAAAGAAGCTACCGACTTTTGCGCATGAACTACCGACTTTAGGTGCAGAAGGGGCAGCGTTGACTACGTTAAAACTTGAAATAATTAAAGCGCCGACAATTAAATAGGAGAGCGTATGAGGGCGACGTTTTAGCATGCGGTAATAATGCCTGACCTGAAGAACTAAAGTAACAACTCGCTGGTGGATCCTTATGAGCGGCATCGATTGCGCTAACTAAGTGGGCCCAGACGGGCTCGAACCGTCGACCCACGGATTAAAAGTCCGTTGCTCTACCGACTGAGCTATAGGCCCCACTGCGCACTGCAAGTATCAGCCAATTACGCCTGAAATCGCGGTCGCGAGGCGCAATCGTATCGGAGTTTTATGCTCCCTGGTGCCTCGAGAGGCTGCTGTTAGAGTTTCCATGTGACAGTACTTGTTGCAGGGTCAACTGGGTTAGTTGGGTCAGCAGTCGCTGAAGCATATGAATTACGTGGCACGAAAGTGATTCGAGTGGATCGCTCAAGTGTGAATCTCACCGACTTAATAGCAACTAAAAGATTATTTGAGTCCACCAAACCGGAGATCGTCATAGATGCTGCAGGCAAAGTCGGTGGCATTGAAGCAAATAATTTACATCCCGTGGATTTCCTTGTCGACAATTTGCGAATCCAATCCAATCTTATGGAGGCAGCACACGAGGTAGATGTTCAAAAATTTGTCTTCTTAGGATCAAGCTGTATTTATCCCCGTGACTGCGCCCAACCAATTAAAGAGGAATATTTAATGACAGGGCCTCTAGAGGCCACTAACTCTGCATATGCAATTGCAAAAATTGCTGGAATCGAGCTAGTAAATTCCTATAGAAAGGAGTACGGCCGCAATTGGATTTCGCTCATGCCAACAAATATATATGGACCACGCGATAATTTTAATCTTCAATCTGCACATGTAGTTCCAGCACTAATCAAACGCTTCGTAGAGGCAAGTAAATCAAAAGATTCGACTGTGACTCTCTGGGGATCAGGTTCACCTCTTCGTGAGTTTATACATGTTAATGACCTTGCCCTCGCGGTACTAAAAGCAAGTGAAGATTATGACTCCTCTATGCATCTCAATATTGGTACCGGCGAAGAGATTAGTATTAAAGATTTAGCACATCTAATCGCTTCATTAACTAATTTTGAAGGAGAAATCCTCTGGGATGCCTCAAAACCTGATGGAACGCCAAGAAAAGTTTTAGATATCTCTCGTATCAAAGCATTGGGATGGAAACCATCTATCTCACTTGAACATGGGATTGCATCAACCATTAATTGGTATAGAACTGCCAGTGCAAATGGAAAGATTCGAGCCTGAAAGCACTTACAACATGATGCCAGGTGTTGATAGATGACTAGATAACTCCCAGACAGCCGTTTATGTCAGCAAATTCAGAAAGGTAGGGGAGAATTCATCCTGTGCGCATTCTATTTCTATGTTCAAGAATCCTTCCGCAAATTCGAAGTGGTACAGACCTTAGGGTTCAAAACCAAATTGCTGCTTTGGCAAAATTAGCTCCAACGGCAGTTTTTTCAATTGAATATTCGAATGCCGAGCCAGTTCCTGGAGTGGAACTTTGGAAAAGTGGAGATCCTGATCAAAGTACGGCAAATTTCCGAAATATTGAGTTTATTTCAAAATTATTAACAGGTGCCTCAAGTCCATATCACCATAGGTACAGTGAAAGTACGGCAATAAAATTAAAACAAGTTTTAGAAGAATTTCAACCAGATCAGATTATCGTTAGTAAGCTTGACCAAACCGTCTATCTAGAAATAATCGAAAATTACAAGAAAGCTCGATTAATCCTAGATTTGGATGAATCATCGCTACAAATATTAAATTCAATTGCCCCCATAATCACTCATAGAGTCACAAAAATCTTAAATACAAAAATTTATCAGTTGATTTGTGATTATGAATCAAAAATCTTGCCTCGCTTTAATAAGATTTGGGTCTCTAGCGAGATAGAAGTTGCAAGAATCAAGGACCAATACGGTGAAAATACACCTGTCGTCAATATCCCAAACTCTATAGATTTTAGTAACTACGCCTCCACTACCGATTCAAAGTTAATGGACCTAATTATTTTTCCAGCAAATTTTGGTCATCCTCCCAATGAAGATGCGGCTAAATATATGACTACTGAGATTATTCCAATAATGAATGGTTTCAATTTTCAATTTATAGGTTCATCTCTACCAAAGTGGTTATTGGATCTAAGAATGGAGAATCTTGAGGTTATAGCCAATGTCCCTTCGATGGCACCATATATTCAGAAGGCGGGAATTATGCTGATTCCTTTACGTGCAGGTGCTGGTACAAGATTAAAGGCACTTGAGGCTTTTGCCTCAAAAACTCCAGTTGTCTCTACTCGCGTTGGTGTTGAAGGACTAGACGTTGTAGATCGACAGCATGTAATCATTGCAGAAACGCCTAAAGAGTTTGCTGACGCTTGTACAGAGTTAATTTCAAATCCTGATTTGTATAGATTCTTAGTGGAATCAGCACACCAATATGCAAAAAATAACTTCTCATCAGAAACCCTTTTAAAATCGATCAAAAGTGAATTATATCCTTGATTTAACTCAAAATTTCTAACGTACAGGTTTTCATGGATTTGCTGCAAATCTTGCACCCAGAAAATGGAAGTCTAAAAGAAATCTCGTTCCAGGTTCGCAAATCCCGAACCTCAAGAATCCACTCGCCCGAATTTGTACTTTCAGTTACACCGATTAGTTTCCCATTCAAAAAAATCAAGAAACTTTGATTAATGAATCCGGCGGATTTTGCTTTAATCCTTAAATTAGTGGCTTGTAACTCTGACGAGAAACCGAAACGCCAATCGTTACTCCATTGGGATGCAGTATTTAATTGGCAAATTTCAGAGCTAGCATTCTTTTCATTTTCATCTACGAAACCTTTCAGCCTATTAATTATTTGGGACTCAAGAGGTCTTAGCATTCCTGTGTAGACCCATAATAGATACAGGATCTTATTGACTTTCTGCGTCCTTAAAATTTTCACAAAGTTTCGTAAGCTCGGTGTCCGATACCAAATTGCGTGGACAATATTACGTGCATAATTGGTCACCAAATAGCAAATTCCTTCAACTGAATTAGTAATTGCAGTAATACGTCGCCTTTCAAACTTCCCTTCAAAACTACTCGGAAGTCCTATTCTCTCAATGGTATTGAAGTAAGTTTCAAAAAGAGAGTAGATGCCTAAATTTTCAACTAATTGCCTCGTCTTTTCAAAATTTTGAGAATCTAGGAGTGTATAGACATCCATGATCGCTTGTGATTCATCTTCGTCTTGCACATTTAAGCCTCCATGGATTAAAGCGTGACAAATGAGATGTTCTTTATTAGGTAACTTTACTGGGATTCCGGAAAACTCTTGTATGACTGGTGAACTGTTCATCATATTCTCAAAGAGCCTTCTCGAGTCTCTTTCTTGGACAATATGAATATCAATTTCTAAAGAACCTTCATTAACAAAATTAAGTTCTAAAGATTGCACTTTTTGATTAGTATGTGTGCATTTGTTTGAGAACATTCTACTGAAACCTAAAGAAATCAAAATCTGCTGCAACTTGTGTAAATCTGATTTATTTATAAGTAAATCAATGTCTCCCATGATTCTCGCCCCAGGAGGTCCAATAAGCATATTGATCGCACCGCCTTTTAGAAGTCTGTAATTGATAGCTTCTTGGTGAAGGTTTTCGAGTACGGGTTTTAATTGCATAAACAGCTCTGTGTTTCTTGCCCAACTATGTCTATAGGAGCCCCTTAATTTCAGTAATTGGTTTCCACTTAACTCGTCTTTGCAATTCAAATAAACTACAGGAAGGGTTCGAGTTACCGAATGCTCAAACTCTTCAATTTCACTTATCAGGACCAGTTCTTGCCATTTCTTTAGTGCCAGCTCAGTGGGCAATAGTGCTGCACCAAGAGCTAATTCCTGTTTGCGATTTGTCATTTGTTTCTGGCAATATTCTTACGAACTATTTCCAAAACTGTTTTAGTTGCCAATTCCTTCTGTAACACCCAACTATTTGTCTCATGAATCCTTCTATGAAATAAAATCTCTTCAATTTGACCATACTTTATTCCTGCATCTCCTGCTCTACTCCACCACTCGTAAAGCCAACCAAAATGGCCTTGGCTTTCATCTAGTAAACCGTATTTAAGAAATGTTTCCTTGCGAAAAGTTGATGCGGTAAAAAGGCGGCTTGGAGGAAATTCTCTGGATGACTCAAAATACTGATCTGTAATTTCACTCTTTTTAAAATTTAGTGCTGCTGAACTTACAACTTCAAGGCTTAGATTCTCATTCAGAAAACTTATTTGTTTTTCCTGCTTAGTAGGTAGCCACAAATCATCCGCATCTAGAAAGGCAAGATAGTGTGACTTCGCTTCTTGAATGCCCTGATTCAAAGCTGCAGAAAGCCCAGACCTTTTGTTTGAAATTATCTTGACATCAAAATCAAAAGACTTAGCAATTTCTACGGTGCGATCCTGAGAGTAGTCATCAACAATTATCAGCTCGTTAGGCAAAAGTGACTGCGCGAAAACACTTTTGAGAGTCTCTTCGATGTATATTTCAGCGTTTTTCACACCCATTATCAATGTATATTCGGTTTGATTCACAGAGTACCCACTAGTTCAGTCAAAGATGTCAAGTTTTTGTGATTATTTGTCGATAGTGCCATTCGGTAAACCGGAACGCTACTCACTATCTTGACTAAGCGCTTGAAGTTATTTGCGTTTCCTCCCATAATTTCGCGCAAGGAATTCGGTGCCATGAGTTTTATGGCATCTACCGAATTTAGCCTCTCAAAGTGATTCAGGTGTGCAAATATTGGTAAAATAATTGCAGTAAGACCTGCTTGCTGAATGAATTTATCGCCAAATTTTTCTAAATCAATAATGCTTTTAGACTCTTGCGAGTCTTCCATTTTGAATGTTGAAATACTTGAGATATCTAATGGATTTTTTACTGTGTCTACTTTTGCATATTTATAGATTGAATAAATAGTTCCACCTTCAACAAGAGCAACGTCATCTGCCATCATTGGATATCCATTTAGTAAGCAAAGCAACGCCAATGTTGATTTTCCGCTTCCAGATGGGCCATTAATAAGTAACCCTTTGTCCTCAAAACACACACTTGAAGCATGCACTATTTCTGCCTCAAAATCTTCAGCCATCCAGCTCAACATCAGCCTAAATGGCGTCACGAAGGAGTTGAGAGAAATTTGCTGATCCGGCCCGATCCAAATGGAACCTAACTTCTTCAACGTGTCATATACAAAAATAAATCCTTGAGATTTATCAAATGCAATTCGGAAAGGGTCCGTGAGTGAGAATGCTAGTGAATGATCAGAGTGTAAAAATTGATGCGCCCAAGTGAGAGAAGGTAAATCTATTTCCGGAATTGATCTCCAGATCTGCAGGGTAAATTCTGGAAATTTGGATTCGTCTTCAATAAATGCTTTAACAACTAGGGCTCCTACCCCATCATTTACGTTTAGGTGCAATTTGATTGCTTTGGATCCAAACTTTATGGTTCTATCTTCACCCTTATCTGTAAGATATTTACTCGAATTTTCGAAAAATTCATGCGCAAACTTTTGAGGAGGGCTAATCATTCTTTTTAATAGGCCAGCCATCAAGACTTGTATCGTGAATTGGGTCAATTAAAAGCAAATCGGCAAGGTCATCAAAAACTAATAAAGTAGGGGCTATCCATTTTGTTCTTTGATAATCCTCTGGCAAAGTTATTGGCACAAAAGTGCTTTCGCTAGTTTCCTCAACTATTTTCTCTGAAATTAGTTTGAGTAGAAATTCAGAAATATTAGAGGCACTTGCTTCAAAATCATTGAACTGGGTCGTTAGAATCTCATTCCAGAGAGACTGATCAATACGATTTTCTAATAAAAATAGTACGTCTGCAGCTGGACCATTTGCATTAAAATACTTACCGGACTGAAATGAGATAATTACCATTTCGCCATCAAGACGCTCGCAAGATATTCCGCTCGAATTTACTTTCAATTGAGTTGGCGTAAATGAAGTCATACCCAACTATAGCAAATCTAGTAGCTGTATCACATCAATTGCGAAATCTTCCAACGTTCTGACTTCTTTCCATGTCGCATAATTGGTAGGTAATTTTAAGACCTCTAGTATCTTTATGCTTAATTCTTGAGCACCGCCCTCAAAAAAATAGAGATTGCTGTAGTTTCTCTCTCGAAACACTGGGATGTCACGGGCTATGACTTTTAATCCCTGGGCAAGTGCCTCTTCAATGTTTAGACCGAAGCCTTCGTCATAGGAGACGGCAAAAGCTAATTGAGATTCACTATACATCTCATTAATTTCTTCATCAGATAAACCTTTGTGCCAATTGAGTCTCTTATTAAACTCTGGGTGGTTTTGTATGAGATCGATGAGATCATCAACAAACCAACCTATATTTCCAACTATATTTAACTTTATTTCAGAACCTTTTGCCCATAGGATTTCAAATGCTTCGATGAGCTGGATATGAGCCTTCCGTGGTTCAATTGTCGATAGATATACACAATTTAGCTGATCAAGCGTCTTGATAGAGATTTCTGCTTTATCTTTATTAAAGGTCCCTAAGGGCACAACTTCTATCCGTGCAGAATACTTCCAGCCAAGTTTTTCAATATCAGACTTAACTTGATGTGAAGTGACAATCACTATATCTGCGACTGAAAGTGTCATTTGTAAATAAAGTTGAAAAAGATTTTTACTTTGATGCTGGAATTTAGAATCTAAATTGGTTTTAGGCGTAAGAAACCACTCCGGGTTTTTAATGGGCATTATGTCGTGAATAAGTGAGATCACTTTAACTTTCTTTTCCTTTTTTAATTCAAGAATTCTCGTAAAAGGGATGCTTGCATTAAGAAATCCTAGAAAAATATACTCACACTCTGAAATATCACTAAGTGGTTTTGAGATAATCTGGTCTAAAGCAATTTTTGGATGCAATTTAACGAAATCTATGTCACCAGCTACCGTATAAATGGGCACTAGTTCATATTTATTAGGATCAATTAATTTAGAAAAATGCCTGTGAAACTCAGCGTCCACTCTTTCAACCCCGGTGAATTTCCCTGCATGAACCAGCCCCGTGATGTCTAGTCCTATTTTCTTCACCTGATGCACTTGTAAACCCTCCTCAAGGGTAAAGTATCTTCATTAAGCGAACTTTTATATCGATTCAGATAGATTTCTTCTTCTAGTGAAGAAATCACGGGTATAACACTGGAGGCAACTTGAGAATCCTGCATTGGGCCTTTCCATTCACGCTCAGTAAGGGTGGCCAATCTGTTTTCATAGAAAGAATTGCATTAGAATTCTCAAAGTTGGGTCACACCACAGGAATCATAACTGCTCAGACCTTGCCTGATGAGGTTACTGCCCTAGAAACTCATTTTAGGAATTTAGTTAGTCTCTTTCAACTGCCCTCGGATCACGTTGCCCCTGGAGTCCACTCTCGTACATATGGCGAGCTAAAACATAGTATAGAAAATTTTGCTCCGGATATAATTCACATTCATAACCTTGAATCATCAATGCTGGTCTATTTACGAAGCTATCTGAACATGAGCACCAAAAAACCTCTGGTAATTATCACCGTGCATGACCTGTCCACCTTAAGGAAGTTAAAGCATCTCGAGAAAATATCACATCTAAATAGGTTCTTTGATGCAGTTATTTTCCCAAGTAAGTATATGCAGGAAACATTTGCTGCATATGAGGGTGGCAAGAAACCAATTTTCAAAACTATTTATAACGGTGTTCCTCTAAAGCCGGAAGTAGAAGTTCGAGATCGAAATCATCTGCAACTTCTATTTGCAGCAGACTTGCAAGAACATAAAGGCGGGGTGCTTTTGTTGAGTGCTTGGAAAAAGCTATTCCATGAATTTCCCGATGTAAAATTGAAGATCGCTGGGGATGGCCCCACTAGAAGTTTCCTAGAGACATACGCCAAGTCAATGCAATTTGAAGAGCAAGTCGAATTCTGTGGATGGCTCTCACAGGATCAACTCAACCAAGAGTTCTCAAGAGATTGCGTGCTGGTGATTCCGTCCCTTGTTAGTGAAGCATTTGGCCAAATAGGTGCTGAAGCTTCCATGTCTGGAGTTCCGATAATTGCTAACAGAATTGGAGCCTTAACGGAAATTGTGGAAGATGGATTAAGCGGTTTCACTGTTACAACAGGAGATACACAAGAATTGGCAACAAGAATACGCGATTTACTTACAAATGATAACTTGCGCCGCTCCATGGGTGACGCGGGCAGAATTCGTGCAATCTCAAATTTTGAGCTTTTGACAAGTGTTAAGTCTTACGAAGATCTTTGCACTTTTATAATGGACTCAAGAAGTTAAAAAGGGGCTTTGATCAGATTTATTCCTTTGAAAATTACTTGCAAGCCTATTTCGGTAAAATTTTTCGAATTATTAAAACAGTTACTTTTCTTTTCCCAGCCCAGTCTCTTATGATTCTGGGTACAAATGAATATATGATTTTTATTGGTACGAGACTTATAATTCTGAGAAAATGAAATAGGTGAAAGCTTTCAAGTTTTATACCCGGATTTTTTTTGAGTGAATTTACTAATGCCATAGAAATTGATAAAGAGAAATACTTAATGTATTTCCTATTATTTAAGGCATGTTCCAATTCTCTACGTGCCAATCGTAGAACCAACCCATTTTGTGGCAAATTCGTGGGATAAAGAGGGTGCAAAGAAGTAGTAGCTTCCTTCGCCACAAATCTTGAATTCAAATTTATGCCTAAAGGATCAAAGAGAAAATGCCAGGCATTAGGACGTAGATCAGCTTCAAAAAGAAGATAGCCGTATTCTTTTGAATGAAAAAAGCCGCAACTTGCAAAACCATTCGCTTTTGCCAATTTTCCAAACTGATTAAGGATTTCAATAAATGATCTATCTTCTGGATTAAAATATTTTCTAGCAAAACTTATGCCAAATTCGCTAAATGATTCTACAATTTCCGAAAACATCCAGCCAGTTAGATACCCATTCCAAAAGTATGCTTCGACAGAATAGAGCTTTGACTTGATGTTTTCTTGTAAAATCAAAGGAGTCATAGATTCTGCATCTACGAAACTAGATAACTGTGCATAGTTCTCAATTCGAAAAACGCTATGCCCGCCGGCCCCTCTATCACTCTTGATAATGATAGGAAAAATCAGATCTTTTTCGAAATTTTGTAACTCTTTTTGATTCTTAATTATTTGAGTTTTTGGATGTGGAATCGAATTTCTCAAACAAAACTCGCTAAAACCCACTTTTGAACCTAATATATCAAATGCTAACTCATTCCCTACAGGCAGAATCGATTTCTTTTCTTCTATGGTTAAATCTGATCTTGATAATTCATAGAGTTCCTCATCTGAGCTAAAGACAAGCAGAGTGAATTCATTCTTGCTTTTCGCGAAATCAAGAGCCATTTGTTTTAATTCATATCTATCGGCAGCGACGTATTTAACCACATGGAATCCCTGCTTTTTCAGATTTTTCATTAAATCTATACTGTTAGGTCTGATGCTTGCGATTTCAGTGTCATTCAAAGTAAGGAATATGAATTTCTCTATCTTGTTCACACTGTTATCCCTTCAAAATGCGAATACATATTCTTTGTTGGCAAGGCCATGAGGTACATTATGTATGTGAAAACCGCACTCATCACTGGGATTACTGGCCAAGACGGTACTCACTTGACGTCACTCCTTTTGAAAAAAGGGTACAAAGTAGTCGGCATGGTCGATGGAACTGACCGTCAAAGGGATTTGGATCTTCTGGCTAGATTCCCGGAAGTTGAGTTAGTAACTAGCGACTTAGGCAATACCCCACAAATCAATGAGTTAGTCCAGAGCGTTCTTCCTGATGAAATTTATAACTTAGGGGCATTGACCTTTGTTGGAAAGAGTTTTGATGAACCCGAAAAGACTGTAAACATCACTGGTTTGGGTGCAATACGAGTGCTTGAAGCAGTAAGGCGAGTCAAGGATATTAAGATTATCCGTGTATACCAAGCATCCAGTTCAGAAATGTACGGTGATACCAAACAATTCCCGCAAAATGAAGAGGTTCCATTCTCTCCAAGATCTCCTTATGCATACGCAAAGGTTTTGGCACATAATGCAAGTGTTAACTATAGGAGCGCATATGGGATTCATGTGAGCACTGGAATCCTTTTCAATCATGAGGGTGAATTTAGGGGGGAGGAGTTTGTTACTAGAAAAATCACTAAGAATGTCGCAAAGATCAAGCTCGGAAAAATTGAGCGATTTGAATTGGGATTATTGGAGCCAAAACGTGATTGGGGGTATGCAGGCGATTATGTAGAAGCAATGTGGCTCATGCTCCAACAGGAGAAACCAGATGATTATGTTATTGCTACGGGAGAGAGTCATTCGGTCAGAGAATTTTTGAGTTTAGCCTTAAATCTGGCTGGTCTTCATGAAGATATTTCAAGGTATGTTGATTTTGATTCTAAATTAACCCGCCCAACAGAAGTTATGCATTTATTGGGTGATTCAAGTAAGGCTAGAAGAGTACTTGGGTGGGAACCTAAGAAGAGCTTTAATCAGTTAGTTGAGTTAATGTTAGAAAATGACCTAAAACTTGAAGCAATCCAGATTGACTAAGTTGTTGGGTAAGAAAGTTCAAAATCTGAAAAAACAGGGATTTCGACTTTTTTTAGCTAGTCTATCTACAAAGTTATTTCTTAACTATCCATCCATTTTTAAATTCTCGCTTCGTGCCTATAGATTTTTTAAAAGTGTAGTAAATAGATGCAAACTACTCTTAGTAGTTTTAGTCCCAATTGAAAAAGTACCAGAACGAACTATATATATTGTTGAATCACCTAACGACTTTCAAATCCTTCGAGCAGGTATTAGCAAAGTTGAGACATATCTACACGCTCAACTTAAATTGAATGAATCACAAGGCTTCCGTGTGATTGGTGTGCATTGGAACGGAAAAGCTTTTGTAACTTCTAATCAACAAACTGTGAATAAGGCAGGAAAACATTGTTTCAAGAAGCAAGTTGCAGTTTGGAGTCCCTCTCAGGATGATTTAGTTTTCTTTTCCTCTTTTAATGAGTATAAACGTCTTAATACTAAAGATTTTCGAAAGATTAAGCAGAGGTGCAAAATTGTGACGAGTGTTTATGACATCCTTCCTCTGACAAATCCTGAGTGGTTCAAGCCGCACATGGTCACTTCATTTAGGGATAGATTTGCAATCGCTTGGAACCATTCAGATCTTCTAGTTGTAAACTGCAACTACACAAAGAATCAAATCCAACTTTTAGTTAAATCTGAGCCTTCTCTTCAAAAGACACAATGTGAGGTAGAAGTAGTTCATCTTTGGGATGTAGCGGATTTAAGTGATTTCCTAAACGATTCGACTGAAAACAAACTCCGCCAAATTTTGAATTCATTTGAGTACTCTTTCCCTCTAGTAATTATGATCTCGACAGTTGAACCACGAAAGGGTCATGTGGAGCTAATTGAAGCTGCTAAAGCAGCGTGGAGCACCGGGGCAGAATTCAACCTTTTGCTGATTGGGCAACAAGGCTGGATTGATGCTATTTCCTTTAACAAGTTTCATAATTTCTTGGAGGGGTTCAAATCCAGATCAATTTGGCTTTCAAATGTAAATGACCACTTACTTGCCCAACTTCTCAATTCTGCAAGTATCTTGGTTTCACCTTCACTAAGCGAAGGGTTTGGCCTTCCTGTAGCAGAAGCACTGAATATGCAGGTTCCTGTTCTTGCAAACGCAATTCCCGCATATAAAGAAATTTTCGGTGGGGCAGTAGTCTTTTACGGCAAGGGTGAAGAATTTGAGTCTCTGGTAGATTCTCTCTCTAACATTGCAACGGTCATTGCTAAAGGCAAGGAATCTATTAACCAATTCACATATCCTTCCACTAACACTCTAAGTGAGTTGATCTCAGCCTTTGAGGGGGCTTAAATGGCACATACTTATGAACGAATAGAGGTATTTATCTCTGCACCGAATGGATGTGCTTCTGCGCTAGAGCTGTTGAAGTGCCTGAATGAACAACTAGATTCCAGTTATTGTGTAACAATTCTAGAAAATTTTGATAACTGCTCAAACATAAATTTGCCTGAATTTGAATTCATTTTGGAACACGCTCACTATTTAACTCTTGAAGAAGCAGAAATGCGACGAGACTCTTTTCTTACAAGTAAAAGTGAATGGTTGGTTTATCTTGAAGATCACGTGCTAATTGGAAGTACTTTCATCAAAGAGCTTCATGATTATATTTCGAATTCAAGAGCATCTGGCGCTGCAACATTTTATGCTGTAAACGGGACTCCAAAGAGTTTGGGCTCAAGAACTTTATTTTCTTGGGTTTGGGGAATGGCTGAATCCAAGCTCTTCCCTCAAAAGCCGGAGCCCGTTTGTTCTGCTTTTGTTTTAAATCGTAGCTCAGTTTCCAACCATCTAAAGTCAGCTAATAGCAAATTGAAAATAGGTGAACTTGAAACAAAGTTGATCCCTGAAATTATCAATAACTCTGACTCTGACTTCATGACATTTATGGAAGTTTCGCACTTTGAATATGTGGGTCTAAGAGTAGGAGCGCTAGCTATTTACTCTAACTCTAGAATCATGGGTCATCTTGAAAAACAGTTGATTCCGTCGGCGACCTGGCCATTTCACATGTTTTCTCGATACATGCTTCGTCCCTTGCGTATACATAAGAAAGTGCCAAAGACTTACTTGGAAATCTGTTGCCTCTACTACGTAGCTTGCGTTGGCTTAGTAGGAGTCATCGCAGGAAGGTTATTTGGGATTTGGAATGCCGATATAAATTTGGCGAAAGCTCATCCGAAAATATCTTAGCCAAATACAAAATAAGAGCGGTGAGGCAATTAAAAATCAACGCCCATTTGCTGCCCGTGTCACACGGTCACGGATAGCCACGGCGATCCCTATACCGATTGGCTGAACAACTACGACCTCTGATAATCCTTGAGCATCTGCCTCTCGAAGTGCCGAGTAGAGAATCCTTGCAAACTCTTCATCATCACCTGGTGATGCAAGACGAACAACTCCTTCAGGGGTTTCAATGGCAGTTAATGCAATTAAACCTTGACCTGCAACTGCATTCTCACGCAACAACACCTTTGCAATTGGTGCGTAGTGATTTTCTAGTGATCCACTCACGCGAATCTCTTTATCACTGCCCGTAGTTTTTAAGCCTGTGCACTCTTCAATCATTGCAACACTAATGGCGCCAGGTCGTAGCACCCAAGGTGCTGCGCCCGTGCAATCAATAATCGTTGACTCAATTCCCACGACACATGCCCCACCATCTAAAACCAAATCATCTTTGGATAAGTAATCTGCCAGCTCTTCAACTACAGCCGCAGCAGTTGTGGGGGAGACACGACCAAAGCGATTAGCACTCGGTGCTGCCACGCCCATACCGCCAGCCTTTTCAAAGGCTTCTAGTAACGCCAGCGCCACAACATGATCTGGTACTCGTACGCCAACAGTGTCCTGTCCGCCTGTTACAAAATCACCTGCTAACTCACTTCGCTTTAACACCAATGTCATTGGCCCTGGCCAAAATTCTCGCGCTAGCGCAATTGCATATTCAGGCACATCACTTGCCCATTCACCCATGCGATCCATAGATGCAATATGAACGATTAAAGGATGATCATTAGGTCGTCCCTTTACAGAATAAATCCTTGCCACAGCCTTGGAATTAGATGCATCTGCGCCTAGGCCATAAACCGTCTCGGTTGGAAAGGCTACTAAATCCCCTGCAATTAAGCGCTTTGCGGCAGAGGCCATGGCATCTGCCGTGCAGTTAGAGAGGAATTGGCTCACCCCTTAATTCTCTCACTTTTCTCAGCATTTATTAACGCCATTACAAGCCTATGAGCGATAATGGAGACATGAAACTAAACCGTATTCGCACAATCGCATCCATCATCACCGTCGCTGCAGTTGCAGGTGTTGTGGCCCTTGCCATTCCAGCCAATGGCGCTGGCACCACAGATAACCGCTACATCACTGTCACAGGTGTTGGCACAGTCTCAGTTGTCCCGGATGCAGTTCGCTTTAATGCCACAGTCTCTGCCCTTGCATCTACAAATGCAGCAGCACTCTCTTCTGCCAGCAAATCAGCTGCAGCTGTGCGCGCAGCGCTGAAAGATAAAGGAATTGCAGTAAAAGATATTCGCTCTGCAAATATCTCTGTCTACCCTGAATACAACTGGACACAAGAAGCAGGGACAAAGATCACTGGCTACCGTGCATCACAATCATTTGATGTTCTAGTTCGTTCTGCATCAAAGGCTGGTTCAATCATTGAAGCGGTCGTCACTGCAGGTGGCGACAATGTTCAACTTGGTGGAGTTATTCCTGTAACTCTTAATCCATCAGCTGCAACAGAAGATGCACGCGCAGCAGCGGTTGCTAATGCAAAGTCAAAAGCAACTTCATACGCAAAGCTTCTTGGAACATCAGTCGGCAAGGTGCTTTCACTTGAAGAGCAATCTTCACCTGTGTACTCATCACCATTCCCAATGGCTAAGGCTGGAATGACAGCTGATGCAACACCAGTAGAGATTGATCTAGGTGAGCAGGATGTAACGGTCACAATCACCGTTCGTTGGGCGCTTAATTAATAGGTAATTTTCCTTTAAGCAGAAGAGCCGCTACTTCCAATTCCGGGGGATAGCGGCTTTTTTGCGCTTAATAATCGGGTTTGGTCGCACGCATAAACGCGGGTAAGATTGCCAAGCCTTGAAACGTCCCCATCGTCTAGGGGCCTAGGACATCGCCCTTTCACGGCGGTAACACGGGTTCGAATCCCGTTGGGGGCACGCACGAAGAAGTAGTAACGGCTTTAAGGTGACATAAGAGCCACTTATGTTTATTAGTTTTACTTAAGGCCCGGTAGCGCAGTTGGTTAGCGCGCCGCCCTGTCACGGCGGAGGTCGCGGGTTCAAGTCCCGTCCGG
>Ga0194047_10001085_pt1 | contig 17123 bp, 15 predicted proteins | sample JunL225m_MetaG_2_FD_160070 | JGI IMG/M metagenome (GOLD analysis project Ga0194047, IMG submission 160070) | Anoxic zone freshwater microbial communities from boreal shield lake in IISD Experimental Lakes Area, Ontario, Canada - Jun2016-L221-5m | ecosystem: Environmental > Aquatic > Freshwater... | reverse complement strand
GTTTGGCACGGTCTGCCACGAGTTGAGCCTGAAGCGGAGCAGTCATAGTAAAACTCCTTTCATTGAGAAAATGAAAAGTGGAAGAAGTGAACAGGTTCAGCGGGTGGGAAAAAGAAGGAAGGTGGAGAGAAAAAGTGAGTTAATGCTGGAAACTGTGAACTGCTCACACTAAAAGGATAGAAGGAAAGGATTCAAAGGTGCGGTAGTTTTTGATACCTGCCCAAACCTACGGTCAGACTGGTCAAAAATGAGTTTTACCAACGGGGGTGGTCAAGCAGTAAAACGAATTGAAAGGGTGCTGCACCCGGCGAACAGTACACATCTTGCAAGAAAACTCGTAGCACCTTACATGTTTCTTGTTGCAGAACCTGCTGAAACTCCTGCTGACTCGGTAAGGGTGTAAGGCTTTGTGGATTTGAGGTAGTGACCTCACTTGTATTAGACTTCTTTTTACTAACAGGCATAACAATTCTCCTTTGCTTTACTGAAAGTAATTAACAAATGGGACGGTAATTATGCCTGTATTATTTATCTTTTCTTCCCTTCTGCCAACTCCTCTTCCTTACACATAATTCGGGATTCCATCCCCCAGATTGCCCTAACAAATCGCCTTATTCTTCGCAAAAAAAACTGCCTCTTGAGAGAGGCAGTCAGTGCTATATAAACTAATTATAAACTAATTTTTTTTGATTTCTTCGGCTTCTTCGACCTCTATCACATCACTCGCTTCAAACTTACTTGTAGTTCGTCCTGTCATCCGTCGGTACACCTTCAAACCATCGTTGAGCCAGATGTTGAACTCGTTTCCCCACGGTATCAGGGTTTTGAAGATTCCAAGTCGATTGACCGAATTAATCAATCCGGTTGGTCCCATCACAACATGGTCTAAGGTAACTCGGACAGAAAAGCTGATTAAATTGCCTTCTGGTACAATCTTTCCTTCGGGTGTACCACGTAAGAATTTGAAGAATAGGCGGCGCAATTCTTCAACGCGCGTTAAAACTACTACTGTGGCATCCGGATTATTGTTGTCAAACCCAACCTGACAACCCAGTCGCATTCCCATATCCAACCGACCTTTGGTTAACCACGCTTTTTCTGCTTCGCTAAGTGGGGAAAGATTCTCAGCGCCCGAAATAACACGGCATTCACAGGTGGAACATGCCCCGTTGCCGTTGCACATAAAACCTATGTGCGCCCCGTTGCGCCGCGCTACATCCAGCAAAAGGTCTCCCTCTGCTCCCTCGAACTCTTCATCATTAATTATAACTTTAGGCATACTTGGCTCCTTCTTGAAAGAAAATAAGGATTGCGCCTTCCTTGTTTATACTTTATCACAAATCTGGCTTATAGGTTGAATGGATTACAATATTAGGTTAGAATCCATACTCTATAGTGTAAGAAAGAGCAAAAAAATGTCAAATCTGATTGAACGAGATAAGGAACTAGAAGTCATACGCCGAATCGCTGTAGCACAGGGACAGGCGCGTCTATTGTTGATTCTGGGCGAAAGTGGCAGCGGCAAGAGCGCGTTATTAAATAAAGCACGCGCCGATGGTTACTTTGGCGATTATCGTTATTTCGGCGCAAGTATTCATAATATCGAGGATTTACTAGACGAGATAGCTCGCGCCAAATATGCACACATAGCCATGTGGGCGCGTGAGGTTGATTTTAAGGTGGAAGCGGCACAGGTTGAGCTAACCTTGCCCGATTTGAATGTTCCAAATCCCTTTGAGCCACGCTTACGGGCGGTACAGGCTATACCACCGGAAGCTTTGCATTATCTTATCCGCAAGCTTTACAATTCCTATGATATGTTGGGGCTATCGGCAGATACGGCTCTATTCGTCAAGACCGGGCTTGAGCATTTGCTACAACTGAATGCCACTAATCTGAATCAATTACGCACTTTTGTGAGCCATAACTTAAAGCCGAACCTTAGCGAGGATGCATGGGAACTTTATCTACGCCCTGACGAAACGCTGGCTGGTACGCTTGGCAAAATGCTTGCTGCTAAAGGACAAAATGTTCTGCTGGATAATTATCGCGATTTCGACTCAGCCCGTTTGTTATCGCAAATAATAAGCAATGGCGAGCTTTTCTGGTCGCTGGTGGTAGAAGATGAGCCAGCGTGGGTTTCTAGCTTGCCGTCTAATGTTAAGGTTGAACGCATCACCCTTTCCCAGCTTTCGCAAAAAGGGTTCGATATTTACCTTGAACAAAGTGCTTTAGTAAAACCGGACTCTGACGAGGCGTTGCGGCTTTATAAACTGGCACAGGGGTTGCCGCTAACGCTAGGCATGCTGGCAAAACTTCAGTCTAAAGGCATCCCATTGGTAAATCTAGAAGCGGCAGCAGCGCGAACTCCTGGCAATTCGTTGGAAGGGATTTTCCTTTATTTTGTCGAGGAAAGTGGGCTACTAACCGAGCCTCAGAAATCCGCACTCTACGCGCTTGCGCTTCTGCGCCATCTTCAGCCTGATTTTGTCGAAGATTTCGCTATAAGAGCAGAAACTGCCGGATTCCCAATTACCTCTGAGACATTAACACAATTGGATAACGAATATCCGTGGCTTTGGGACAATAGCGCGAATGCTGATAGCCTTTGGAAACCGCTCCACCCTTCCCTGAAAGCCCCGTTGCAGAAATGGTTGATGGTGGAAAAGCAGCGGTTCAGCCGTCCGGTTCAGGAGGGTGTGATTGAACCGGCACGAAATGCTATTGCAATGCGGTTATCTGCTCGCGAACACCATCTGGTAAATCAATCTGACGACAACGGCAGCCTCTCCACTCGCGCCCGTGACCCTGAATGGGGCGAATTGGTACTTGATATGGCATACTATCGCTGGCTACTGGATGAAGCGGTGGGCTGGCTTTTCGCTATTTCGCGTGCGCTAATGGCGTTGGCTTATAACCCCTCGCTGGCGCAACGTTTTTATGAGATGGGGATGAGCATTTCCTATTCATTCTATACTGAAGGGCGCGAGTTGCTTCCTTGTTTGCGTGCGCTGCTGGCTGATAATTACACCCTTACCTCGCCCCGCTCCATCTTTGAGGAAAAACTCAAAGCGTTAGATGTGCTGGAAAGTCTGACCACAACCGAGCGCGGGCGTTGGTTCAAGCAAGAAAATCTGGGTTTGCGGCAAGGTGGCAAGGGCAGCGGCGAAGCTGAAATTAGGGGAATCCTGCGCTGGTTACAGGGTCTGGTGCAGGAGCAAGCTGCACAGTACGACCGCGCCGCTTCGCTATACGAGAGCGTACTGTCAACCAACGTAGAGATGCCTGAATTGAAGAAGGTTGCAGCACGCTCTGGGCTTTATATGGCGTTGCGCTACCGCTTGAAAGGGGCGAAAGAATCGGCTCTCAGCGCCTTGCAGCGTACCATCGAGCTTGATTCAAGCCTTGAACAAGCCCACCGTATATTGTTATGGCAAGGGATAACGATGAACCGCCCCGATGTTATCTTGGAAGCGGTGCAAGGGCTTGGCAAAACTGAAGATTCAGACCAATTGCTTGATTTATACAGCGCGTTTGCGCTCTGGTTACAAGGGCGTTTGCCTGAAGCGTTGAGCGCTGCACGAGCTTTTAAAGGTCAGGCTGGGCAGCAATATTTCAATCGGCTTATAGGTTTTGCGGAACTCGAAACAAATCCAGAAGGTCTTGAACAAATACTTGCCCAACTACCTTAAAATATTTGCATTGGATAGAATAAAATCCAGAACTTTCACCTAGAACATTAAAAATGAATCTGGATTAGAGACACTTTGCTCAAGCCCCTTGCCTGAAACTGTGCGATATTTGGGATAAAGGCTGTGCTATAATGCTTTTAAATTAGCCTTAAAATAAATTAAGGGAATAATTACGCTATGCTAGAAATTGAACGCAAATTCTTGGTAAAAGAAGAGCTATTGCCGTCATTGCCGTCTGGACATCATCTTATACAAGGCTACCTGTCATTCGGTACGCCCAGTGTACGAGTCAGGCTTGATACGGCTGAGAGTGGTCTAAAAAACGCTTTCCTAACTATTAAGGGCAAAGGAATGGTCAGCCGCGAAGAATTTGAGTACGCGATACCCTTTGACGAGGCAGAGCAACTTCTGAAATTGTGCCAAGGCGCGGCAATAGCCAAACGGCGCTATATTTTCTCGGTAGTGGGTGAACCGAGCTTAAAATGGGAGTTGGATGTCTTTGAGGGAGAAAATGCCGGACTGATGGTAGTGGAGGTAGAATTGCCTCACGAAAATTATACTTTCCAACTACCAGATTGGATTGGGCAAGATGTGTCCGAAATCGCAGCGTACAAAAACATTGCGTTGGCACAGCATCCCTACAAGGCTTGGTGAAAAGAATACAGCGTATCACCGTTTATATTCATGGGACTAGAAACAATTGCTGTGTTTGAGAAACCGATAACTCGTTGGAAAAGATAAGGCAATAGTGGATGAACACTAAATATAATCCGCTTGAACACCAATTGATTATATATGCGCGTGAACTTAAGGTCGTTTATGAGGAGGAGCGCCTCAAACGAAACGAACTTGAGCGAGCTAATGACCGCCTTCGACAGTTAGATGAGATGAAAAGCACCTTCGTGGAGATTGTCAGCCACGAACTGCACACACCCATTACAATTATCAGCGGTTACTTGCAAGTATTATCGGAAATGCTGGCAGATAAGTTACAGCCACAGGAAGCCGAGTATTTCAATCTCGCCAACCAACAGGTGCAACACCTTAGTTTGCTGGTAGAAGATATTACCAATTTTACCTACCTCACCCGGAGCGAACCGCTTTTACACTTGTCCGACCCAGAGTTGACCAATAACCTTTCGATGGTGGTTAAGAAAGAACTTGAAAAACAGCAAAGCTCTATTAACGAAAAAGGCTTATCGGTTTATCTTAATGTGCCTGAGCAAATAACCCCATCCAATATTGAACCTGCCCGCTTCAGAGTAATTGTCGGACATTTATTGAGCAATGCTATAAAATTTAATGAAGTGAATGGCTGGATAAAAATAAATCTTCATCTCACAAATGGTGAGGAAACCGATAATCTTGTGCTAGAAATCGCTAATAGTGGTGTCTTCATCCCTCCCGAAAAAATGGCGCAAATTTATGCTCCTTTTCAGCAAATCGGTTCTCGAAACTACAGCGGGTTGGGGATGGGTTTGGCGTTGGTACAACATACCGTTGCCAGTTTTAAGGGGGAAATAGCCGTTTCCAGTTCCGAGGCGGAAGGGAATTTCTTTAAGGTTACGCTGCCCTATATAACATGGCAAGACCCTGTATTACTGAAACAACGCCTTGAGCATGTGCAATCTCTCAACCTTTCCTATGCGCGTGATTTGCGCCGCCTGTATGAGGAGGAGCGCAAAAAGAACGAGATATTGGCAAAGCTTAAAGAAGAATTGGAAGAAAAACAGCATCGCCTGAACTTGTTCCTTTCAAAATTACTAACAGCGCAAGAAGAAGAGCGCAAGAAAATTTCCAGAGATTTGCATGATGGGCTGGCGCAAACACTTACCTTTGGTCACCAGATGGTAGAAATGATTGAGGTAGAGGTGGAAGATACCAGCACATCTCCTGCCTACAAACGCGCTAGAGAAACCTTAGGTTCGGCTCGAACTGAAGTGCGGCGCATCATTGCCGGGTTGCGCCCCGATACGCTGGATCGCTTTGGACTAATTCCCGCCTTGCGCGAATATTTTAATGCAATGTGCCGCAAATATGATTGGATTGGCAACTTCGATGTAATCGGCAAATTTGGAGAACCCGGTAAGAGTACCATAAGCCCGCAGATAGCAGAAAATTTCTTCCGCATTGGTCAGGAAGCTCTAACGAATGTGTGCAAACACTCCGAGGCAAATCAAGTGTTGGTGCGCCTTGCGCGTAATTCCGGCAGCGTTACTCTAACAGTGCAGGATTGGGGCAAGGGCTTTGAAGTACACAACTGGCAAAATCGCCACCACCTTGACGCTGCTTCGGACAGTAGCGATAATGGAGTTGTCAATATGGAACACATCGGGCTGGTTAGTATGGAAGAGCGAATGCGCTTATTGGGTGGCACAATGACTATTACCAGCAAACCGGGTGCAGGAACAACAATTGTGGCAAATGTTCCGATAAATGAGTAATTATGCACCGAACACTGGTGATTTTTCGCCGCGAATGGAAAGAGATGCGAAAAAACCGCACTCTGCTACAAACTCTGGCTATTCTACCGCTTATTCTGGTTTTATTACCGATGGGGTTGGTAGTATTCTTTAATGCTGTTGTGTTGGATTTTGCCGAGAAAAATCGCGCACCTGAAACTGTTAGCAGTCTCGGTCTGTTAAGCGGAGATGATAATGTAAGGCTGTTGGCGGGTCTGGTAACTATCTGTTTCACCTTTTTTCTGCCCTTGCCCGCAGTCTTGCCGATGACTATTGCGGCAAATAGCGTGGTGAACGAGAAAGAGAAACGTAGTCTTGAACCTTTGCTGGCTACCCCTGTAACCACCAATGAGATACTGTGGGGCAAAAGCCTTTCGGCGATTGTGCCGGGTGTAGTAGTCACTTGGGGTAGTTTTATACTACTGGTGGTGGTTTTGAGTCTAGTTTTAAAGCCCAATGTTTTTGCCAAGCTTGATTTATTGTTATGGTTCGCTATTATCGGTTTTTGGAGTCCGGCATTGGCAACATGGGCAACCCTAGTAGGGGTAGCAATATCATCACGAGCGAAGGATGCACGCGCCGCTTCACAAGCAGGGAGTTTGTTGGTTATCCCCCTGATAATATTTGTTTTTGGGGTAACGCTAGGCTTTATAACGGTAAATTGGCTTATATTTGTAGTGGGATTGCTGGTTTGGGTGGCAGCCGCTGCTATCACTTTCTGGATTGCAGGGAAATTATTTGACCGTGAAACGATACTTACGCGCTGGAAATAAGCTTAAAAATGACTATTAAATTAGCAACAACCAATGATTTGGATTTCGCGCCTTTCTTTTTCCCAATCGAAGCTGGCTGGGCAATTCCACCCACCGATTTGGTAGAAATGGTGTCCGGTACCGCCGAAGATTGTATGATGCGCCTGCTCAATGGGGATGTAGATGTTGCGCCCGTTGACCCTGCCCTCTACGCCCTTTATCAAAACGAGCTTAGAATTTTATCCGCGCTAGTCTATGGCTCAGATATGAACAGCAATAACTTGTTCCTGCTCAGCAAAAAACGGATGGATAGCTTCGAGAAACCGCGCGTGGCAGTTTCGGTTCGTAACCATACCGGAGAAATTTTGCTGAAGGTACTTGCCCGCCCTTACTATGGCTTTGAGCCTGAGATTAAGCCGGTGGCAAGTGACCTTGATGCGCTAAACCTCTTTTCCTCGCCTGAAATTGATATGTGCGTGGTAGGGCGCGAAGTAGGAATGCGTGCTGCCGGACCTGCTGCCGAGCGGGGATACTTTGTAGAGGATATGAGCAAAGCATGGTGGTTGTTGGTAGGGCAACCGCTCCCGTCTGCCCTGTTTGTGGTGCGCCGCGCTTTTGTGGAAAAAGAACCAGATGCTGATAACCAAGTTAGGCAATTAACCCAATTTCTGCGCTCCTCCTTGCAAAAATCCCGCGAATTTCTTTCTACGGTAGTTGAGATTGAGGAAAAACGCACCGGATTGCCTGCCGAAGCATTATCAAAGCATTACAGTTCGCAAAAATACGAATATAACGCAGCGTTTCTGAATGGCTTGCAAGAGTTTTACAAACGCGCTGCTCGCCTCAGACTTATAAGTCCAGTGGAAAACTTCAATTTCTTTCCCATCATAGCCCATGTAGCGCCCGCCCCGGAGAGTCCCCCTCGGCGCACTGTAAGCGAAGATAAGGTTAAGGACAACGATTCAAAAAAAAAAGAACGTAGCGCCCGTTCCCGCGCCCAAGAAAGAGGCATAACCATAATCGAGGGGGGAAAGAAGCCTGAAAAACCGAATGGCGAAGCGAACTGAGGTCACAAGCGCATGCAGATGAGTTCAAACCCGCTAGATGTAGTAATTGTCAGCGCAATTGGAGTGGATACCAATATCTACCTGTATGGTCAGGATATTGATTTTAGCGTAGAGGCGAATTTCTCCCAAAACCTTGATTATGTGGGGCAAGCGGGTGGCTATTCCAGCCGAGGATTTGCCCGTTTGGGTTATCAAACCGCTTTTGCAGGATACATAGGCGAGGATTTTAACGGGAAATTTGTCGCTTCGGAATTGGCTTCGGATGGTATCGAATCGCTTCTGTTTATTGACCCGCAAGGTACACGCCGTAGCATTAACTTCATGAATCGCGATGGCATACGCAAAAATTTTTATGACGCTAAAGGGGCAATGAACCTCAAAGCCGAAAATTCGTTGATTCAAGCGTTATTCCAACGCGCCCGCCTAGCACATTTCAATATTGAAAACTGGGCGCGTTACCTATTGCCGCTTGCGCGAGAAGCCGGACTGAAAATATCTTGCGATATTCAAGATATAGTTGCACTAGATGACCCCTACCGCCGTGACTTCATTGATGCCGCCGATTTCCTCTTTTTCTCTGGGGTTAATTTTAATGACCCTACCCCTTTGATACAAGAATTGCTGCGCCGGAATCTGAACCAAATTATTGTGGTAGGTATGGGTAAAAAAGGATGTGCGTTGGGGAGTCGCGATGGAATTCGTTTCTTTCCTCCGGTAGAGATGGCTGAAGCAGTGGTTGATACCAACGGGGCAGGAGACGCATTGACGGTGGGTTTCCTGAGCAGCTATTGTCTGGAAGGATATAGCCTAGAAGATAGCGTCTTGCGTGGGCAAATCGCCGCCAGATATACCTGTACCATCAAAGCCAGTTCTGCCGACCTTATAAATCGGGGGGAACTGAACTATTATTTCTCCAAGATAAAGCGCAACGGGACATAAACCTTATGATTTTTAGGGGTGCGCTCAATAAGCATCCGTATTTCAAACACAAGGAAAATAGAAAAGGTAACTGTATCCGTTAGCAAATCCGGTTGTCGCTAATGTAAGTTGAAGCCCTGCTTATATATCCGATTTGATATTTCCTGCCAAAAAGTCGAACTATGGGTGGCATCGCGGGGGATGGAAATAATGCCAGAGTCATCGCTGTGTTGGTAAATCCAACGTGAAATGATGTTAATCTCATCAACCGCTTCTTGACCAATCACGCGCCCACCCTTTTTGCCCCAACCGGGTTGCGAGGCTGCCAAACGGGCTTCCCATTCTTCCAATTCAAGCCAAGTCTGTTGCAGTTTTTCGGCGGTTTCTTGTTGGGCGCTGGTATGGTGTAACTGTAACTGTTTACCGAGCCTGCCGGAAAAAATACATAAAACCTCTAAGCAATTTTCGGTGGAGGAGGGTAGGCACAGCAAAGCGTGGTTGCCTTCCACTGCCCTTGCCAAATATTTCTGACTAGCAATTACCTGTTGGGTTTGCGCCAGCGCGTCACGCATAGCAGCAGCTTTTTCAAAATCGCGCTCGGTTACAGCCCGATTGATTCTTTTCCAGATAACATCTAGCACCGCTTCTTTTTCACCGCTCAGAAAATTAACTACCTCATCAATAATTTTGAGATATTCTTCATGCTCGCGGTCTGAATGATTACCAACACAGGGACCGGGGCAACGGTTGGTATAAAGGCGCATGCAAGCGGGGCGGGGCTGACGACGTTTTGCCAAATACTCAATCTCAAAGTTGCGGGTACAATCGCGCACCGCAAACATTTGCTCAATAACCCGAATAGTAGTTTCTACAGCGCGGCGGCTTTGGAAAGGACCAAAATAACGCGCTCCATCATCAAGAATCTCGCGGCAAGATTGCACACGGGGGAATCGCTGCGATAGGTCAATTTTGATAAATGGGTAAGATTCATAATTGCGCAATTGGCTGTTGTAACGGGGTTTGTATTTCTTTATCAGGCGCGATTCAAGCAACAAGGCTTCCAGTTCACTGCCCGTCACAATATGGTCTATACGCTTAATGGCTTCTACCAAACCATCCATTTTACGGGTATAACCCAACGGTTCGCTGTAGTAGCTGCTAACTCTATCATATAGGTTCTTGGCTTTACCAACGTATATCACCCTGTCATCTAGGTCTTTCATGAGGTAAACGCCGGGCTTATCTGGCAAATCCCTAATTAATTCACGCGATAGCACATCGCGAGCGCGAGCAGTGGCGCGATTAGTTAAGCTGCTGGCATCCTCATAGGACTGTCCCCAGCGTGGGCGCGTTACCTTAATTCGCTCCGGTCTTTCTTCTAGCATATCCGACTCAAACAACGAAGGCGCCTCTTGTTTCGGAGTAGCTTCCGGCACAGGAATTTGCGCTTGCTTGACTCGCCCGGTACGTAAATCATCCAGCGTTTCAAAGCCATTCAGGGCGGCAATCTCCAGCAGCTTCATAAAAGCTTCGGCGGTGGTACTTGCATCCCCCAAAGCGCGGTGGCGATTCTTGATGTTGACTCCCATCATTTCTGCCAAACGGTCAAGGTTGGGGCGGCGCATTCCGGGGAATAGGCGCAAAGTCAGGCTGATAGTATCAATTGCCTCGTTGACCAGCGCCGGGCGATGAAGTAACGCCAACTCGTAATTCAGGAAGCGTAGGTCAAATAACACGTTATGCCCAACAATAATCGAACTGCCGATAAATTCCATAAAACTATTGGCAACCCCGGCAAAGGTTGGGGCGGAGGCAGTCATTTGGTTATTAATCCCGGTCAGGGTGGTGATGAAGCCGGGAATACGCCTTTGTGGATTTATCAAGCTCTGGAAAGTCTCAACCTGCTGACCATTCCGTAATTTAACGGCAGCAACCTCAATCATACGGCAACTCTGAGGGTGTAAGCCGGTAGTTTCGGTATCTATTACCACATATTCAAGGCGTTCGAGCGATTGAGAAGCATCTATATGGTTTCGCAAAACCCATTCCCCTCCCGGCAATCGTTGGAACTGTTCCGGGTCATTTAAAACTTTCCCCAGAATACCGCTCCATATTTCCAGCGATTTGGTATTGCCTTTTACCCCAAATACGCCCTGAATCAACGCTGCCTCAGAGGCACGCCCTTCATGTTTTTCCAAATAGAGATAGGCTCGGCGAGTAAGTTCTGCGTAACCTTCAGGTAAATCTGTACCGGTAGTTTGGGACATATCTTTTTTGCACTGTTATAGTAAAACAGAAAACGAATGTTCTTGAATTATAACATAAAAACTGGCGCCAGACTTTTCAGACTGACGCCAGATGTGACTTGCTGTCGTAGAAACTGATATGTTCTAGATTACTCCGCGCCTACACCAGTGCTGGTGCGGAAGTACATCTCGGCGAACTTCGCTTCAGCCGCAGTTTCACGGGTGAACAGTGAACCTACGAATGCGGCCAAGAAGCCGAGCGGGATGCTGATAATGCCGGGATTTTCCAGCGGGAAAATCGCATCCTTGAAGTTGGTGACAGAGTCCTTAGCCGCAAAACCGTTAGGGCCAATGAGGATAAGGATTAGGGAGGAAGCCAAACCAACAACAATACCGGTTACAGCTCCAACGGTATTGAAACGCTTCCAGAATAGGCTGTACACTACTACCGGCAAGTTGGCAGAAGCCGCAACAGCGAAAGCCAAACCTACCAAGTAAGCAACGTTAGCCGTCTTCATAAAGATGGCGAGGAAGATGGAAATCGCACCCACTACGAAAGCAGTGATACGCGCTACGGTAACTTGTTCCTTCTCAGTACCTTGACCGTTGCGAACAATGTTCTGCCAGAAGTCGTGAGCAATCGCGCTGGAAGCGGAGATGGTCAAACCTGCAACCACCGCGAGGATGGTAGCGAAAGCCACTGCCGAAATCAGAGCGAAGAAGATAGTACCACCCACAGCTTGCGCCAACAAAGGTGCGCTCATGTTCGAGCCACCGTTAAGGGTAATGTTAGGACCGGTTACGAGCATTGCTGCGCCGAAGCCCAAGAAGGTGGTCATCATATAGAAGAACCCGATGATGAGCATCGCCCAGATTACCGATACACGAGCAGCGCGGGCGGTAGGCACAGTGTAGAACCGAACTAGAATGTGCGGCAGACCAGCAGTACCGAAAATTAGCGCAAGACCCAGAGAAATCAGGTCGAGCTTGCCGTACACGTTGTTAGTCGGGTCGTCTTTGTACTTGTAGCCGGGCTTGCTGAAGTCCACCGGAGTACCCGCGTTGGTATTTTTGACATAAGTATTCTTCAACGGAGCGGCAAGAGCAGTCACATAGGTAATCTTGCTACCTTTAACGGTTTCAGAGCCTACGGTGATGTCCTTGTTAATTGTAGGAGCAGCAGTGAAAACAAGAGCCTTGTCACCAGCTGTAGCATCGGCAGCAATGGTAAACTCTTTGTCAGCTTGCTTTACTTTGGTGTCCTTGGTAACAGCCGCAGCAAGGGGGTTAGCCAGCGCCAACTTGTAAGTTACAGCAGCAACACCAACAGTTTCCTGTGCCTGAGTAACGCCACCAACGGTTATATCGTTGAATTTGCCATCAGCATTTTTCGAGGGAATTGCGCTAAGTTCAACGGTGTTAGAGCCTGCCGGTACTTCCGCGATAAGAGCGCCGGTGCGAATACGGGTAATTTCGTCGAAGAAATTGCCGATATTGAAGTTGAAGTTTGCCAGCACGATAATACTCAAAACAATAGTACCAGCCATCAGTAGCAGCGCTTTGATAATCTGTACCCAAGTGGTGGCGAGCATACCGCCAAACACTACGTACACAATCATCAGAATACCTACTATGACTACTGCCGTTTCAAAGTCCCAGCCAAAGAGCAATTTGACCAGTGTACCCGCGCCCACCATCTGTGCAATCATATAGAAGGTGCTAACGGTAATGGTAGAGAAAGCGGCGGCAGCGCGTACCGGCTTGGCTTTCAAGCGGTAAGCGAGAATGTCCGCCATCGTGTACTTGCCGCCGTTGCGGAGCGGTTCAGCTACTACTAGCAACACGGTCAGGTAAGCGACTAACCAACCTACCGAATACATAAACCCATCGAAGCCGGAGAAAGCAATGATACCGGCGATACCAAGGAAGGAAGCGGCGCTCATATAGTCGCCTGCAACTGCTACACCGTTCTGCCACGCGCTGATTTTGCGACCTGCCGCGTAGAACTCAGCAGCCGATTTAGTGCGGCGGGAAGCCCAGAAAGTAATACCGAGTGTTACCAACACAAATGCCAAGAAGATTGCGATTGCTGGAGTTTTATCACCCTCAAGTTGTTTAAATACCTGAAAATTAATGCTGGAATGTGGCATTATTTGTTCTCCTTCCGGACTGGGCGACCGGCTTTTTCGTCGCTGTGCTTAACACTGGCAATAATCTTGGTTATCAATTTGTCGAAAACATTGGTGGAAACCCGCAGATAGGCGAAAGCGATAGCCCAAGCCAGAATGAATTGGGAAAGCGCCATTACATATGCGAGGTTAATTGAACCGATAACATCGGTTTCCATTAAGCTTGGGAAGTAATTGATAAGCACCAGCATCCCGAAGTAGTAAACGATGAAGATAATCATCGCCGGGATAATGAAGTTACGGCGAGCGCGGGTAAGTTTTTTGAAGTCCTCTCCCTGTTCAATCTCCTCGTACATGTGGGCTTTTGAAAGTAATTCCTCGGTTACATCTGAAGATGCACCGGATTTGCGTGTAACATCCGCCATTGACGTTCCCTCCTCATATGGCAACACTAACGGGGGAGTATAATTTACCCCTCCAAACGCTGAGCAAGCGCAAAAACTTGACCCTTCTTAATGCAGGTCAGTTCTCAAACCAAATAAGTTGTATAATTTTTATGAAACCATTTGGATAAAATACGCTATATATGTGAGTATAAGATACATGATATTATTTAGCAATACAACAAAATAGAGGTGAGATGCAAAAACGGGGCTGTTTTTTGCATTGTTCATACTATGGATAATATTTTTGCATTTCGGCGATGAAAACATACATTTCAGCGTTCATATTTTCACTTTCAGGGATAGACATAGCCATTTAGTATAAGCTAGAATATAACTACAATGCGTATAACATTCTTAGGCACCAGTTCGGGTACACCCACCCGTACCAGAAACGTTACCAGCATCGCGTTACAACTACCACAACGTGCGGGTTTGTGGTTATTTGATTGCGGTGAGGGTACTCAACACCAATTCTTGCTTTCCAGCTTAAGGCTTTCCCAGTTGGACAAGGTTTTTTTTACTCATCTTCATGGTGACCATCTTTTTGGATTGGTTGGCTTGTTAGCAAGCCGTTCTTTGCGCGGCGGGGAAATCCCGGCAGTAACCCTTTACGGACCTCTCGGATTAAAAGAATACGTAGAAAGTACCCTGCATTATAGCTATACACATCTCGGACACGATATTGAGATGCAAACAGTTAAACCCGGTACTATCTTTGAGGATGAAGAATTCATTGTATCGTGCCTACCGTTAAAACATCGCGTTGAAAGCTATGGTTTCGCCATTACGGAACGGGAACAAACCGGACGCTTTTTGATAGAAAAAGCGCGGGAACTTGGTATCACTCCCGGACCGCTTTATGGAAAGCTCAAAAATGGCGAAATGGTGACACTTCCCGATGGCAGGATTATTGATGGTAAGGAATTAGTGGGACCACCACGCAAGGGACGTAAGATAGTCTATTGCAGCGATACCATCTTCTGCCCGAATGCCATCGAATTGGCGCGAGGGGCGGATGTGCTTATTCATGAAGCTACCTATACCGCTGGGGACGAAGAATTAGCGGTGCGTGGTCAGCACTCAACTTCTATAATGGCAGCGCAAGTTGCCAGAGAAGCCGATGTTAAAACTCTTATTATTACGCACTTCAGCCCACGTTACGAAGCAGATGAGGGCAACGGCTTGAATTTGATGTTACAGGAAGCCCGCTCGATATTTCCTAATACCTTTATGGCAGAAGATTTTTGGAGTTATGAGGTAATAAGACCAAACACATAGGAATATTTCATAGTATCAGCTTGCTATTAAGTGTAAAATTATACTGTTTGTTTGCTGGATTCTTATTGGAAAAGCTTGGCGTTAACCCCTTTACGGTTTATATTTACATGGTATTATAATTGTTAATCAGAATTTCAATGGTCGAACCTGTTTTGATACATTTTTTGCGTTTTAATGTATCTAGCTACAGGTTTAATAAAAGGGAGAGAATTTATGGCAATGCAAATGGAGAGGGCAATGGCTGATGACGAAGAAGACGATTTTATAACGCTTCGCAAGGCAACCTCTGCGGATTATGCTGCTATTCGAGAAGTAGCAACTTTATCCCGACTTCAATCTTTCAAACACTATATGACGGAAGAAGAAGTACACGATGAGGTTGATATTTATTACAGGGACGACGTTCTTAACGAAATCATCAACAACCCTGCCAATGCAATTTTTCTGGCAGAACGGGGCAATCACCTGTTGGGCTATTTGAGCGTTCTTCCAAAAGACCGTCGTGGGCATCCCCGCCTACTTCAATTTTACGTGTGTCCTAATGTACAACGACAAGGCGTAGGTGAGTTGCTTTATGAAAAAGCACTCAACTTCCTGCATGAGGCAGGGGTCAATGAAATGTACGTCTCCACTATGGAGGAAAATGTCATCGGGCGGCGCTTCTATGAAAAGAAAGGCGCAAAATTGATTCAAGAATACGACTCAATTTGGTATGGCAAAGTACATACTATCGTGGTTTATCTGGTCAAATTTTTTAACCATAGCTAGTTTCGAACTTTTTGATGGTCGCCTTTTAACGGGCGACCTTTTTTTATTCCCTATATACTAGGGCTGTTGCAAGTTCGGGTAGGAACACTGCTTGGACAAAATGAGTCGTTTAGCCTTGTCTTAACTTAGCCTTGATTTCAAATCGTCTTTTTAGATTCATTTGGCTCTTACAGCTAATACAGAAAAGCGATTTGGATATACATGTAGTCACTAATTCCGTGAATAACTACAAAAATATCGTGGAATAAAAAAAGCCTATAACCAAAGAATGGTGCAGGCTGTGGAAGTGCTGTTCAGCCCTAAAACCTCACAAAGGTTAATAAGCCAACAGTAACTTTTAAGCGATTGAGAGTAATCACCCTAGCCGATTCTCCAAAAATTGTTGGTCTAGAAGCGACCACTTACGATAATGATGCCTCGTGCAGATAACGGGCTTGTCCATTTTAAATAATGCTCAAGGTAGCGAGGGGGCAGCGGTTGGGGATTTAGACCACCAGCAACCTGTTCAAGCGAGCTTTCATCCATTTCACCATAAGAAGATTCAACCGCACCACGCCAATCCTGCGCGTTGAAAACATAACCCTGCTGGGCTGCGAAATTCACGAGACTTTCGATGTCCATATTTCCCAATTTTTCGAGCTTGTGCTGTAAGGTGACATCACTGTTCATTTTCTGGATAAAAACCGCTGCATTGATTTTAGACATCATGCTACCTCCACTATATTATCGTCACATAAGGACGAATTATACGTTTTTTGAGTTCAATTTTGCTAGTGCGTATTGGTGTAATGATGTGCTAATTATATTAATACTGTTGTCCATATACTATAATAGCGCACACATCTATAAAGCGATGTATATCACAAAAAACCGCTTCCGGCGAAAGCCACGCCCCTGTACTGCCATTTGTAGGCACTTTGTCCGATGGTTTTACCCAACTGCTTTTAGAGGCACTTAACCTTTTTCTTTACACATAATTCGGGATGGCAAAGTCGGCTTTACCTTAAACGCTACCTGCAACAATAATTTGCGTACCTGCCCATATCCTACAATGGAGCTAACGTTTTTTTTATTTTGGTTCTAAAACCCCTTTTAAGATTTGATATTATTTGTTATTATGTAAATACAAGGAATATTATGTCGAGTATTTCATACTGCCAATTTAATCGGTATTCGCTCGCGATACCCGCCAAAGGGTAAGATACGGATTGTAAGGACTAAAAGAAATGAAAGTTTCCAAACTCTCTCTCTTGTTTATAGCAATGCTGTTCATCGGGTCTATGTTCCTGCTCTCGTTTTCTTCTGTCAATGTGGTCGTTCAAGGGGCTACCGGCACAGATACTGTTGCAGCAAGCACACCTACGC
>Ga0194047_10001083_pt1 | contig 17169 bp, 6 predicted proteins | sample JunL225m_MetaG_2_FD_160070 | JGI IMG/M metagenome (GOLD analysis project Ga0194047, IMG submission 160070) | Anoxic zone freshwater microbial communities from boreal shield lake in IISD Experimental Lakes Area, Ontario, Canada - Jun2016-L221-5m | ecosystem: Environmental > Aquatic > Freshwater >... | reverse complement strand
AATTTAATCTGTGCATCTGTGGCTAACCTCTCAGCCCCTCAACTTGAAACCCCTTTAATATTTCTGAGGAACAAAATTCTGTTCTTGTTTAGGCGGCCTTACATAATGTTTGTCTGCTTTGCGCGGAGTTAGTTTATATGGTTTAGGAGTTAAATCTTTGTAAGGAATTAGCGAAAGCAGATGGCTTATGCAATTCAGTCTTGCCCTGCGTTTGTCGTCAGCTTCCACCACATGCCAAGGCGATTGTTTGGTGTCGGTATAAGCAAACATAGTGTCTTTGGCCACCGAAAACTCCACCCATTTATTTCTCGACTCTATGTCCATCGGACTAATTTTCCATCTCTTTATAGGGTTTTCGATACGTTCCTGAAAACGTTTTTCCTGCTCGTCATTGCTTACCGAAAACCAGTATTTAACAAGAATAATTCCCGAACGGATAAGCATCTTTTCGAACTCAGGGCAAGAACGTAAATACTCTTCGTACTCCTCTTTGGTACAAAAACCCATCACATGTTCCACTCCCGAGCGGTTGTACCAGCTTCTGTCGAACAGCATCATTTCTCCACCAGAAGGCAACTCCGACACATAGCGCTGAAAATACCATTGTTCTTTTTCTTTCTCTGTAGGCACTCCCAAAGCCACCACTTTACATATCCTGGGGTTCATAAACTGTTCAATGGCTTTTATTACTCCACCTTTTCCGGCAGCATCTCTCCCTTCGAAGAGTACCACCACTTTCAGTTTTTTCTGCTTAACCCATTCTTGTAGCTTTACCAATTCTATGCCCAGTTCGTTGAGCTTTTTCTCATAATCTGCTTTACTAAGTTTGTTGCCATACGATACTGTAATATCGCCTTCTGCCGACCTAACCGACAACTTGCCGGATTTTACTTTTTGTTTTTTGTCTGGATTTTTCATGATGATTAAATTTATATTGATAATCTGTTTTTGTTTGGTCTGTTTATATAACAACGGGATTAGCGTTTTTGTTTTTTCGCACAGCCGAATTGACTATTAATTTATCCAATTGTTTTTGTTTTCCCGACCCTCGCAGCTCTTTTGCTGTCTTGGTAAAATACACATGCTTTTTCAAAAACCCAATCTGTAGGTTGTCCCATTTTTTCTGGTCGAGCGACTTTCCGTGTGCATTCAACTCTCTGAACAATGTGTCGGCAATAATAGCAAAATCGGCCCTGCCGAGATAATCCAAATCAGCATCAGCCAGCACTTCTTCCATTTTGTTAGTCGGCTTTTGAGGATAATGTGTAGCCATAATCATATTGCAAATGGCAGTAATCTCTTCTTTCGAATAATCAAACTCAGGCAAAAATTGCTTAGCAATTCTACATCCAACTATTTCATTCTCGTCATACTTTTTTACAAACCCCGAGTCGTGAAACAGAGCAGCCACTTTAACTAACTCAATACTGTTATCGTCCAGATTTTCTTTCATAGCAATAAGCTCTGCCACATCACACACATCTTTGGAATGGTGCAAACCGTGATAATACAAATTGTCGGGAAGTTCTTTCTTCAGTTTTTTTAATATAAAATGTTTCACCTTGGCATAACGTTCCGATTCTTTTTCGTGAGCCACAAAGTACATTTTCATCTTACCTTTGCCTTTAGCTTCGAGTTTTCCACGCGAATCGCACTTATAGTATTTTTTTATTTTGTGATAGGTTTCTTCCGAAACATTAATCTTTCCGGGAACACCGCTACTCTCCATTCGCGAAGCAATGTTAACGGTGTCACCCCATACATCGTAAATAAATTTTTTGGTTCCCACCACTCCCGCCACCAGCGGGCCTGAATGAATGCCCACTCTCATCTCCCAATCAAAATCTGATTTTGATTTTCGTTTTTCAATAAACCGAATCATGTCGAGCGCAGCTCTCACACATTGCACTGCATGCAGCTCCGACTGCTTAGGCAAACCACAAACCGCCATATAGGAGTCGCCAATGGTTTTAATTTTTTCGATGCTATGTTTTTCGGTAATAAAATCGAATGCCTGAAATATCTCGTTGAGTTCAGCAACTAGTTTTCGTGGCGATACATGCGAAGAAGCCAATGTAAACCCTTTGAAATCGGTAAACAATACTGTAGCTTCTTCATGTCGCATAGGAGTAATCGAACCCTTGTCTTTCAATTCATCCGCCAGTTCTTTCGGAAGTATATTGTACAGCAATCGCTCCGACTCTTCTTTTTCGTCCCTCAGCTCTTTGGTTCTCTCCTTCACAATGCCTTCCAACACCTCGTTTTGTTTCTCCATCAACTCCCGTCTCTCTTTTTCCTGCCTCAACACTTCGTCTGCCAGTCGTTGTTTTTCTATAGATGTTACAGTGATGTTGGCCAGCAGTTGCAAAAAGTTAAGATGCTTAATCAGTCGGCTCACATTTATCTCGTCATTGTTTTTATCGGCCAGCAGTAGATAGGCCAAAGGCTTATTTTCGTGGTAAACGGGAATTACCATATCAAAATGGGCGAGTACATTTTGCTGCTGAGTATTCACCGAAGTAATTTCTTTCATGTGAATCAAATCTCTTTCCACCGAAATTTTATTCAGGTCTCTTTTCTGGAAACCATAATTCAAAATACATTTCCACGAAGTATGAAAACTGTAAAGGGCAAACCTTTCAATTTCCAATTCTTCTTTAACAAAATGCTTAAACTTTTCGAGTAAAGCTTTGGTAGAAAAGTGACTGTTGATGGAATTAGAAATATCCAGAAGGGCACTTAGCTGCAATTCTTTTATCTGAACCTTTGCACGCAAATGTTCGATTTTTGATTTCGAATTGTCTTTTGGTTTAATCTTTAACATGGTGTTTATGCAGATTAATTGACGGTAAAATTAAACTATAAAATCAGGAAAATCTAATTTTCCTGTAATGCTTTCAGTTCGATATCGCTCAAACGTAAACGATTTGCCATTACAAAAGAGAGATTTTCAAAAAACTGTCCTGCTATTTCTGAGTGATGTTCAATCACCTCATCAAATTTTTTACGCGATAACTCATATAACATCACCTCATCACCAGCCATAGCATTAGCCGAGCGTTTTCGTTTGTCCAGAAAAGCCATATCTCCAAAGAAACTGCCTTTGGAAATAGTAACCAAATGATGTACTCCTCCTCCTTCAAGAGGTAATACGATTTTCACATTTCCTCGTTTCACAAAATATATTTCATCCCCCGAATCGCTGGTGGTAAAAATCATTTCGTTCTTCTTGTATTGTTTCTCAACTAAGCAAGAAGCCATCATTTGTAAAGCTTTATCTGGGAAGGAAGAAAAAAGTTCAATCTCTTTAAGTTCCAGAATACGGTTATCATCTTTTACATTTGCTTCCAGCAATATCTCGTCTTCTACCCATTCCAAAGCAAAATCAAGGTCATCAAAAAACTTAAGGTTTTCGGTTTCGGTTAAGCCCAGCTGTTGCAGATATACTTTTATATTCTGACCCGAAAGCACATTGAGCGGAACAGAAGTGAATATAAGATATCCCTTTTGTTCTTTAATCCGTCCGAGTATTTGTTTCAATCGATTGGCAGCTGTATAGTCTATCGACAACACCCTGCGCATATCCAGCATTACATATTTACATTCGCCCAGCAAAGGTTCAATTTGACTGAGCAACTGGTCAGCTGTGCCAAAAAAGAGTTGACCCTGCAACTGAACAATTAAAGTGTGTTTACCTTTTTCTTCCAGTATTTCGCGCTCGGTAATCATTCTGCTCTTTTTAGAAAACAACTGATTGCCGAATGCTTTTCTGCGGATAACAGAGGTTCGCATTTGTTCTCTCAGGAAAAGGACTATAGCAAGCAAAATACCTATTCCGGCTGCGGCTATCAAACTTAAAGTTACTGCCGAAATAATAACACCAAGCATCACAAAAAAATCGAATACTGTGGATTTGTGTTTGAGCAATGCGAATGTTTTGAAATCGACCATACGAATAGCCACCACAATAAGAATACCCGCAAGAGTAGAAATAGGAATCCAAGCAACCAGTTTACCAAACAATACTAGAACAAGTAATGCAGATATACCAAATACTATTCCCGAACGTTTGGTTTTACCACCGCTGCTCAGATTAACCAAGGTTGCTCCCATGGTTCCTGCTCCTGGAATGCCACATAACAATGCCGAACCGATATTACCCATCCCCTGCCCTACCAACTCTTTATTCGACTTGTGACGTGTGTACGTAATAGCATCGAGCACCACACAGGTTTTTAATGTATCAATGGAAAGTAAAACTGATAAGGTAAGCGCTGGAATAAATATAAAACCTATAGTCGAAAAATCGATGGAAGAAGCCATAGACCACTGAACGGAAAAGACTGTTGCCAGATCGGATACAGAAGCAGAAATAGGACCTATGATAAGGTTATTGTTTTCTAAATTAAGTAAAGAAGGATTAATAAAGGAAAGAAGAAAATAACAGGCAATACCCGAAACAAGTGCAATAATAGCAGCGGGAATAGCTTTAATTATTTTGGGCGCAAGAAACATAACTACTATGGTTACTAACCCAACGGTAATGCTCTCCCATTTCCATTCTCCGAATTTATGCAAACTTTCCCATAGTTTCACATCTTTGCCAAGACCAAACAACTTAGGTAACTGACTTGTAAAAATAAGAACCCCTACTCCGCTTAAGTAACCCGCTACTACCGGATAAGGAATGTATTTGATGAATGTACCACCTTTAATCTTTCCAAGTATAATTTGCACTACGCCTACAATCAACCCAACCAACATAAGGTAAACCGGCACCATAGCATTCGGAATAACACCCTTGCTTACCACCTCGGCCACAAAAACAGCAAGAACAGCAGCTGCAGGTGCGCAGGGTGCAGATATTAAGCGTTGGGTGCCGCCAAAAATAGAAGCCAATAGACCCATGGCAATGGTTCCTACTATACCACCAATGGCCGCTCTGCCCGAAAAGGATGCACCCAATGGAGCGTAAATAACCAAACCGAATGCAATAGCTGAAGGAAGGGCAACAAGCATAGCTGCTGTTCCCCCGAAAATATCTCCTACCAGATTAGCAGAAGTTTCATTTTTATGAGAGGACGTTGTGTTCATTTGCACGCAATATTAGAAAACTTACAACTGTTTTACTATGATTTTCATCACCCTCTCTTTAAGCAATACAGAGTGACTTTCAGAGCTTACTGCAAAAATTCAGAGCAAAATAACTAAAACATAAAGCCCCCGTTGTAAATACAACGGGGGCTCATACGTACAGGTTGGTTTTGGTTATTGTTTGATAAACGACTGCTTGAATAGAATTGTATTATCATTGTCTGTCACTCTTACAAAATACACTCCTTTTACAAGGCTTTCTATATTTGTTATTAAAGATGTAGCGCCATCATTTAAGCTATACAATTCGTCTTTTACTTTATTGCCAAGCACATCATAAACCTCAAGAGTTATCTCCTTTTGCACAGAACTTGTAATATCAAGCGTGAAGCTCATTGTAGCTGGGTTAGGATAAAGCACCAAGAATGAGTTGTTGTTACTTTCAGATGGTTCCGGCTGATTGACATCGGCACAAGATGCAGTTAAGAACGACCTATAAGTAGTAGTTCCACAGTTATTTTTTGCAGCTACTTTAACAGCTCCGGCTGCCATTCCACTTCCAGTAAATGAAACCGAAATACTGGTTGTGTTCTGACCTGAAGTAATAGTCCACCCGGCAGGAACCACCCATACATATCCGGTAGCACCTGTTACAGCTACTATTGAGTAGGTAGCCGATGTAGTACCACAAACATTAGCTGGTCCTGTTATTACGCCAGGCAGTGAAGTAAGTCTTGAAATGGTTACTTGTTTCAATGCACTTAGCTGACAACCATTGTTGGCTATCACACTAATAATTCCGCTGTTGAACCCTGAGGCAATGGTAACATTGATACTTGTTGTATTAGAAGTTCCAGTGATAGTAACTCCTGCGGGAACATTCCACTGATAGCCATTTGCTGGTACACCGGTTAACGGAGCTATTGAGTAAGAAGCTTCGGTTAAACCACATACAATTGCAGGGCCGGTAATGGCTCCTGGAGTTGGTGCAGCAGCAGTTAAAGCCAATACACGACCTGGGCCAGTACCACAAATATTGTAACCCGCTACAGAAATACCTCCTGAAGAATATCCGTTGTTTGTTACGGTGATACTATTGGTGTTTAATCCTGAAGAAATAGTTAAACCAGCAGGTAAAGTCCAATTATAACCAGTAGCACCTAGTATGGCAGAAATCGAGTAATTAGCAGAGGTAACTCCACATAAATTTGTCGGGCCGGTGATAACAATAGGAATAGTAGGAACTTTGCCATAAACCGTTAATGGAGCTGTTCCTGTAACTAGTCCGCAAGCATTAACAGCTGATACCTTAACGATACCGGTAATAAATGTAGATGCTACATTAACCACTATATTGGTTGTACCGCTTCCACTTGCCATTGTTAAACCAGTTGGCAAGGTCCAAGTATAAGAATTAGCACCAGTCACAGGAGATACACTGAATGTAGTTTGAGTAACACCGCATAGCGATACATTTCCGGTAATCGTTCCCGGAGCATTCGGTTTTCTAATAACCGCTAAAGTAATCGGCTGGCTAGCGCCACAAGAATTGGAGACAACTACACTCACATCTCCATTCACCATACTGGAAACGATTGTTACATGGATATTAGGAGTTCCCTGACCTGTAGTAATAGTCATTCCAAAAGGAACTGACCATGTATAAACACTTGCGACAGCAATGGCAGGGACAGAATAATCAGTAGCAACCAAACCGCAAACCTGAGCAGGTCCGGAAATTCCTCCGGATAGTAGCGGTTGTACACCAGATAAACTTATGCTTGCTGCACCTGCACTTGTTCCGCATCCGTTAATAGCTTCCACAGTTAAGGTTCCTGTAAAAAAGTTTGCAGTAGGGTTAACAGTTAATGAAGTAGTTCCCTGACCAGACACTTGTGTTAAACCTGAAGGTATAGTCCAGTTATAAAAGTTTGCTCCGATTGCAGTAGGACACGTATAAACTATGTTAGTGCCAACATAAGAACACAATCCAAGGTGTCCGTTGATAAAAGCAGGAGTTTCAGGAACGTTATCTGAAACATTGATATAACTTGTTCTGACAAGTGAATCTATTCCTTCGTTATTAGTAACTACCAAACTTACGGTTTTTGATCCCGGAGTAAGATAATTAACCGTAAATGGACCAGAACCGGTAGCTGTTGCCGGAACAGCTCCTTCTCCGAAATTCCAGTAAAACGAATTTGAATTAGCGGAATAATTATAGAAGGTGGTTGTTCCGTCTTGATTACAGTAAATGTTTGTTGAGGTGGCAACAAAGTTAGGAATCGGCAAAGGAGTGATATCCATGTTCACTGTGTCGCTACTTCCGCCTCCGGGGTATGTATTTGTTACTACAAAAGGGACATTGCCATATAAGGCGGTTGACGACACATGAATGTTAGCAGTAATAATCGTATCGGAGTTAACGGTCATGCTGTTTAAGGTTATACCTGTACCCACAAAAACTGAAGATACACCAGGTAAGAACCCTGCACCATGCAATTCAACATTTGCAGTTTGGTTACGGAACCCTGAACCGGGATTCAACCAGTATAAGCTTGGCGTTGGGTAAACAGTTCCAATTTGCAAATCACCAAAATTGGTAAGACCGGAAGCCAACATAAAATCAGTAGAACTACCTGTGTTCGGTATTACAGACCACAAGTTAGCAGAATACATCATCATTCCGGCATATTGAGGCATATAACCTGGATCAATATCGCCAGACAAGATTGGAACAATAACAGTGTACTGATCAAAGTTCACCCCTGCATCTGTTAAAGACCATGTACGATTAACAGATTCGTTTACATTTAAACCGGAAGAAGCAATTTGTGCATGGTCGCCATTTGCAGTAGACACTGTTACGTAATTACCTGCGGAAACATTATCAAAGAATAAATCAACAGGAGCGAAATCTGTTGCACTTCCTATCGGATAATACAAAGAAATACCCTCACCACTAACTACAAACTGTTTTAAATTACCAAATACATAGCCATTTACAGCTATTGAATAACCGGACGATTCTATTTGAACGGCATTAGCACCGGTTACAATATTACCATTCTGCAATACCAGAGTATTATTGATGACAATAGTATTACTAAGCACAACTCCGAAAGTATTATTTACTGCTATATTATCGAACGAAGTAGCACCTGAAATATGTTGAACAGAAGTTCCGGCAAAAGTAATACTGCCAGCACCAGAGTTGAAAAAACCAGAATTACTCCAGTTACCGAAAACGATTAAATCACCAGCAGCATCCATTTTTAATTCACTTCCGCTTTCGATGGTAATGTTATGACATCTTGCACCAGTAGCATTAATGTAAGGCATATTTGAAACTGAAGCAGGAATAACTACATCAATGGTTGAATCAGGCACTCCGCTACACCAATTGTTAGGGTCGAACCAATTTGAATTATTACCGAACCATGTTCCTGTATTGGTAATAGTTATGGTTACCAGCGAACTGCTTTCGGTACAAGGAGCATTTATTGTTTTCCATTGCAATAGATATTCACCAAATCCTCCGTCAGGCACAAAGGTAGCTGAAGGACTGTTAATATTACTAAACTGACTGGCATTGATGCTTGGTCCGCTAATAACACTCCACACTCCGGTACCCTCGGTAGGCGTATTTGCTTCCAAAGTTAATCCCATTAAACATGCCGATTTATTGTTTCCGGCAAATGCCGGGGTAGGATTTTGATTCACCACTAATGTTGTATTAGAGGTATTTGAAAATCCGTTTCCATCAGTTACCGATACAGTATAGGTAGTTGAACCGGCAGTGGCAGTTGATGGTTGAATGGTAGACGATGTTTCTCCGCCATTTATCCAATGATAAGCAACAGGGCTATCGTAAGTAACGTTTGCTGTTAAAGTAGCTTCATCGTTTTTACAAACGGTAGTGTTACCTCCGGCAATGACTACCGTAGGAATTACATTGGATATTCCGGTAAAATCGCCTAAGGAAGTACAAGATGCATTGATAGTATGCGTTGAATAATCTACAGTTCCGTATTTAGTCCAGATATTTCCGACTCTTTGTGCGGAAGCAATCAGATTTTCGGTTCCTGTAATATCATCGGAAAGATAATGTCCAGAAAGCGTGCAAGTATATCCTGAATAATCAGAAGGAGTAGCTGTCCAGTAACGGCTAATATAATTAGTAGTACTTGCATCAGCCGGATGTTGGTTATCGTTTATCTTTACGGCAGTATAACCTCCGGTGTATGTTCCTCCGGTGAATGTAAGAGCTAAAGGAGAATATTCTGCACCGTTATTGCTCAAACTACCATCACCTACAGGGAAGTTAAATGAAGCCTCGGAAGCGGAGTTACCATACTTGCGTACTTCGCCTCCGCCATCGGCTATAATCATATTAGTGGCACTTAAACTACCTGCCACAGCTGTGGCAGTGGTTGCAAACGAAAGAATGTGTGTATTTACATTCATTGCACCTGTAGTTAATGTAAGTGTATTATTAATTACAGCATCCTGTGCTAATGCAACACCGGCTGTGTTATCAATAACGATATTATTGAATGTTGAAACACTTGTTCCCTGAATAGTTTGAGGTAATGTACCATCGAAAGTAACAGTATTCGCTCCTGCATCAAAGGTTGCATTATTAGTAAAATTACCTGCCAGAGTTAGATTAGAGGCCGAAACAGTTTTTGTTCCTGTTCCGCTTAATGTAAGGTGATGGAAAGCTGGCACACCGTTAGGCAAAACAATGGTTTGAGAAGCTCCATTAAATTCTACCGTTCCGTTATATGTACCGGCATTCCACAAACCTGAGCCGCTTCCGGTTCTGGATATGGCATTAGCAATTTTCATTGTACTACCCGAAGCAAGCGCAACACTAGCCGTGTCGGAAATTTCGACATTATAAAAACTGGAAGTGCCCGAAATGGTAGCTCCTATGTCAGAGAATACCACAGTGCTTGTTCCAGGATTGTTACCTGCCGTATTTTGGTCTTCCCAACCTCCGCTCAATGTATTATTTATCACTAGTGTATTATTTGCCATAACAAGCACTCCTCCATTTTCTATTCTCATGGTATTAATGGTAGTGGCACCTGTTGGTAATTCAGGATCGTAATTAGTGGTAGCGGCATCAGGAATAATAACTTCCGAACCCATAGAAGGCACACCAATAGGTGTCCAGTTAGGTGCATTATTCCAATTGGTGCTTATCGAACCATTCCAGGTTTTATAACCTTGCTGATAATTTCCTAACGAAAATACGGTGCGCCAAGTTTGAATGAAATAACTAATTGGAATATTAGACATGCCTACATAATTATTGGCGAAATCGTAAGCTGCTCTGCCGTGTTCATCTGGAGTACCATTTCCACCGGCAATATCATAATCCCAGGTAACTAATTTGCTTTCTATATTTCCGTTCAACTCATTATCGAGATAATGAAAATTGCCTGTTAAGAAACAATTGGTTGCAGCCACAGGTAATAATTCATAATGACGGGATACTGCATCTGTTTTGCCAAACGGAGCGCTTCCGATTTTAATAATTATGGTGAATGAAGTAGGCATATTACCCGCTGTAAGCGACACGTTGGTATATTGACTTCCGAAACTGTATAAGGTATTTGCAACAATGGTATTTCTTCTTACGACACCGGTAACATCTCCATTACCCAAGGTGGTGGCACTAGCTCCCATAAATAATGTGCGGGAAACATAATTAGTCAATAAAGGATAACCATTCCAGGCTGAAACCAAATTTAAGCAACCTTGAGATGCAGAAGCATTGGCTGCTGCCAGATTTAATACTCCGTTCACTGTAATATCATTTAATGCGGTTACTCCTGCAGCATTGTTTATTGATAAATTGTTGAATGTAGAAATACCATTGATGCTTTGAGATGATACACCGTTAAAATTAATGGTATTCGGAACATTGGTGGTTACATCTACACTGCCTGCAGTAACCGCAAACGTATTGGCAACACTGAGTATGGAATTAGCGGCCATTTGGAGTGAAGTTCCGTTTAGCGTAACATTAAATAAATTTGCACTTCCGGCAAAAGCTGAAGTTCCGGTAAATGTTACAGTGCCTGCAGATGCAGTTAAACTTCCGCTTACATTCATTCCTGATGAAAGAGTAATGTTTTTAGCAGTAGTAACCGAACCCGACACAGCAAGTGTGGACAAACTGATGGTACCTGTTCCTGATATTGTTTCAGCACCACCACTCATGGTAATGGTTCCGGCACTTGCCGAAAGACTACCATTAACGGTTAAATTACCCGATACTATAAACGATGCAGAAGTGGTAACTGTACCACTGATGTTCAGGTTTTCGATAGAAATTCCGGCACCGCTTATAGTAGCACCTGTTCCTGTCATATTTACGCTTCCTCCGGTATTTTGAACAAGCGAACCTGTTCCGGTAGTAGCAAAGTTTCCACTCACAGTAATGGCATTATTGTCGAAAACAATACCCGGAGCAGCAAGGGTAAGGTTTTTAAAATTGTTTCCGGTTCCGCTTACCGTAGCAGCAGTTCCTGATAAAACAATGGTACCTGTGTTGCCATTAAAAGTTCCGCTGTTGCTCCAATTGCCACCCACATTGTGAGTAAAGCTACTTCCGTTAAAAATGGTAGAAGCACCAATGCTTACATTGCCATTAACAGTAATAGCTGCTGCTGCTGTATAGGTAACCGAAGTTCCTGCACCCAGCTCGCTAATCAGGTTTCCGGTAAGTGTAAGAGCCGATGCGGGCAAGGTTTTAACCACTGCGCCTGCCGAACTGCTTAACTTTAAATTACCATAAGCCTGATTGGACACTGTTTGATTTACTCCTGAATATTCAACAGTGCTGGCACTAGTAAGCGTAATGGTAGAATAGTTAGCAGGGAAAGAATTGGTACCCCCTATTCGTAAGGTTGCATTATCGGCAATGGCAAGCACTCCTCCGGCAGTTAACCTATTGGCAAAATAAGTAGTGAGATCGAATGTACCGGATGAGATGGTAAGATTAGAAGCCACATTTTGAGTACGAGCTAATGATACTACACTTGCAGAGGCGATGGTAAGATTATTAAAATTGGTGATTGATGTACCTCCTATAGACTGAGCTGCTGTACCATTAAATACTACAGCGGCTGTTCCGGCTGATAAAGCTGTAGAAGATGCATTGTTCGTAAAATTACCTCCTACCGAAATTTGAAAATTATTGGCATTGAGAATGCCGGCAGTAAGGGTAAGATTATTAGCAACCACAATGGCAGCAGGTAATAACAAGCCATTGGTATTATTTAAAGTAAGATTATAAAAAGTAGAAACGCCTGAAAAATTTTGTTGACCTGATGTGCCGTTAAACACAGTGGTACCATTATTATTCATGGTTCCGTTATTAGTTAACGCTCCGGCAATATTAAGCGTTCCGGCCAAAGTAGTGGTAAGTGTAGCACCCGAATTAACAGTAATATTATTGCACGACACACTACTACTGATAACAGGCATATTGGTGGCTGTTGAAGGAATAACCACATTGGTGGTGGCAGTAGGAACCACACCGCTACACCAGTTGCCAGCCACCGACCAGTTGGTGCTTTGCGAACCTGTCCATAAACCTGAGGTAGTTGCAGCAACTACATTGGTGAAGCTTGTAGCAGTGCATCCGGCCTGAGTAACTTGCAGTGTGTATAATCCGGCAGCGCCTGCTGAGTAAGCAAATGAAGGATTTTGAGCAGAAGATGTAAAACTATTAGGACCAACCCATGCATAAGTAGCACCAGCCAATGTGGTAGCCGACAGATTGATTGAAGCACCTGCACACACAGGGCTGTTATTGCCTGCTCCATCGGGAGAAGTAAATACAGTAGCCACTTCGGGAGAAGTAAGTGCCCGTTGATAAATCAAAATATCATCTACCGCCCCTCTAAAGTAAGTACTGTTTGGGCGAGAAGGCCAGCTGTTTAAATTATCGAAACCAACTCGCCAAAAACCGGTAGTGGCCTCGCAGGTGGTTACAGTAGGGTCGGTAGCCACAAGACTTCCGTCCATATAAAGCGCCATTCCACTTACAGAAGAGAGAGTGGCTGTGGCGTGGTGCCAGTTATTATCGTTATAAGATGCTGTGGAATTAATCGTTTTCCAGGCAGCCGGAAAAACACCGAAGTAAATTTGACCGGCATTGTTCATATATATATGACGATTGTAAGTATTGCTTTGAGCAATTTGAGAACTACCAAAACCAATTAATTTTCCACCTGAAGTGGTATTGGTTTTAAACCAAATGGAAAGGGTGAAATCGGCAGGATTGGTATATTGCATGGTAGTGGTCATATACTGAGTGCTACCATTCAAAGTGTAGGCACTGTTGGCGTTTCCGAAACGGTCGGCAACAAGGGCAGGCGCTAATTGCAGCAAACCGTTATTGTTATTTCCCGATACATCATTGGCATTGCCATTAAAAGTGAAATTGGCTACCAAACTATTAGTAGGTATTTGAGAAACGGCTGGTGTGGTAATATTAACGGTGATGGTGGCCTGAGTGCTTACACAGCCGGCAACGGTTTGACTTACCAGATAAGTGGAAGAACCTGCAACAGCAGTAGAAGGAACAGGAGCTACAGAACTGGTGGCTGTTTTAAACTGTATGTTATTAAAACAACGATAGCCCAATGAAGAAACACTGCCTATGTATATGGCACCGGTAGATTCGATAATAGGAAAAGAAGGATTGTCATAGCCTATATGTCCCGATCCTGATGAAACACCAATACTGTAAGTGCCTGCAGAGGCAAGGGTGGAATAAAATAAATTAGTAATTTTAAGAGCCGACCCAACTGCGGTGGTGGTGGTGATAGTGGAAGAGGTAGCTACAATGGTATTGTTGGCATCGAAAATAGACAAAACCAACCCATTAACGCTTTGTGCGGCAGGAATGGTATAGTCTATGGTAGTGATTTGTTCGTTGGCTTGTGTGGTGGTAAAGTAAGTCTTTTTGCTGTTTTCGGAATTATCTACAGAAACATTGGTTGAGAAAAAGGCTGTGCCACCTACCGAGCCGGAAACTCCGCCCCACACCAATCCGGTGCCGGTGGCGGTTAGCTGAGTTGCTGTTGCATTCTGACAATAATTAACGGGACTGGTAACCATCGGAGCTGCTCCGGGCGTGCAGAGTGTGGCCTGACTACCGGTAAGCGCTGCACTGGAGCCACCTTCAGTGTACGTATAAATTTTCCAGAAATAAGTGGTGCTTCCGCTTAAGCCCGTAATGGTAGCACTGGTAGCGTTAGTAGCAGTTTGAGTTACCAATGTGTAATTTACTCCATCGGTAGAATTGTAAATCACAAAACCTATTTCGTTGCCCGAATTATCTGCCCAATTTAATGTCATCTGATTATCAAATACACCTGTATAAGTTAATGAAGAAGGCGCTATGGGCGCAACAGGAGTAAAACTATATGTTTGACCACTGCTTGGTTTATTGTTGATGCTGGTAGTTTCGTTAGAAGAACTGGCAGAAGGATTGGTGCCGGAATTATTGAGGGATAAAAAATTTCCAGAACCTGTGGAGGTGGCTGCTATGCCTATAGAGGCAGAAGCAGATACTACCGAACCAGATTCGGGGCGGTAAACAAACTCTATTTTTCCGTTTGCTTCGTACAGTTTCACCTGAAACGAAATGGTGTATCCGGCAGCTGTGTGTAACCATTTATTACTCAAAAACTGAATTGTAAACACTCTGTTTCCCGCTGTTCCTGTGGTTGAGTAGGACATGTTGGCAGCAGTTTGCAAATTCAGGTCGTCCCACAGAGGAGCAATGATGGGCCTTGGAGCGCCTCCGCTCGACAATGCATTAACGGGAGTAGCCGTTGTGATGTTTGCACCTAAGGTGAGCCATCCGTTGGTACTTGCCGACACCGAATTGTAGCTGGTGCCCATGTAATAAAAATTGAATCCAAGAGGAATAGCATTGAAGTAACCTTCGTCTGCTGTGCCCGATGAAAGAGAAGGAGATGTGCCTCCTGTAAGTACTGTAAACGTTCCGCTGGTAGCCGCGAACGTGTAGTTAGTAATGTTCTGCGAGGCGACATACATAATGGTCGCGAGCAGAAAGACTGCTGTGGTAATGATTTTTTTAAGCATGGTTTCTATTTTTTAGTTAATGTACTCAATACAATAAATGGGTTTGTATTCAATAACAGGATTTAGATACGCTAAACGTGAAATCTTATTTATATCATCGGTTGGATAGGAAACGATATATCAAATTTCGGTATGGCTAAATCCCTTCTGCTGGTTTTACGGGCACAAAGGTAGAGCGACTAATTTAGGCTGATTGTCGTTTTGATGATGAATAATATGTAGTATGAACCACGACAGGGCAGGTGGCTATATGGTTTTAGTGTATGTTGAATAATAAGCTGCGGAAGGCTGTAAGGTAGCTGTGGGGGTTTGTATTTTTATTGTTTTTTATTTCGCTTTTTTTAAAACAGGCGCAAACGTTAGTTATGATTGAACAATACAACATCAGTTCAACATCAGTTGAACACGCCAAAAGTTGCTTGTTGACAAAAAAGCCCTATTTAATGAGCCTTTTGGTTACTTGCCCTTTTTTTTGCGGGGAGATTTGATGGGCAAATCTTGCTGAGGAGGCAGAAACGGCAGTACACTGTCAATAAATTTTTGCAAAATAGGTTTTCTCATTCTTTTATATTTGAGTTCAGTCTCAAAGTACATTCCGAGAAAGAAATCAAGGTAAGCAGCAAGATTTTCTTTTTTTATATCAACGAAAAAAGTTTGCGGATCTGTATGCATTAGTTCAATAACTACCTCTAATTTTTTTGAATGTTCTTCCAACATTTTTTTTTCATGAGCTTTTACATTTTTCAACTTCTTCTTAATCTTTGGATATCTCACGAGCAAGATATCAGCGAATTCCTTTAAAAACTTGCATTCGCCTTTTGTGAACGAAATTTCCTTCTTTGTTTTTTGGGTTGTACTTATTTTTTTTGCCATTGTTGAAATATTTTTTTGGGTAAATCAGTTCACGAAAATAAAAAATTATTTAATTTTAGCATCAAATAACTTTTTAACAAAATATCAAATGAAAAAAAATTCCCACTTTATTAAAGTGAGTAACATTTGTTACTACTTTAACTCAGAAGGTATCGTTTGTGGAAAAGCAGAAGGCAATTATATTGTACTGCATTTAACCGACAATCGAACATTGAAAGTACACATCGGCATGACCGAGTTTTTAGCAAGCATGGGCAATCCGCCCGAGTTGTTTCGTTCGCATCGCAGCAGTTTTGTAAACCTTGTACATGTTACAGGGCTAGACGAAGCCAATGGTCAGGTGATGATGAACAACAAAATGCTTCTGTGTATTGCCGAGCAAAACTATGCAGCCTTTCATCAGGCCATGAATTGTTCTGAAATTTAATTGTAGCGCAAAGTCCCTGCTTTTGGGCTTTACAGGCGTATCACGGCAACTGCTCCCGGCAGCTGGCGGAATTGTTTTGCTCCCTTGTTAGGTTTTCTTTTTTTACTTCACATACAAATTCGGTAGTTTCAAATCCAAATCAGGCTATTTGAAATAACGAGTTCAAATCGCATTTATCTTTCACTCATCTTTGTGTCAGAAATACTTTTTATGCATCGTATTTCTGTCGCTCTTTGAATTTTCAAAAACTATTATTCAGAAAAAAACGATTTGATATAATCACACAAACCCCGTTTGCCAGAACTAACAGATGGCATTGTGTAAACAAAATGGCAGTTGACAGAAATGGCAGATGACGTTTTGTAAACAAAATGGCAGTTGACAGATATGGCAGATGACGTTTTGCAAACAAAATGACGGTTGCCGGATATAACAGATGACGTTTTGCAAACAAAATGACAGTTGACAGATATAACAGATGACGTTTTGTAAACAAAATGACACTTGCCGGGTCTGCGGTTTTGCATTTGGCCAACAGAATGCAGTTACGCAGACCTAACATTCAACCTTTTGGCTATTTTTTGAAGAAAACGAAGAAGAACACAGGACAACATCTTTTTATCAGATTACATTTTTAG
>Ga0194047_10001081_pt1 | contig 17170 bp, 17 predicted proteins | sample JunL225m_MetaG_2_FD_160070 | JGI IMG/M metagenome (GOLD analysis project Ga0194047, IMG submission 160070) | Anoxic zone freshwater microbial communities from boreal shield lake in IISD Experimental Lakes Area, Ontario, Canada - Jun2016-L221-5m | ecosystem: Environmental > Aquatic > Freshwater... | reverse complement strand
CCCCTCTTCAGGGCGGCAAACGAGAGTGCGATCCATCAGACGCTTGCCGATTGCGACGTACTGTTGCTTCCCGCCGGCACACACTTGCTCAATCCCGGTGAAACAAACCATAACGTCTATATTCTGTTGTCCGGTGAAGTTACCGCGCACCTTGATCACAACCTGAATCCGGACGCCGCCATCCCGATCGCGCCCGGAGAATGCATCGGCGAGCTTTCAGCGATTGATGGCAAGCAGGTGTCGGCACTGGTTCTGGCCTTGAGCGAGGCGCAGGTACTCCAACTCTCGGGTGACGTGTTCTGGAATCGCGTCATGGCGGTACCCGGAGTTGCCGGAAGCCTGATGGTTTCGCTGACGGAACGAATGCGACGAACCAACGAGCTGACCTTGAAGGCGCAGCGCGAACAATTGGAGTTGATCCACCTCAGGAAGGAACTCGATGTCGCCCGGCAGTTGCAGATCAGCATGCTGCCGCTGCAACGTCCCATGTTTCCGGAGCGGCAAGACATCGATGTATGTGGATTCATGGAACCAGCCTCCCAGGTCGGCGGTGATCTCTTCGATGCCTTCTTTGTGGACGAGCGGACCCTGTTTTTCTGTATTGGCGACGTTTCAGGGCATGGAATTGCGGCCGCCCTGTTCATGGCGCGGACTATCGGCCTGCTGCGCATGCTGGCCATGAATACGCTGCAACCTGACCGATTGCTTGGATTGCTCAATGAACGACTGTGCCAGGCCAATGATGCCGACATATTCGTCACGCTGTTCTGTGGCTTTCTCGACTTGAGCAGCGGCAGACTTTTCTATTCCAATGCTGGTCATTGCTCTCCTGTCGTGGTCACCGACGAGGGCCCGCTCCTGTTAGACATTCCAAGAGGAGCTCTGATCGGCGCCTTTCCGGGCAGACGGTATTCTTCAATGGAATACCGACTCAAGCCGGGGAACGTGTTGTTCTGCTACACCGACGGCATTACTGAGGCACGGGACATCTCGGGCAACGAGTTTTCCGAAGATCGATGTCTGCGTCTGCTCAGCGACGCGAATTCGACCCCCTTGCCAGCCCTGGTAGATGCCTTGCGCGAGGCAGTGGCAGAGTTTGCCGGATCGAAACTGCTCGAAGACGATTGCACGATGCTGGCATTGCGGCTGCGGCCTGCGGATTAGGGTCGATCAAGATGCCAAGGGGCGGGACAACTGGTACGAAACCGCCCTTGGCAGCAGGGCGCCGAGGGGATGCACGGCTCCACGAAGCAATGAGTTCAGACGCCGGAGCAGTAAGAGCCTCGGAAGAAGAACGACACGACCTGACCGCCGTTCAAAGTCTTCTTGCCCGCCAGCGGCGGGTCGAGAACCTGGTCCATCGACAGGACATGCCGCGCCATCAACTGGTCGAGAACCTGGTGCACAAGCAGCACCTGTCCGAGCTCAAGGCACGCCTCGATCGGATGCCGCCTGATCGTGTGGCACTCATCCTCGAAGCGCTGCCGCCGGATGACGGCATTCTTGTCTGGGAACTGGTCGCGCCTGACCGGGGGGAAGAGATTCTCGACGAACTGCCCGACGCCCTGCGCCAAACGTTTTCTGTTGCGCAGCGTTCATTGCACAAGCCAATCACGCTCAACGCTTTTGAACTTCAGAACGGCCGCTTGCGTCAGATCCCTGTAGCTAGCCTGGAAGACCTCGCGGCGACTACGCCCATCTGGGTCGACCTGATCGCCCCCTCGCGCGAAGAGCGCCGGTGGGTAGAAAAGATCTTCGGCCTTCGCCTGCCTGACGGCGATGACCTCACCGACCTCGAAGAATCGGCCCGTTTCTATATCGAAGAGGACGGCGAAGTTCACCTGCACTCCAACTTTCTGCTCGACAAGGCCGATGAATCGCGCAACGTCGCGGTCGCCTTAATTCTGCACAACAACATCCTGTTCTCGATGCGCGACGAGGAACTGCCGGTATTTCGCTTGCAGAGGCTGCGCGCGCGCATCCAGCCGGGCTACGTTGCCGAAGGCAAGGATGTCCTGATCGATCTCTATGCGGCGGACGTCGAATACTCCGCCGCTTCGCTGGAGGACATCTACGCCGAGTTGGAAGGGGTCAGCCGCACCGTATTGACGCCGCAGGTCACCGATGACGAGGCTGCCGAGATCCTCTCCGACATCGCCAAGGAAGAGGACCTCAATGGCCGTATCCGCCGCAATGTGCTCGACACCCGGCGCGCGCTGTCCTTCCTGATGCGCAGCCGGCTGATGTCCGCCGACCAGCACGACGATGCCCGCCAGATCCTGCGCGACATCGAGTCGCTCGACGGCCATACGTCCTTCCTGTTCGGCAAGATCAACTTTCTGATGGACGCCACGGTCGGCTTCATCAACATCAACCAGAACAAGCGCGTGTCCAAGCTGACCACGATCAGCGTGGTCTTCATGCCGCTCAACATCATCGCCGGCATCGGCGGCATGAGCGAGTTCTCGATGATGACCAAGGATGTGCCCTGGCCTTTGGCCTACAGTGCTTTCGTGCTCGGCATGGCGGCCGTGGGCTTGACGACTTTTGCCGTCCTGCGCTTCATCGAGAAGAGGAAACTGGGCAGAGGTCAGGGAGACAGTGGCGAGCCCTTATAGAGCGCTACCCTTTTACCGATGTACTGGAAGGTGAGCGTAACGCGCAGTTCTTGACAAAGCGCGCCGCCAAGTGAACAAAGGCGTGGTGCGCGAGGCTAGCGGCGGCGGTCAGATGGCGACATGCTTGTGTTCTCCTCGGTTACCGAACACCATCATGCCGGTGTGTCGTTACGGTATTGTGTCGCGGACGTTGCGGACAGATCATCCGGATAGCCTTACCGGCAATGGCTTCACATGCCATACATCCGTGTTGTATTCGCGGACTGCGCGGTCTGAAGAGAATCGCCCGCAGCGCGCCACATTCAGGATGGACATGCGAGACCACTGCTCCTGGTCCTGGTAAGCCAGGCTGACCTTGGATTGGCAGGCGACGTAGTCCTGATAGTCGGTGCAAACCAGGAAGGGGTCGCTGTTCAGCAGATTGTCAGTCAGCGGTCGAAACAGGCTGCCGTCGCCGTGGGAGAAGAGCCCGGAGTTGATCAGGTCGATGACGTCCCGCAGTTCTTCATTCCGATCATATATGTCCCGTGGCCGATAGCCTGCCGCCAAGATCGCCTCCACTTGCTGTACTGTCCTGCCAAACAGGAAAAAATGCTCCTCGCCCACGTCGGCGCGGATTTCCACGTTGGCGCCATCCAGGGTGCCGATGGTCATCGCCCCGTTCATGGTGAACTTCATGTTGCCGGTACCGGAGGCCTCCTTGCCGGCAGTGGAAATCTGTTCCGAGAGATCCGCCGCAGGGTAAATGCGCTGGCCGGTCTTGACGCTGAAGTCGGGTACGAACACCACCTTCAGTACCTGATTGACCCGGGGGTCGCGGTTGACGACATCGGCTACCGAGTTGATGAGCTTGATGATCAGCTTCGCCATGTAATAACTGGGGGCTGCCTTGCCGCCGAAGATGAAGCTGCGGGGCGTGATGTCCAGCGACGGGTTTTGCTTCAGGCGGCAATATAGGCTGACGATGTGAAGCACATTCAGATGCTGGCGCTTGTATTCGTGGATACGCTTGACCTGGATGTCGAACAGGGTCTCCGGGTCCAGACTGACGCTGCAGCAGCGCTTGATATAGTCCGCCAGGCGTTCCTTGGCCTGACGCTTGATCCCGCGCCAGTGAGTCTGAAAGGAACTGTCGTCGGCGAAGGATTCCAACTGGCGGAGTTGCTCCAGATTGCGCAGCCAGTCGCCGCCGATTGTCTCCTGGATGAGGGCGGCCAGTGGCGGATTGGCGAGGGCGATGAAACGTCGTGGCGTTACGCCATTGGTCTTGTTCTGGAACTTCTCCGGCCACATGTCGTGGAAGTCCTTCAGCACCGTGTGCTCGAGCAGTTCGCTATGCATGGCCGCGACACCGTTGATGACCATGCTGCCGACGCAGGCCAGGTTGGCCATGCGCACGCGGCGCGTGCCGTCGCCAGAACCTTCGTCGATCAATGACATGCGCGCCAGGCGGGCGGTGTCGTCGAGAAAGCGGACGCGTACCTCATCCAGAAAACGGCTGTTGATCTCGAAGATGATGTCGAGATGGCGCGGCAGGGTTCGCTGGAACAGTTCCAGCAGCCAGGTTTCCAGTGCCTCCGGCAGCAGGGTGTGGTTGGTGTAGGCAAAACTGCGCTGGGTGAGGGCCCAGGCCCGCTCCCAGTCCATCTGGTGCTCATCGACAAGCAAGCGCATGAACTCGGCGATCGCGATGGCGGGATGGGTGTCGTTGAGTTGAACCACGAACTTGTCCGGAAAATGATCCAGGCTGCCTTTGGCATGCAGGGTCATGCGTACCATGTCCTGCAGCGAGCAGGAGACGAAGAAATACTGCTGGCGAAGGCGCAAGACCTTGCCGACCTCCGGTTCATCGTTGGGGTAGAGCACTTTGCTTATGTTCTGGGCAACTACCATGTCGTCCACGGCGCCGTAGTAATCGCCGGTGTTGAAAGCCTGCAAGTCGAAAGACTCGCGTGGCTCCGATTTCCACAGGCGCAGCAGGTTCACGTTGAGCACGCCGTAGCCGAGGATGGGCGTGTCATAGGCAATGCCATGGATGATGGACTCCGGCACCCAGCGGCTGCGCTGGCGGCCTTCGTCGTCATGGTAACGCTCGATTCCGCCGCCGAACTTCACCGGATAGCGCAGTTGCCGCGGCAACTCCCAGGGATTGCCGTTGCGCAGCCAGGCGTCGGCCACCTCCACCTGCCAGCCGTCCTTGATGCACTGCTCGAAAATTCCGTATTCGTAGCGGATGCCATAGCCTATGGCCGGTATTTCCAGCGCAGCCAGGGAGTCCATGTAGCAGGCCGCAAGGCGGCCAAGGCCGCCGTTACCTAGCCCCGGTTCCTCCTCCGCCTCCTCGATGGCTTCCAGGTCCAGGCCGAGTTCGTTCATGGCCTGGCGGACGTGGTCCATGATGTCGAGGTTGAGGAGGTTGTTGCCCAGTTGCGGACCCAGGAGGTATTCGGCCGACATGTAGGCCACCGTCTTCACGTCCTGACGCTTGTAATGTTCGTCCGAGGCGATGAAGCGGGCCAGCAAGCGGTCGCGGATGGTAAAGGCCAGTGCGGTGTAGTGGTCTAGCGTAGTCGCGTTGTCGAAGGTCCTGGCCGTGACATAGAACAGATTGTCGACAAACGACCGCCGGATGGCGTCGACCGAGCGGGCAGTGCGGGTGTGCAGAGATCTTTCGGCAACGTCGGACATACCAAGAATCTCCTAAACAGGCGAAGCCGGAGGCAAGTAAACGAAAGCAACAAGGCGCTGCAACGCGAAGTCGAGGCTAGGACGCAACATGCCGTCTTGAACGCCTTCTTGGCCGGGAACGTTCGCGTCAGCGGTGCCAGTTATGCCCCATGCATCTATTCGGCATCGGCAACACTTGCTGTCGGCACTTCTGGGGGCATAGCCCATGCGCGTAGAGCCCTCAACAACGGGCGCTTCTTCGCCTGATGCGCCTGCATGCGGTGCAGAATATCGTCCAGGGTTCGCATCGCCTCCGTAATATGGGGCCCCTTGTTGAGCATCACGCATTCGGCCCGTTCTCCCATAGCCGCATCGGTAATCTCGGCACGGGAGGGCAAGCCGGTCTTGGCAAGGGTTTCCAGCACCTGGGTGGCCCAGATCACCGGCATGTGGGCCGCCTCCGCGGCCCACAGGATTTCCTCCTGGACCTCCGCCAGTCGCTCGTAGCCGCATTCCACAGCCAGGTCGCCGCGTGCGATCATGACCCCCGCAGCGTTGCTGCCCATCGCGGAAAACAGCAATTGCGGAAGATTCTCAAAACCACGGCGCGTTTCGATCTTGAGCACGATGCCGATGTTCGGCGCTTCCAGGTCGCGCAACCAGGCGCGCAAGGTCTCGATATCGGTGGCCCGATGCACAAACGACAAACCCACCAGATCTGCCTCCTTGGCAACGACAGCCAGGTCCTCGATGTCCTTCGCCGTCAAGGCCGGCAAGTCGAGCTGGCTGTCCGGCAGGTTGATGCCTTTGTCGCCGGCCAGTTTTTCTCCACTATCACGAGCGTTGGTGATTTCGACCTCCAGCCACTCCGGCTGGATGCGGCGGATCACGCCGCCGATGCGCCCGTCGTCGAACCAGATTCTTTCCCCGACACTGACCTGCTCGAATACTTCCGGCAATGTGCAAGACACTGTTGATACAGGCTGATGCCCCTTTTTCCGTCCTTTACGACCCGGCTGAACGACAAGATCTCGCGTCAGTAACAGGGTACTGCCGCGCTCCAGATGCAGCACGCCCTCCTGGCGAGGCAGGTCGAACAATAGACTGGCGTGCGGCATGTGTCCCTTGCGCTGTCGCTCGAGGCGAGTTTCGGGCACCAGATAGGCAGTCTGATTACATTCGGCCAGGACGCCGGATTCATCGCGGCGAACCACCAGAAGACATCGCTCGGCACCACGGGCGTCGGTCAGATCAATGCAGTCGCCGGCTTTTAACTGGCCAAGCCACTTGGCATCGACCCCGATGTGTGACGTGGCGCCGACCACCGGCATCGTTGAACCCGCTTCGCGAATCCCGATACGGCCGGGGGCGGTGACGTGGCCGGTATCATCCCGCAAGGGCTTCAGTTTGACTACGGCCGGACCCGGGGCGATCGAGCCCGTGCGCAGCTTGGGTCCTCCAAGATCCATGAGTACCCTGACCGGTCTGCGCAGAGCCCGTGCCGCACGGCGAACATTCGCCGCCATCGTCTTCCACTCGGCAGGACCGTCATGAGCGCAATTGATGCGGGCGATATCCATGCCGGAATCGACCAAGCGCCTTACCAAACCGAAATCTCCGGCGGCTTCCGAAGGCAGGGTGACCATGATCCGCACTGATCTTCCCGGCGGCGGCACCCCAAGCAGTTCGGCCGTATGTTGTTCGAGCAACTTCTGGCTGCTCTGGATGCCCGCAGGTTCGTCCTCTGGGCGGGGTTGCCAGGGCTGGCCGGTCAATCGGTGCAGGATGCCGAGGACCTTGTCGAGATTGGCCAGGACATGGGATTCGGCACGTCCGAGCGAAGACACGCCGACCCAGGCCAGCCATTCCTGCAATGGGCGCCTGTCGCTCTGGCGCAAGGCGAGGTAGTGCGCGAGATTCCGCGCACTAGGCCGGTAGACGGGAGCGACGCTCTCCAGGTAGGGGGCCAGGGTCGCCTCCATTTCCAGCATGCCTTCGCGCAGAGTCCACAGCTGTTCGATGATGGCTTTGGACTCGCCCTTATCCCACGTATCGGCAACTTGCCGATTCCTGCCTTTTTTCATGTTCTTCGCTGCCAGACGAGGAATCCCTCACCTGGCCACCCCCAAGAAAATCAATTTACCCAGCGAACTTCCCGCTCGCAATCATGGCGTCGATTTCGCGCTCGGCCTCCAACCAATGATCATGGGGGGAGGTGCCATGAATTTCTTCAGCGACGGCTATGTAATAGGCGGCGACCTCGATCAGATGCTGGCGCTCCTCAGGCTGGACCGTAGAAATCCGCGTGCGTTTAGGCTGCGCCTTCATCTTACCGGGCGCGGCAAGCTTCCTGACCGTAGGGTCAGCGGAGTCACCAGTTGCAGTCTTGGCGGTTGGCTTGCGGATTGATGTCTTCTGAGCCTTAGGGGCAACTACGGGGATGGATTTAGTCAAGGTAGATAGTCCTTTCAAATCATTTCGCGGCATAACGCAATTGCCAGAGTCTCGCTGGCAAGTGGGGATGCGCTACCTGTCACTTATACGCTGAATGTGTGACATCAATATTTCATCCGGCGAGACCAGTTCGCCGAATGCCTTATTACTTCTGCAATATTTCCCCCGTATATTGAAGCGGTCCATTACTGACGACTGCATCTTCGGCGAAAGGTTGCGGGAGATCGGGAAGTCAGACAAGGCAAGGCGCTCGGCAACAATCTTCCTGTTGCCGGTTTCGAACGTTACATTTGCCAGTGAAGGATGCAGATCAGTGAAACTTACGCAACTTATTCCTATCGAGAATTGCGTCATCAATGGCTACTCGCTGATCGAGAACGTCTTTGGCGCTAACATCGTGGTTTATGACGTCCTCGGGGTGATGCAGACCACGGCGAAGAACGTCAAACTGCTTGGCAGGGCTCAGACTCTGCTTGAAAACCGACACTGCTACGATGCCCAGGGCCTCGCCAGCGCTTTGAAGGAACTGCGCGAGGAAGCAGACTTCATAGATCAGTCCGAATACGGTCAAGCGGTCTGGCGGGAGAGGCTGGACGCCGAGCCTCCCCGAATTGCTGCGACCCGCGTTGGAGGTTCTGCTTAATGACGCCCCCTACGGCCAAAGCACCTGATCCGCGCGACGGGCAACCAGGGAGCGGGCCGACATCCCTGGGTCGGTGCATCTTCTGCGATGGCCGGTGCAATGTCGATAGTGACTTTCACGAGCACTGCCGCCTGGAGGCGGATCTCGAGGAACAGCAAGTGGCCGCGCTACAAATTCGGAACCAATCCAGGATCGGCCTGACTGACTGATCCGTGGACAGGACGTCTCAGTCACACGCTGCGCCGGCTTGTCATGAACCTGTTACCTTCGCGCCGCGAAGTTTTGCCACACATGGTGATGATCAAATGGCGTTTGTACAGAAGCTACCGAGGAGAACTCAGTGATTGTTTGGCGACGTACCTGGTTATACCGTCTGGCAGGGCAGCGGTTTGCTCAATGCATTTCGTTTAAACGCCCTGTCACCGCATCGATGGCGAGAATAGCCTTAGGGCGCTCTGTCGGAATGCCATTGGAACTATGGGGGCAAAGCAGTTCCGACATTCTGTTGCAGCCAAGGTAAAGGCCATTCAGTCCCAAATTTTGGTTGAAGATCGGTTCGCCTTCAAGAATACCTCCAAGAAGGCATTGTTGCTGCCGTTGTTGTTCCAAAGGGCCTTAGACCTTGGTTGCTTCACAGGAGATGGAATATGGCAAACGTTACCGCACCTGCTCGCAGAAGCCGTACAGATCGTTCGCGTGTTGTCGAACCGTTGCCCTTGCAACATTCTGAGCAAGAAGCCGCAGGGGATCGCAGCGCAAGGAATGCGGCTTTTCACCTTGCCGCCAATGTATCTGGTGGCCTGTTCGCGGCCCTCCTGCACCGCAATAGCTTCAAGAATGTGTTTTAGGACATTCGTGTCTTGCGGACCGATGCACTCTCTGTAATGCAATCGCAATATTGGGTGCGTAGATTTATCCGTCCCTGCACAGAGTCGCGATGGCTCGCTACCTTAGGCTTGGTTCGTCCGGGTCGCCTTTTGTTGTGTTCCTTTTTTGCGCCGCATAGATATGTCTGGTCGCCACATCCTCGAAGAAAGAAGCAAACTCGACGTCGGGATCGCGGAATTCGATGGCCAAAACCGCGACATCCATTCGCTGCTCGAGCGCCTAAGAAGCGCCACCGCCAACCAGTATGGTTACGCGACGAGCACGATCCTGGGAGAGTTGAACACTCAGATGCGTATCACCTTTGCTGTACAAGAAAGCCTGATGCGACTTCTTGCGTTTCCAGATACTGAGGCCCATGTGTTCGAACACCGGCAATTCCTCGATCAACTGGAAGTTTTCAGAAAACGCTCCCAAGACTTCGACGTGGTGGATGGGGTGTTGGGCTTCATTCGGGGCTGGTTAGTCGATCATATCCAGAACTGCGACCGCAAGTTCGCCGCACATTTTCTGCGCAGAGGAATGAATCCGGTGACATCCGAAGACCACTAGCACCTGATCGATATGCCCCCTTCGTGGCGTTGCAGTGGCTGGCTATTGGGTCGCCCCACGCCGAGACTAAGTATCCCTCGACAAAGACACTATCCATCATGATCAACCTTTCCCCCGAATTGCGAATTGGTGTTCCGTCCATCGACAGGGAACATCACCATCTTGTCAAGCTCTTGGATCAACTGATCTATGATCAAAGCACAAAGCTAAAGTCAGAGCACTTTTCAGACTTCCTGGATAGCTTTGGCAAACAGGTCATGGCACATTTCAACAATGAGGAAATGTTCCTTCGATCCTGCGGAATGCCGCACGAAGACATTGCCGCCCACCTGGAAGCGCATGGAACCATTCTCGAGCAGTACGCCGAACTGAATTTCGACCTGATGGATGACAAAGAACGGGTCATGTCGGAGGTTGCCCGAATGATCAAAGGATGGATTCTTGTTCACTTGGTGGAGCATGACCTTAAGATTCGTCAGTTCGTTTCAGGTCTGGAACAAATGGGAGTGACGGTCACCCCAGACGGCAAGGGATTCACATAAGTTCACCAAAACTCGGATCCCTTCACCATTACAGCGTCTGGAGTGGTGTGACAGCGCGAGGTGTCGGCTAGCTTGCTAGCCCAGTCGCCGTGGTGTTCCCCGGTGCGACCTCTGCAGGGCGATGAGTTCCAGGATTCCCCACAACAGGGTGCTGCCGATGGCCAGCGCCGGATGGGCAATCATCTTGCGTAACAATGGGTACATGCTGGTGCCTTTCTGTCACAAGTCATCGAGCAGCCACAGGCTTATCCACCCGTCCTCGAAGACCTTGTCGATCATTCTTTGCAGATCGAGAAGATTCAGTGCCCACGTTGTCGCAGCTTTTATCGTCGTGGCCAGCGTCATCGTTCATGTACTCCATGCCGGGAAGAGAGGCATGACAAGCCTAACAATGCGATGTTAAGAATCCATTGCAGTATTGCGACAATTCTTGCTCATCAAGTCTTGCTCGAACTCCCTCGGCGAAACAACGGCTTCGGGTATCCTTGCCGCTGCTCATTGCCGAATGACTGCCTTGCCTATCCATACCTTGCCCGAGTTGAACGACCTGGAGCGCATCATCGAAGAAGGTGCGCCCCATATCGCGGCGCGGGTTGTTTGTGATGTCGTGACGGACGGCTGCCGCTTGCCTGTCTATGCCGTCTGTTTGGGGAATCCGAGCCCCGACGTCCCCGCCGTCGGCTTTTTCGGCGGGGTGCACGGCCTTGAACGCATAGGTGCCGAAGTCGTTCTCGTTTATCTGCGCAGCCTGGTGGCGCGCCTGCGCTGGGACAGCGTGCTGCACCGGGAACTGGAGTCGGTGCGCCTCGTCTTCATGCCGATAGTCAATCCGGGCGGCATGTTGTGCGGCACGCGGGCCAATGCTAATGGAATAGACCTGATGCGCAATGCCCCGGTCGAGTCGAAGGAGCGCGTGCCCTTCATGATCGGTGGTCAGCGCTTCAGCCCCCGGCTGCCCTGGTACCAGGGTCCGCGCGGCGCTCCGATGGAAGCGGAGGGCCGCGCCCTTTGCGACGTTGTCGAGGAGGAGTTGCTGACACGTGAATTCAGTCTCGCTCTCGATTGTCATTCAGGCTTCGGCTTGAACGACCGACTCTGGTTTCCCCATGCCCATACCGCCGTACCCATCGAACATCTGCCCGAGATTCACGCACTGAAAGACATCTTCGACCAGACCTATACCAACCACAGCTACCTGTTCGAGCCGCAAAGCCGTCAGTATCTGACGCACGGTGACCTGTGGGATCACCTCTACCTGCAGGCATCGCAGCCTGGTCGCGTGTTTCTGCCGCTGACCCTGGAGATGGGGTCATGGCTCTGGGTCAAGAAGAATCCGCGCCAGCTTTTTTCGCGCCATGGCATTTTCAATCCGCTGATCGGACATCGCCTGCAGCGCGTGCTGCGGCGACACCTGTCGTGGCTCGATTTCCTTGTCCGGGCAGCCAGCGGCTACCGGCGCTGGGTCCCGGTCGGAAGCGAGCGTACGGAGCATCGGCAGCGAGCGCTGGACCTCTGGTATCGGGGGGCAGGGAAATGAGTACCTGGATTCTTCTGCGTGGCCTGATGCGTGAAAGCCGGCACTGGGGAGACTTCCCGGGCCAGTTTCGTCGTGCGGTACCGGATGCCGATGTCGTTGCGCTTGACCTGCCCGGCAACGGCCGCTTGTGCTCGGTGGCCAGCCCGAGCCGCGTCGGCGAAATGACTGAATTCTGCAGGGCGAACCTGCTGCAGCGGGGTATTTGTCCTCCCTATCATCTGCTGGCCATGTCGATGGGGGCGATGGTCGCACTGGACTGGGCCGCGAAGTATCCGGAAGAACTTGGCGGTTGCGTCCTCATCAATACCAGCGTGCGCCCTTTCAGCCCTTTCTTCCATCGGCTGCGGCCCGAAAACTACCCGGCATTGATTGGACTGGCCTTGCTCGGCGGCAGCGCTCATGACTGGGAAGCAACGATTTTTCGGCTCACCAGCAAGCGCGTCGACGATAGGGATGCCATCGTCCGGAGCTGGATCCGATATCGATGCGAGCATCCTGTCTCGCGCCGCAATGCCTTGCGGCAACTTCTGGCCGCGGCCCGCTATCGCGCGCCTGCCGACAGGCCTGTCCCGCGCCTGCTAATCCTCGGCAGTGCAGGGGATGCCCTGGTCAGCCCACGTTGTTCGCGACGCCTGGCACTGCGCTGGCGCACCGCCTATGCAGAACATCCCGATGCCGGCCACGACATTCCACTGGATGACGGCGCCTGGGTGATTAGGGAGATCCAACTGTGGTTGCAGACGGGCTAGGCCAGGCATAAGGCTTGCTGTTCTGCTGAGGAGCAAAGGTAGGCTTTGTCATGAAGCTGAAACAGCGGCATGTCAAGATTCTCCCTTCGTTTGGCTTCGCAGGACTCCCCCGTGACCTACTGCTACCGCCCAAGCCAGTCGCCGCGCCGGGGCCTGGAATCATGAGCCCTCTGTGGTGCGTCTGCTGCGCTTGCTATTCCTTTTCGATTATCGGCCTGCTATTCGTCGGCCCGGCTGCGGCAAGCGAGTTGTCGCCGGCCGGCGCATCGTCCATTCAGCCGCTTGTGGAATCGGATGGCCTTGACCGCACAGCAACAACCCGGCAGCCCGCTTCCGGCATCACTGATCTGAAGTTCCGCGAGATGTTCAAACTGCCCGTAGGTTCCGGGGGACTTGAGCCATCGCGAAAGCTGCTGCGGCTGGATGGGCGGCCGGTGCACATCGTCGGCTACATGGTCGAACAGGAGCAGATGCGCAGTTTCATTCTGGCGCCGCTGCCGTTGAAGCTGGGCGACGAGGACGAGAGCCTGGCCGATGATCTGCCGCCCGGTGTCGTTTTCGTTCATGCCGCTGCAGGGGACAAGCTTGCGTACAAACATGTCCCGGGTCTGCTGGAGCTTACCGGCATTCTCAGCGTCGGCAATTTCGCCGAGGCAGATGACAGGGTTTCGATGGTGAGACTGATGCTCGACCCGGTCATTTCACAGGAGGTGAGTAGCGATGGTTCAAGGAAATGACGCCGTGTTGTCCCGAGGACGTCGGCGAGTGTTGTCACTGGCCTTGCTGGCCGGTTCGGCGCTGGCATTTCAGGCGGCTGCTGCACCTGCAGTCTTGCGCCTGACCCCGCCGAGCGAGCTGTTCGCTACCCAGGGCGCCAGCGATCAGGTGATTTCGCGTTTCCTGCCCGGGCAACGCTTCGACCTTCAAGCCACCGTGCGGCCCGATCCGGGTCAGACCATCACCGGATTTTCCTTCGCGGTGGATGGCATTGCGCTCAAACCGCCCGGCGGCACGACCAGTCTGAGGCCGGCCGACGCGATCACCGCGACCCATCCGGGTGCCGCGGTCGCCTCCCTACGTGCCTACTCCATCACCAAGCCGGGTCTGCACAAGCTGGCGGTGACGGCAACCCAGAGCGACGGCGCGACGGCGACGGCGACGGGCAATTTCGAAGTCGTCGGCATCGAGAAGCGCGGCCGCAAGGTCCGGAACATCATCATCCTGCTGGGCGACGGCATGGGTGCCGCGCATCGGACGGCGGCCCGCATCATGGCCAAGGGATATGCGCAGGGCCGCGCCAAGGGACTCCTGGCGATGGACACCTTCCCGTTCACCGGCATGGTCATGACCGCCTCGCTCAACTCCATTGTCACCGATTCCTCGCCGGGCATGGCCAACTATGTCAATGGCAACAAGGCGGCGAACAACATGGAAGGGGTTTTCCCCGACGATACCAAGGATGCCTTCGACAATCCGCGTGTCGAATACCTGGCCGAATACCTGCACCGCACGCAGGGCACGGCGCTGGGGCTGGTGACCACAGCCGACGTGTTCGACGCCACGCCGGCGGCCAACGCTGTGCACACCTCCAACCGCGGCTATGGCACGGGCATCGTCGACCAGTATCTTGATGACCGCCGATTGACCGGGCTGAGCGTGTTGATGGGCGGCGGGCGCAAGTGGTTCCTGCCCAATCCCTCGGACAAAACCAGCCCGCAAGCCGTCAACGGGTCACAGCGCCGCGCTGCCAACGACTACGTACTGCCCGGCGACATCGTGGCCGGCTGGGGAGCGGCTCCCGGAGCGCTGGACAGCGAGCGCGATCTGATAGGCGATTTCGCGAAAGCCGGTTTTGCCTATGCGCCGGACAACGCTACGCTGCAGAGCCTCGCCGCGAAGACGCCCGACAAGTTGCTCGGCTTGTTTTCCTACTCGAACATGAACGTCGCCTACGACAAGATCGCCAAGCGCCGTGGCCAGTCCTCCGTAGTGGATGCCTTTGGCTTCCCCGACCAGCCGATGCTCGACGAAATGGCCACAGTGGCACTGGAGGTTCTGGCGAAGAACCCCCGCGGTTTCATCGCCATGATCGAGGGCGCTTCCATCGACAAGCAGGCACACCTGATGGATACCGACCGCTGGATTCTCGAAGTCCTCGAATTCGACCGCGCGGTGCAGGTGGCCAGGGATTTCGCCGCGACGCACCCGGATACCCTGGTGATCGTCACCGCCGACCACGAGTGTTCCGGGGCCGCCATCATCGGCGCTTCCAAGGTCGGAGACAATGCCCTGACGGCCTTTGCCGGCGGCGAGAAGGCCAGCCTGCGCGACAAGGTAGTCGGCGTCTATGAGCAGGCAGGCTTTCCTCGCTACCGCATGCTGGCCGACGGCTATCCCGAAACCACCGATATCGACCAGCGCATGCTGATCGGCTATGGCGCCAATGCCGACCGCTACGAGACCTGGCGCGCCAATCCCTTGCCGACACGCGACGTACAGCAGCCTTTCGCCAGCGTGCCGCCGCTCGATGCCGCGCCGGCAAACCCGGGCGTGCGCCACGCCGGCCAGGGTTTCCTGGTGACGGGCCAGGTGCCCGGGGATCAGGCTGTTCATACCGGCACCGACGTGCCCCTGTCCGCCTACGGCCGCGGCTCCTCGACGTTTAGCGGCGTCTATGACAACACCGATGTGTTCTTCAAGTTGGGACAGGCGGTATTGGGCGGAGTGAGATAGCAGGCAAGCAAGGGCCCGAACCTGCCGCCCGAGCCCAACCCGTTTTTGATCCCAGGAGACATTCATGTCCGAACCGATTTTCAATGTTCTGTTTCTCTGTACCGGCAATTCGGCGCGCTCGATCCTTGCCGAAGCTATCCTCAATCATGCCGGCAAGGGCCGTTTCCGCGCCTTCAGTGCCGGCAGTCATCCCGGCGGCAAGGTGAATCCCTGGGCCATCGAACTGTTGTCGCGGCAGGGTCTCGAAGTCGCTGACCTGCGCAGCAAGAGTTGGGACGAGTTTGCGGCGCCGGGGGCACCGCAAATCGACTTTGTGTTCACGGTCTGCGACAACGCAGCAGGCGAAGTCTGCCCGGCATGGCCGGGCCAGCCGATGACGGCGCACTGGGGCATCGAAGACCCGGCCGCCGTCGAAGGCCGTGACGAAGACAAGCGCAAGGCCTTCTCCAAGGCCTTCGGCGAATTGAATCGCCGCATCTCGTTGTTCGTCAGCCTGCCGCTGGCCAAGCTCGACGCGATGGCCATCAAGCGCGAGATTGACCAGATCGGGCGTTTGCGCGAGCAGGGCCAGTAGTCCGGCCACTGCTTGCATGGGGGAGGGCGGGCAAACCGCCCGGGCCCTTGCAACTGGCCGAACCGGTGTTACCGCAGGGCGCACTTCCTGCCGAATTCGACTGCAAGAACGGCTACACTAACGCGGTCACGGACAGGCAAGAGCAGACATGTCAAAGGAAATCGAGCGCAAGTTCCTTGTCAGCGATTTGAAGGTTATCGAAGGCCGGGTCGGCTCAAGGATTGTTCAGGGCTACATCGCCGATCAGCCGATGACGGTTCGAGTTCGCATCATCGAAGCCGAGGCCTTTCTGACCATCAAGGGCAAAGCAGTCGGCATCGAGCGCGACGAGTATGAATTCCCTATTCCCATGCACCACGCCAGGGAACTGCTGGAGCACCACTGCGGGCAGCGCATGGTGGAAAAGACCAGATACCGGATTCCCCACGGGAAGCATGTCTGGGAGGTGGATGTCTTCGGCGGACGGCATCAAGGCTTGGTTGTTGCCGAAGTGGAGTTGGATTCTTCCGACCAGGCCTTCGCCTTGCCGACGTGGATTGCGGAAGAAATCAGCCATGACCGGCGCTATTCGAACAGTACCTTGTCGATTACCGGAGAAGTTCCGCCGCCGATCGTAATCGGGTGAGCGCACTTCGGCAGGCAATGCCTGCTGAGCCCCACGACATCCAATTGCTCGGGTCTTGACCGAAAGATAAAAAGCCGTGGCGACCGGCGGCCGCCACGGCTGCTTGATGCTTCAGATCGACTAGGGTTCAGCGCATCGCCGGCAAGCCGCCCAGATAGCCCACTTCCGCCTTGTCGGTGTTGATCAGCGGCAGGATTCTGTCGAAGGTGGCTTTCACCGTGCTGTTCTGGTCGCCGGCATGCTGGTAGTTGCTCATGATATAGGCATAGCCATTCATGTTATCCACGACCTGCAGGCCGGTGGACTCGGCGCCCATCGGCAGCGACAGGATGCGCACCAGCTTGCCCGTATCTACGTGGTAGGCCCAGAGGTAGTTATTGACGTGGCGGCTGCTGTCCTCGCCGATGAACAGCACGCGCATGCGCTCGGAGAATGACAGGTTGTCCGGGCTGGCGATCTTGTCCAGCTTCGAGCTGTTGCCCTCGGCGTCCGCCGTCTGATCTTCGCCGATGACCAGGGCTTCCATCACGGTCGGGACGAAGCTGCTGTCGATGGCCACGCCCGTGCTGTCGTACCAGCCGGATTGCAGGC
>Ga0194047_10001080_pt1 | contig 17175 bp, 11 predicted proteins | sample JunL225m_MetaG_2_FD_160070 | JGI IMG/M metagenome (GOLD analysis project Ga0194047, IMG submission 160070) | Anoxic zone freshwater microbial communities from boreal shield lake in IISD Experimental Lakes Area, Ontario, Canada - Jun2016-L221-5m | ecosystem: Environmental > Aquatic > Freshwater... | reverse complement strand
TTGCCATTTCATTGAAAGTAATTCTTGAGCTACAATATGCTCAGCAATGCGCCCACGCCAGGCATCCATTACATCTGTAACAGAAAACAGACTTTCTCGTACTCCAGCAATATAGTTTACTAAACCGGTATCGAACCAGATAAGTTTTGGTCGATGGGAAGTCGATATCAATAATGGAATTTGAGAGCTTAAGACAGGATAAACTAATTCCAACAGCATGGCTTTCTCTATAGTGCGAAAAGCCTCACTCACTTCACGCGATTTGTAATTTGAATTACCAAAACGTTCAAAGGTTATTCTTTCTGCTGCAAAACTCCAACCATTTTTTAATATGTATCGTATAATTTGTGCAATTGATTCATTCCTTGCATATTTTTCCACGTCATCAATATAGGCGTTTAGTAATGTTTCATAAATATTATCCAACGACAATACATCCCTCTTCAAGGCATACTTACTAATGGCAGCAGGCATTCCACCAACAATCGTGAAATTTGTAAATGATGACATTATACGTTTGTGAACGCTGGATGCATTTAAGGTATTGACTAAATCAAAATCAAAATCTTCACCTATCCCGTCTAAGAACTCTAAAAAGGAGCATGGACGAATAGCTAAATATTCAACCCTACCAACAGGAAAGGATATATGTTTGTCAATTAAACTTTCCAACAATGAACCTGCGCATATAATGTGCAACTGCTTCATCTCCTCATAAAAATAGCGAAGTAAAGCTACAGCTTTTGGTGAGTTCTGGATTTCATCAATAAACAATAATGTTCGTCCGGCTTTTTTCTGCTGTTTACAATGTCTGTAGATTGTATCTGTCAACTCCTCTAAGTTTGTATATCGTTCAAACAATAGTTTGTCATCCTGCTTGTCAAGATTTAAAGACAAAAGCACATCGTATTTTCTAGCAAATTCAATGACTAGAGTTGTTTTCCCAACTTGCCTAGCGCCTCGAAGTATTAGAGGTTTTCTGTCCTCACTTTCAGACCATTGCTCCAGGTATTTGAATGCGTTTCTATTTATCATAAAGACGTTTTGTGTGAATTATGAAGGGCAAATATACATATTATTTGTAATAAAACAAGGGTAAAATTATATATTATTTGTAATAAAACAAGGGTAAACGTTGATTTTAAATGTAATAGAACAAGGGTTCAACTCTTGCGCCATCAGCGAAATGGAACGAAGTCAGATAAAGGAGCGCCAGCTAGAAGGAATTCGACTAGCTAAAGCGCGCCATGCCTACACCGGTCGAAAAAGTGGAACAAATGAAGATGTCCATTCCTTCCTATCAAAACCCAAGAACCGAAAGACTCTTGATTATATTAAACGCGGCATGTCGCACACCGAAGCTGCTAAACTAGCCAGGGTTCATATCAATACAAAGACGAAAATAAAACGTTTGGGGATTGGGAAAAAGTTCTGAATAGCGTATTTTTCTACATAATGATGAAATAGATGACTTTGTGATTAGGATCATTTAAGGATTGGGATTGTTAGTCTATCAAGACTTTCAGTCTCTTTTTTTTATTGGAGGTAAATGATTGTTTAAATCTATTCTAATATTTTTTCATGAATTAAGATTTTGTGGATATTTTTTTATTTGTGGATTTGTTAGATCAGAACGTTTGTTCAATATTATTCCAGTTTGGATGAAATCATCACCAAAAAATTACGAAAAAAGAAACTCTTTCAAGAATCAATAAATGTGAAATTAGCTTAATTTCAAGTGATTTTGATGTGCGAAAAACCCAATAAAATAAGGCATTTTTAAAAGAGATGGGGAAAATATGGGGAAAATCAGAGGTTTTTAAATAGAAACAGCTGATAATATTTTAATTATCAGCTGTTTACGTGGAAATATAAGTGACCCGGGAGGGGCTCGAACCCTCGACCCATTGATTAAGAGTCAATTGCTCTACCAACTGAGCTACCGAGTCGAAAAATGTTGGTTTTGTTTTGGGTGAGCAAAATTACATTAAAATTTAGTTTCACCAAAAATATATGGCTCTTTTTATCCTTTGCATGGAAGGTTTTTTGACCTATTGGCTATTCTTTGTAAAGTAGATATTTTTTTCGCATCAACTTGTATTGGGTTAACTCTTTCTGCCCTACGTTGTTAATCTCCATTTCGGTTTTTCCTTGCAAAATCATTTTTCTAATTGTTGAGTTCCCCACCAGTTGATCGAAGAAATGTGGTAAAGTGAAGAATTTCTCTCCTAAACCCGATTTCTGGTAGAATTCGATGAAGTAATGTAACATAAATCCAGTTTCGATAGTTTCTTGACGTAAATCAATACCATAGCAAAGTTTGTCTTTTTGTAATGGATTCTTTTCAAAACCTGGTAGTGAAATTGGTGTGAATGTAAATGTTCCGATTTTGGGGTCAGGATATCCAATGACCTGAAATGGGAAAGCAGTGCCACGTCCCACACTCATAGCTGTTGCTTCGAATAGGCATAATGAGGGATAAAGTCTAACCGATTGATCATTCGGCAGGTTGGGGGAGGGTTTGATGGGAAGTGAATAGGGTTGATGATGTTGCCATCCACTCATTTCGATGATTTGGAGCGGCCAATGCTTGTTAACCGAATTAAGCCATTGTTCTCCGTTAATCATCAATGCTAACTCCCCAATAGTGAGGCCATGTAGCAACGGAATACGCACAATGCCTACAAACGAACGAAGCGAATCTTCCATCATAGGACCTGCCACGATGTCGTTCGGATTTGGGCGGTCGAGCACAATCAGTTGTTTGTTTTGTACGGCACAAGCTTCCATCACATAATAGAGCGTACTGATATAGGTATAGAAACGCGCTCCAACGTCTTGAATGTCGAAAATTACAACATCAACATCTCGCAGTTGTTCGGCACTCGGTTTTTTATTTTTGCCATAAAGCGATACGATGGGAAGCTGAGTTTTCGAATCGATGCTATTGATCACTTTTTCGCCAGCATCGGATGTTCCACGAAATCCATGTTCGGGAGCGAAAAGCAGTTTTACATTTATTCCATTTGCCAAAAGTGTATCGACCAGAAGTGTGCGGTTTAACCCAACCACCGATGTTTGATTAACAACAAGCGCAATGCGTTTATTAGTTAATTGCTTGCAATTGCTCATCAATCGGTCGGCTCCGGTTTGCAGCGTTTGCGCCTTACCTATAAATAATGTAATCAATACGAATGTGATGCAGAGCGATGCTCGTTTCATAATTATTTTGTAATATTGTGAAGCAAAAATACAATTAATAGATGGATCCGATTGAGATAATCAAAAAATATTACCCCGAAGATAGTGTTGCATACCCCATTTTAATCGATCATAGCCGATTGGTGGCGGATAAGGCGGTTCACCTTGCGATAAGTCATCCCGAATTGCATATCGATGTGCCGTTTGTGGAACAGGCTTCGATGCTGCACGATATAGGTATGATTTTCACACATGCACCCAGTATTGGTTGCTTTGGCGACCGTCCATACATTTGCCACGGATACCTTGGTAGCGATTTGTTGAGAGCAGAGGACTATCCACAGCACGCATTGGTTTGTGAGCGACATACCGGCACTGGGCTTTCGATTGCCGATATTCAACACATTAATAAAGGAATTCCGCTTCGTGATATGCAACCGATCTCTATTGAAGAGCAGTTAATCTGTTTCTCCGATAAATTCTATTCTAAGTCGAGACCCGGCGTGGAGAAATCTGTAGAAAAGATTCGCAAGAGCATGGAAAAATATGGAACCCATCACGTCAAACGATTTGATGCGTGGTGTGAGTTGTTTTTATAATGATTCGGTTGAGTCGTTTAATCTACTCGGTATAAATGAACTGAATATTTTGAAAAAAAATATTGATTAATATGTAAAAAATTTACGTATTATTAAAAAATGAGCTATATTTGCTGTTGTCGAATCAGTTTAGATATGTTTTCGATACCAGTGTTCTTTCAGTTGCGAAAAATTCTGCTTACACCAGTCCTTTTATTCGTTCTACAATAGATAGAAAACAGCATACACTTCTGTGAAAGCTGCTACAAAATGTAGAACCTTCTTTTGCCTCTCAATTTACAGTATAGAAAATGTAGAATTCTCTCCGATATACGGGTGGAACATCTATATCATGTAGAATCGTCTCCCATGTTCGGTTGAGGCATCTACAAAATGTAGAACCTTCTCCGACGCTCGGTGGGTGTTTCTACAAAATATAGGGCGATTTTCGATGCGTCGAATTAGTTTTTTTGAATAGGATAAGCAGAAGAAAAGTAGCAATGATGTATTTATGTTGCTTATTTTTTTTACTTAATATTCATTTTTAAAACTTTTAGTAATGGAAAAATTCTCTTTTTCTCCGTTGAATGTCAACAACTTGACGATTAACGACCTCTATGCCTTGGCCAAATCGACTTGCGACATGGCAATCCCTCAACGCACGCTGATTGGCAACATCCCTAGTGCTGTGTTGACCGAGTTGGTAGCCAACAACGATTCAATGGGTGCTCAAATCAACAAATCGCTGAAGAGCGGACTCACCGAGCAGATAACAAAAGGCGATGCCCAGAGTGATGCACTGCTTGGCGAAGTGAAACGCACTATTGTATTCGAATCTAAATCGCGCGATGAGGTGCGCAAAGGTGCAGCGCAGAAGCTCGACCTGTTTTTTAAACCCTATCGCGATGCTGCCGACAAGGCAATCAATACCGAAATAGCGATGATCTACGATATGCTCTCTAAATACAAAACAAACGAGGAGTTGAAAACTGCTGCACAGACTATCGGCATTGCTACCACATTCGATCTGCTCGATACCAACAACAGCGAAGTGGATGCGCTCTACAAAAGCCGAAACGAACAGATAGGGCAGCGCACCACCTCGGGAAGCACCCTCAAGCCGACGGTGGTAAGCGACTATATGCAGTTTTGCTCAGCCATAGAGCAAGCAGCCAGCTACACACCGAGCGATGCCCTCGCTTCGCTCTTCAACAATATGGATACGCTGCGCAAAAAGTACCACGCCCTGTTGGGCAACTCCAAAGCCAAACCAACGGATGCACCTCCGGCGGTGTAAGACTAGAAAATAAGAATCCCTCGCTCAAGGTTTTTTGAGCGAGGGATTTGCTTTTAATCGGGGAATCTTGTCTACAATACATCTATTTCAACCTTCCACTATTCGAATCTCTTCTTCCGTCAATCCATAAAGTGCATACACCATAGCGTCTATCTCGCGGTCGGTAGTATCTATTTGCGATTTCAAAGTGCAGGCTTTGTCTACTTCTTGGTCGAAATAGGTTTCCCATTCAGCTTTTTGATGCAATGAGAGTTTTACTTTTTGCTTCTCAAGTTCTTTAATAAACTCCACATAATCCAACTTATACCAGTTTTGTAATTTTGTGGTTAAAGCCGCTAAAGAAAATTCACGAATAAGATTTCGTTGAAATTTGCCCGATACATCTTGCAATTCTTTGTTGAGCGAGAGCATTTGATCGGCTTTGGTGATAAATGGTTGTTGGTCTGTTGTTGCTTTGAATGGCAACATTCCTAAATGAAATGCTTTAACTTGAGCCATTGCTTCGCCTCGTTCGGGATTTATGGTCCAATAATACCAATTGGTTAATTTTGAATTTAACAATACCAAAACATATTTCAAATTGTACTTAGATTCATACTTATTGAGCAAGATATGAGTATTATCTCTAATTATGAAACCCCTTGTAATATAATTTCCAACTATTGAGTCCGCAGTTTGTCTAAAAATAAGTTTCTCTTCTGCTTCAAATATATCTTTATCTCTAGGTGCAGCAAGCCATTCACCATATTGAATCCAATAATCCTTATCCCATATTAATTTGTATTTGTGAAAATAGCTTCCACCTATCAATGGAGAAAAACTTTCATCTATTTTAATTTCAGAGGTAAAAGGTTTTTCTTGCATGATTTTATCAGTTTGTGCAGGTTTCCCCTTTCCTTTTTCATAAGGTTTTACTCCATTTTTAATAACAAAACTCTCAGCAATTGTTGTCGAATTTGCATTTATCTTGTCTTTCAATTCATATTCTTTTGTTGACATAAAAAGATTAAGTGAATCCTGATTGGCAAGAATAGATTGCTCGATAAAGTGCTGTTTTACTATATCTTCCTGATTTGATATTGTAATTGCAGTTGGAGCCAAATTGTTTGTTTTATGAATAATAAGTGTGTCACAATCTACTGTTGCATCAGCAAAAACTTTTTCTAAATGTTGATTGATTTGCACCAAATTATATGGTCTGTTCAGAATTACTTTTCTGAACTGTTTGGCGCTCTCTATTAGCTTCCATGTATTAGGAGTAATAAATCCTAAACAACCGTTGTTTGCAACTAATTTTGTTAAACTCATTGCATAAAATGAGAAATATGTATCAGATAAGTTTGCTCCGATGCCGAAATGGTTGTATTCTTTAATAATGAAATCTAACTCTTCTTTTCTTATTTTTGCACCATACGGCGGATTCCCAATCACCACATCAAAGCCCTTGTTGCCATATTTAGCCGATGGTTCTTGAAAGGCTTCGAGTTTTTCGGCATATTCATAAGCTTTTTTAGATAGTTCGATGGCTTGTTGCGAGAGCGAGAGCGCTTGTTCCGATTTGGCTTGTGCTTCGAGTGTTTTCTCTTTGATTAGTTTCAAGAAGTCGGGTTTCTCCTCTTTTTGTATCACGATTGCCGATTCAGTAGATGCCTCTCTACCAAATACCTGCGGAAACTCCTTCGCCCAATCGAATGCCTTATCACCTGCCACGGCAGGGTCGTCTATCAGCGAATTGCCGCATTTGATGTTGTGGTTCAGGTCGTTGAGTTTGCGGTTGGGTTGTGCAGTACGCAGCCAGAGCGAGAGTTTGGCAATCTCCACGCTCTCTTCGTTGATGTCAACCCCGAAGAGGTTGTTTTCCAGAATACTGTTTTCGATGTCGCTCATCACAAGCGTTGCACCCGTCAGTTTAGCTTGCAGCTCGTCGATGTAGTGGTGTTCACTAATCAAGAAATCGAGTGCTTGGTTGAGGAAAGCTCCCGAGCCACACGCTGGGTCGCATATTGTGATTTGCAGCAACCAATCGCGGTAGGCGGTCAGTCGTTCGAGCAACACTTGTTTTGTCTTTAGTTGTCGCTTTTTGTCGGTGGTGAAGTCGTCTTCTACGATGTGCAATTCTGCTTTCTTCTCGGTGCAAAGTTTGCCCACCGTGCTGTCGACAATGTATTTGGTGATGTATTTTGGGGTGTAAAATACACCGTCTTTCTTGCGTTTTGTTTTTGTTTTGTCTATTTCGAGCCCTTCGATTTGTGATTTTACTTCATCGAGTTCGTTGAGTGAGTTTTCGAAGATGTGCCCCAAAATATTCACATCTACTTCGCTGTCAAAGTCATAATCCGACAGTTTGAGCGTGTGGGTGTAGAGCAAATCGTCGTCGATAACAACGTTGTCCAGCACATCGTCAGGTTTAAACAGTCCGCCGTTATAGGCAAATACATCGTATTGTTTCCCTTTAAACCCAGTGTTGAGGTATCCAAAATACTTCATAAACCGACCGTACAGCGGTGTATATTCGTCTAAATCGCGTAGTTGTTGCCACTGATTCAGTATCATCCGCACAGAGTTTGGCGGTAGCAGGTGTCTATCTTCGGCAAAGAAGAGAAACAAGAAACGGTCGAGCAGCTTTTGCGACTTTTTGAAGAGTACCAATGCATCGAATTGCGGATTCTTCGCCACCAAGTCTTGATACAGCACTTGCTTAAACTGCGAATAATCTTTGTAGAGCAGTTTGGTCACTTTATCTTCTTGACTGACCGATTCGTCTTTTATCTTTTTCGGAATGCCGTTTCGGATGCTTTCGTAGGCAAGGCAGATATAGAGCAATTCGAAATCGGATGCCGAAAGCGTAAACAGATTGAACTCGATGTGCTCAATGGCATTATCAATGTAAAAACGCAGCTTCTCGAAGTTTGAAGTAATGACATAAACACACTCCGGCTGATTGTTTTTGTAACCAAATGCTTGTTCTTCAATCTTACCAAGGTCGGTTGTGTTCGTGCCTTTCAGTTCGATAACGGCTTTCACTGCTTCGCCTACCAAAATAGCACCGTCGGCTTTCTTGCTGTCCTTTACGTTTTTGTATTCGGTGGTGAGGTTGAAATTTGGTGTCGGGCTTTTGGTATATCCCAACACGTTTACAAACAAATCATTTAGAAAGCCTTCCTGATATTGCTCCTCTTTCCTGTTGCGGATATTCTCTTGAATAGTTGGGTTGTGGAAGTGTGCTTTAAAGCTTGTATATGCACTACTAATGATCTGTTTATCGAGTGACTTGAGGTATTTCGTGGCTACGCTTTGTTGAAATAGTGGCATATCTGGCTTGTTTATCGGTTCTATTTGCAAATATAAGAAAATTGTAAAGTATGTAAAGAAGAAACAGTAAAACAAACGTCGAATTTACATATTCCCACAAAAAAAAGCCCAATCTTTCGATTGAGCTTTTTTAGTTTTATATGGATAATCCTTATTCAACAGGAGCAATAGTCCAGTCGCTTTCAGCCATACGTTTGTAGTTTGCAAAACGACGCATTGCATTTTGTTTAGCAGCGATAAAGAGTTCTTTCGCTTCTTCAGGGAATTGTTTTGCCAAAGAAGTGTAACGAACTTCACTCTTCAAGAAGTCTTCGAACAACTCCCATTTAGGCTCTTTCGAGTCGATGGTCAATGGGTTTTTGCCTTCAGCTTCGAGACGTGGATCGTATCTCCAGTTTTGCCAGTAGCCACATTCAACTGCTTTTTCAGTTTGTTCTTGTGCTTTACCCATACCGAATACCAATCCGTGAGCAATACAAGGAGAGTAAGCGATAATCAACGATGGTCCGTTGTATGCTTCTGCTTCGCGGAATGCTTTCAGCGTTTGAGCCTGATTTGCACCCATCGCTACTTGAGCCACATATACATAACCATAAGTTGTAGCAATCAGACCAAGGTCTTTTTTACGAATTTGTTTACCAGCTGCAGCAAATTTAGCAATGGCTCCGATTGGTGTAGATTTCGAAGATTGACCTCCAGTATTAGAATAAACCTCGGTATCAACTACCAAAATGTTTACGTTTTTACCAGAAGCAATCACGTGATCGAGACCACCGAAACCGATGTCATACGCCCAACCGTCACCACCGATGATCCATTGTGATTTTTTAATCAATTGATTTTTCATCGAAATGACCACTTTACACTGAGGAACTTCAGAAAGACTAGCTAAAGCTACGATTTGTGGAGTTAATGCTACTGTTGCATCTGCATCTTCGCGCTTAGCAATCCATTCTGTAAACAGACCTGCCAACTCTTCGCTGATTTGACCACCTGCAATAGCCTCTTCCATGTTGCGTTGAACACGGTCACGCATTTTGTCAGTAGCAATCAACATACCCATACCGAATTCAGCATTGTCTTCGAACAGTGAGTTCGCCCATGCTGGACCATGACCTGCATCATTTGTAGTATATGGTGTAGAAGGTGCAGAACCAGAGTAGATTGAGGTACAACCAGTAGCATTTGCAACCATTTGACGATCACCAAACAATTGAGTGACCAATTTAATGTATGGAGTCTCACCACAACCAGTACAAGCACCTGAGAACTCAAATAGTGGTGTAGCAAACTGTGAGTTTTTCACATTTGCTTTCACATCGACAAGATGTTGTTTGGTTTTCACCTCATTCACCATGAAGTCCCAATTATCTTGGTTGTCGTATTGCGATTCGATAGAAACCATGTCAAGTGCTTTCCCATTTTTGTTTCCAGGACAAACGTCAGCACAGTTGTCGCAACCCATACAGTCAAGCACATCTACTTGAATACGGAATGCCATATCAGCAAATGGTTTACCGATGGCTTTTAACATATCAATTTTAGGCGCTTTAGCTTGCTCAGCAGCATCTAACACGAAAGGACGGATAGCAGCGTGAGGACAAACATAGGCACATTGATTACATTGGATACAGTTTTCTGCAATCCAAACTGGTACGCGAGAAGCTACGCCACGTTTTTCATATTTTGCAGTTCCCTGATCCCAAGTACCATCTTCGCGGCCTTTGAATGCTGATACAGGAAGATCATTACCTACTTGTGCATTGATTGGGCGAACAATTTTTTGGATAAACTCAGGAGCATCGTTGTTCACAATTGAGAATGCGAAATCAAGTTTAGCCCACTCTGCTGGGATTTCAACTTTTTCTAATTCACCACCACGATCTACAGCAGCGTAGTTCATGTTAACGATTTTCTCACCTTTGTTACCATACGATTTCACAATCGCTTTCTTCATTTGAGAAACGGCCAATTCGTAAGGAATTACTCCTGTAATCTTGAAGAATGCAGATTGGAGGATGGTATTTGTACGGTTACCTAATCCGATTTCAGTAGCAATCTGAGTCGCATTGATAATGTACATCGTGATATTGTTTTTAGCTAGATAAGCTTTTACATTATCAGGAAGGTGTTTTTTTGTCTCTTCAGCACTCCAAACGGAGTTCAAAAGGAATGTTCCGTTTGGTTTCAATCCACGGGTAACATCGTACAAACGAAGATATGCAGGCACGTGGCAAGCTACAAAGTTTGGTGTGTTTACCATATAGGTTGAACGAATTGGATCATCTCCAAAGCGGAGGTGTGAACAAGTGAAACCGCCTGATTTCTTTGAATCGTATTCGAAGTATGCTTGGCAATATTTATCTGTATTGTCACCAATGATTTTGATTGAGTTCTTGTTGGCACCAACTGTTCCGTCAGCACCTAAACCGTAGAATTTAGCTTCGTAAGGTCCGTTTTCAAATAGAATTTCTTCTTTTTTTGGAAGAGAAGTGAATGTTACGTCATCAACGATACCAACAGTGAATCCACTCCGTGGCTCAGGTAATTGCAAATTCTCGAAAACTGCTAAAATATGTGCAGGAGTTGTATCTTTTGATGATAAACCGTAACGACCACCTACAATAACTGGTGCGTTAGGTTTGCCATAGAATGCCTCTTTTGTGTCCAAGAAAAGTGGTTCGCCACTAGCACCTGGTTCTTTCGTACGGTCCAAAACAGCGATTTGTTTCACTGTTGATGGGAATGCACTTAAGAAATGTTTCACCGAGAATGGACGATATAAGTGAACAGCCACTAAACCTACTTTTTCTCCTTTTGAGATCAAATAGTCAATAGTTTCACGAATTGCTTCAGTCACAGAACCCATAGCAACAACTACACGGTCGGCATCTTTTGCTCCATAATAATCAAATAAATGATATTCGCGACCAGTGATTTCACCCACTTTTTGCATGTAGTCTTCAACGATTGCAGGAACAGCATCGTAGAATGGATTTGCTGCCTCACGAGTTTGGAAGTAAATGTCTGGATTTTGAGCAGTACCACGAGCTACAGGATTTTCTGGGTTCAAAGCACGTCCGCGGAATTCAGCTAACGCTTTTTGGTCGATAAGTGGAGCCAAATCTTCGTTTTCCAACATCTCGATTTTTTGAATCTCGTGAGAAGTACGGAATCCATCAAAAATGTGCATAAAAGGAACGCGAGAAGTCAACGTAGCTAAGTGAGTAACTGCAGCTAAGTCCATTACCTCTTGCACAGAATTGGTAAAGAACATTGCAAAACCTGTTTGACGAGCAGCCATTACATCTTGGTGGTCACCAAAGATTGATAATGATTGTGCTGCCAAAGCACGTGCAGAAATGTGGAAAACGCATGGTAATAATTCACCTGCGATTTTATACATATTTGGAATCATCAACAACAGACCTTGTGATGCCGTATAAGTTGTTGTCAAAGCACCTGCTTGCAACGAACCGTGAACGACACCAGCAGCACCTGCTTCTGATTGCATCTCTTCTATTTTCATGGTCTCTCCGAAGATGTTTTTTCTTCCCTTCGCAGCCCATTCATCGACATACTCAGCCATAGTCGACGACGGTGTGATAGGGTAAATTCCAGCAACTTCACTAAACATATACGAGATATGCGCAGCTGCCTGATTACCATCACAAGTCAAAAACTTTTTTTGTTTTGCCATAATTTTTTTGATAGTTAAGTGATTAGTTATTTAATTATTTATTATTCAGTTTAAAAAAATCGTTTTAATATAAAAATCCAAACAGCCAAATAGGAATGCAATTGTCTTTACCAACAGTGATCCCATCTTGGCCATAAATGATTTTCGGATTTAGTTTGCCTTTAATCTGCTTTCCTTCCAGTCTGAAATTGTACTTTTCATTCACCATAAAATGAGTATTCTTTGATCCAACATTCAATATATTATCCTTGAAAAGAGCATTGTAGAAGAATGTTTCACGTATGATTTGATCATCTGTCTGAAGGAGTTGCATGGGATAGATCAAATTTGTATTGTGTAGATAAACCAATGAAGGTTTTTTTGGGAAATCCTCTCCTACAGGGTAAAGCATATTTATTAGTCGTGCGTCTTTGAGGTACTTGATATAGTTCATCACCGTAGCTCGCGAAGTGTCAATGTCGTTGCTAATTTGACTGATATTTAGCGGTCCTGTGCTATTTGCCAATATATAAAGTAACTTCCTGATTTTGTGATAGTAAGAGAGTTCAATCTGTTTGAGAAAGAATATATCGCTTTCAATCATGAAATTGATGGTCTTAATCAAGTTTTCTGAGAAATTTCTTTTTTCCAAGAAAAATGGATAATAACCATGATGAAGATAATCTTGAAAAAATCGTAGAGGATCAACGCTATCACAAATATTTTTTGACAATTGCTCGTGGTTGGCGATAATTTCTTCGAGGGAAAATGCTGGAAATTTATTGTTGGTAATCTTATTTAAAAACTCTCTGAACGAAAATCCTCGAAGGAAATATGAATCTACGATTCCCGATAATACTGGATTTTCATCATCCAATCTCATGGCTGATGGACCTGTAAATACAATTTTAAGATTAGGAATCGTTTCATGGCAGAGTTTCAACTCTTCCGACCATTTAGGATATTTGAAAACCTGATCTATGAGCAATGTTTTACCCCCGTTTTCGCTAAAGTCTCGAGCAAAATCAAAAAGCGTACATTGTGTGAAGTAGAGGTGGTTCATATTGATGTAGAGACACGATCGATCGGTTCCGAAATTCTCTTTTGCATATTGCAGTAGAAGTGTTGTTTTGCCTACACCACGAGAACCTGTAATACCAATCAGGCGACTATTCCAATTGATTTCGTCCATCAAACCCCTTCTAACAAGGGAGTTGGTGTGATCAATTAAGAATTTATGTGTTCTGAAGAATGTTTCCACGTCACTTTATAAATAAACAAGATGCAAATTTACAATAAAATGCTGATTTTGCAAACTTGAGATTGCAATTTTGATGTTTTTCGCGTTAAAAATTTATTCTAAATTGCAAAGAAATAGTAGAACTACCGTAAAGTTCTTTTGTCTGACAGATAGGAGTATGCGTTAAAAACAGGTCAATATTTGACTCTACTTGTAAACTGCTTTTTCGGGAAAACGCACTTTTACCGATTTAGAAGGTCGACTTTCATTGTGGAATCTATCGTTTGCTGTTATGACAAAATAGACATCTCCGGTATAATCATCAGGGATTTCTAAGTCGAAATGCGGTTTTGCAATTCGACAAGCGACCATATTACGAACATCCTCAGTATTCACATTTTGGGCTTTGCTTACATAAAGATTATAGGTCAGATTTAAATCAGATGAAGTTAATTTCCAGTCGAATATTAAGAAATTTTCTTCCTGCCGTACATTTGTGATTTCGGGAGTTGATGGAGGGTTATTTTCAATCCAAGATAAAGTAGGTAAAAGGGCTGGATAAAGATAGAATTTTTGTTTTAAAATATCAGAACACATTTTGGTATTAGTTAATAAATTCTCAGCTCTGAAATATGTTTGCCCGCAACCAATTTCGCGGGTGTAATTTATCTCATTCTCGATTATTTCACTCGACCAATTGTGCTCATCCATCATATAAAGAGCTATTCCTGCGCTCACAGGTTTTGCACCTGTTGTCTGTTTCCAATCTTTCAAGAATGGCTTGAAAATAGGCTCTTTAAAGTAGAGCATCGGTGCCACAAAGTCGTGCTTATTTCGATCAAACCACGTTTTTACATCTTGATAAACTACTTTTTTCCCATTCCACCCGTGCGACGAAACAGAATCTAAATCATCTCTTTTTCCAATGGGTGATGAACTGACTTGTACCCAATTTTTTAAGTTTTTTACAGTATTAAATATGCTAGATTCTATCTGCGTAATATTCTCTCTTCTCCAGTCTGCTTTTTTTAAATTATTACCATACTTATTGTACGTTTGGTTGTCAGGAAATTCGCCAATTTCAGGATAACGCAAATAGTCTAAATGAATACCATCGATGTCGTAGCTTTGAGTGATTTCTGAAGCTAAGCTAGTCAGGTATTTCCCAGTTTCAGGAATTCCAGGGTCAAGAAACCATTCGCCTTTAATGCGCTTGCATAATTCAGGATGTTTTTTTACAACGCTTTCATTACCATTTGATTTTATTTGTTTGTCGCTTCCAATGGGAATTGTAACCATCCAAGCATGACATTCTAATCCCCGTTTATGACATTCTTCTATAGCAAATGCTAAGGCATCGTATCCTGGCGATTTTTTACTTTTCCCACTCAACATAGCACTCCATGGCTCAATTTGCGAAGGATAAATGAGATCGTTTCTCATTCTGACTTGCAAAAAGACGGTATTGAAGTTTAAGAAATGTAGATGGTCAAGTATTTTTACCAACTCTCGGCGTTGTTTTTCGGCAGAAACACTATCTTTGGCAATGGTTGTTGGCCAATCGAGGCGCCATGCCGTTGTAAGCCAAACTCCTCTTATTTCATGCTTGGGTGGCTGTGCAAAAGGGAGAATATTTAGAAATAGAAATATGGTGAAAATCAGGTATTTCATGCTCTTTTTATGTGATTGTATTTAGGCAATAGGGAACTTACTTGTTTTATTCATGTTTTATTTTTCGATGGGCAAAGGTACAAAAAACACTCCTCTTTTTTGAAGTTTATATTAACAACGAAATGTCAATTATATAACATAAACTCTTTGTCTAGGCATTTCACGTTAAAAATGGTTGATTAATTTTTATATATAAGTCAAAATCGCTAAATTTGCAACCTAATTTTGGATAAGAATGAAAAGTAATCTTTTAGCTTTTGTATTGTTGCTGTTCGTAACGTCTTCTTGCAGTGAGTTTAATAAGGTTCTCAAAAGCACAGATTATGATTACAAATTTGCTTATGCGAAGAAATCGTTTGAGCAAAAGAAATATTATCGTGCTTATACTTTGCTCGAGGAGTTAGTGCCTATCCTGAAGGGAACTGAAAAAGCTGAAGAATCGCTTTATTTGTTAGGTCAAAGTTATTTAGGAAGTAAAGATTACATCACTGCTGCACAAACATTTTCAACTTATTATAACACTTATCCTAAGGGTACCTACACTGAATTGTCACGATTTTATTCTGCCAAGAGTTATTATTTTGATTCATCTGATCCTCGCCTTGATCAGTCGCAGAATGTGAAAGCAATCAATGAGTTTCAGATGTTTTTAGAATATTTTCCACAAAGTGAAAAAGTGGATGAAGCTCAGAAACTCATGTTTGAATTGCAAGAAAAGTTGGCTTATAAAGAGTTCTTGAATGCCAAGTTGTATTATGACTTGGGTAATTTGAAGATGAATAGTTTGCTAGAAAACAATTACTTAGCTTGTGTAATTGTTTCACAAAATGCCTTAAAAGATTATCCTACAACGAAATATAAAGAAGATTTCTATCATTTAATTCTTAAATCAAAATACAGACAAGCCGTCTATAGCGTTGTTGAAAAGAGAACAGAACGTTATCGAGAAGTAGTAGATGAGTTTTACTCGTATAAGAATGAATTCCCAGAAGGAAAATATATGAAAGATGCCAGCGAAATATTGGCACAATCTCAGAAAATGATTAAAAATTAATTAATTAAAGATATGGACTACAAAAAAACGAATGCTCCCTCAAACACTGTGACTCGCGATATGACAACCTTGTCATCCGATACTGGAAGTGTTTACGAAACAGTACGCATAATTGGAAAGCGAGCCAATCAGATTTCTGTGGAAATGAAGTCAGATTTGGAGAAAAAATTGCAAGAGTTCGCATCTTACAATGATAATTTGGAAGAAGTATTTGAGAATCGCGAGCAAATTGAGATTTCACGTTACTATGAGAAGTTGCCAAAATCGGTTCTTATTGCAACGCAAGAATACATCGAAGGAAAAGTCTACCACAAAAATCCTTTGAAAGATAAATTATAATTGATTTTCGAACAAAAAAGGGATATGTAAAGCATGTTTATATGGCTGACATATCCCTTTTCTAACTTATAATGATGATACAACGTATTCAGACTGTTTATCTACTGGTCGTTGCAGCTTTATCAACCCTTTTGTTGATGATACCATTGGCTGATTTATTTGGGCCTAAAACGCCATTTTTTTATTACGCCATTGGTATAAATGATGCTGCAACAGGCGCCTCAGTGTATTCTACTCTTCCTCTTTTTGTGCTTTTGATTGTAACGATTCTATTGGCTGTACTCACAATATTTCAATTTAAGAAACGAAACCTTCAAATACGATTGGCAAACATCAATGGTGCATTATTACTCGTTTTTTACGCCTTATTTTTTATCTACTTTTTGTTGATAAAAGATACATTGACGGTGACTTTATCCCTTCGTTTTGTGTTTGTTTTCCCATTCATTTCTTTTGTTATGAATTGGTTAGCGATTCGTTCTATCAAAGCCGATGAAGCATTGGTAAAGTCGTTGGATAGAATCCGGTAAATTTATTTTTGATACAAAGAGGATTTTGCTGAAATAATTGAACTGTACCCCAAAAGTTAGATGATAAACTTTTGGGGTGTTTTTTTTAGGAATAATTCTTTCGACTCCTTAAATCCGAATGGCTATATTTACAGAGGTTTTCCCGTATTAAACACTTTGAATTAGAACTCAACAACTTTTTTGAGGCAGATTATCTTTAATTTGCAAATCTCAACCACAACCACAATTCGGCTGTATTATGAATCTTTATCTTTTCAATCCCGATCACGATTTG
>Ga0194047_10001077_pt1 | contig 17195 bp, 8 predicted proteins | sample JunL225m_MetaG_2_FD_160070 | JGI IMG/M metagenome (GOLD analysis project Ga0194047, IMG submission 160070) | Anoxic zone freshwater microbial communities from boreal shield lake in IISD Experimental Lakes Area, Ontario, Canada - Jun2016-L221-5m | ecosystem: Environmental > Aquatic > Freshwater >... | reverse complement strand
TTACTAAGGTCTATGTATATAATAGTTCTAATTGCTATAGTTACTCGCTTTCTGTTTCACTTTATACATCCTAATGGACGTGAGACATACGCATTAATGATTGCATGCCTGGATAGTTTTGGGATAGGTGGATTATTGGCTTATTGGTTTATATTTGATAAAGCAAAATTAAAATCAATTCTCGACAGAAATTGGGTGTTTGTTTTCAGTTTGTTATTGTTTTTGTGTTGTTGTGGTACACTTTATTTTTATCATGATGGTAATTTAATTTTTCGTCTTTTCAATCGATTGTCTTTTTCGATATGTTGTTTTTGGGTTATTGGCGTATCTTGTTTACAAGGTTTTAGAGGAATGGTTAAATTATTTCTCGAAAACAAGATAGTCGCTTATCTTGGAAAAATAAGTTATGGCTTGTATTTGTATCACAATTTTGTCCCTTCTCTATGTGAATTTATATTGAAGGTGTTGCACATACCTGTTTCACTTACTGAAAGGCCAATTTATGAATCAGCTTTAATATATTTTTTCATTACAATTATGTTGTCAATTATTTCATGGCATTTAATAGAAAAGCCGTTCATTAGCCTTAAAAAATATTTTGAATACCAATTCATAACTATCACTTAATAATGTTCAAACGAAAATGAAAATATTAATTATCGGTTCGAAAGGTTTTATTGGTTCGCATTGTTTCAAGCATTTTACAAAAAGTGGATTTGACGTGTGGGGTTGTGATATACTTGATTTGGTTGAACCGAATTACATCTGCCTTCAATCGATTTCTAATAATTTTAATCAACTGTTTTCTGACTATCAATTCGATTATTGTATCAATGCATCGGGCTCGGCACATGTAAACTATTCGTTTCAATTTCCTGAAAAGGATTTTGAATTGAATGTTTCGCTAGTGATTAATTTATTAGGAGCCTTCAAAAACAATAATCCCGAATGCAAGTTTATCAACTTCTCGAGTGCAGCTGTTTATGGCAATCCTGTGAGTTTGCCTATTTCAGAAGATGCCATCACACAACCTCTTTCGCCTTATGGTTATCATAAATTATTAAGCGAAAAATTACTGTCGGAGTATTCGCGCTTCTTCGGACTTAAAACATGTAGCTTACGAGTGTTCTCTGCTTTTGGTGAAGGTTTGAAAAAACAATTGTTTTGGGATTTGTATCAAAAATCGAGAGCGGGAAATTCGATTACCTTGTTTGGAAACGGAAATGAATCGAGAGATTTTATTTACATCGCTGACCTCATCCATTTGGTTGAAATAATTATAAACAAAGCACCTTTTGCAGGTGAAGTTTATAATTTGGCTAATGGTGAAGAAATAACAATTAAAAGAGCGGTGAGTGTTTTCTTTCATGAGCTCGGTTGGACAGGTGAAATCAATTATTCGGGAGAAATAAAACAAGGCGATCCATTGAATTGGAGAGCAGATATAAGAAAAATAAAAGAACTCGGTTACAAGCAACAGCATAGTTTCGAGGAAGGAATAAAAAATTATTGTTCATGGTTAAAAGGTATAGAATAGGGCTCATTTTTAGAAACAATAGTAATTGGGTTGCTGGAACTTATTATATCATCAATCTTATTCATGCATTGAACAAAATAGATGATGAACAAAAGCCCGAACTTGTTATAATAACCAATACACCAGAAGAGTTTGGTTTAATAGAAAAAACAGGATACCCTTATTTGAGATTCCAGCAGATAGTTGGAAAAGATTTCTCTCCCACGTATCATAAAATTGAACGTGGTATCAATAGAGTATTCAATGCTTTCTTGGGAAAACCACTCATTGTGAAAAAGGAAACGAAAAAGCGCTTGAATTGTGACTTGGATATGCTTTTCCCCGCATCGAACCATATTTATTATTCAACTATAAAGAATCACCTGTATTGGATTCCCGATTTTCAAGAACATTTTTTACCTCAATTTTTTTCGGAGGAAGAAATAAAATCGAGAAAGGCTTATCAATTCGAATTAGCAAATAAAAAGAGTTCAATTGTATTTAGTAGTAATGACGCCATCTCGCATTTTCATAAGTTCTATCCTAATGCCTTGGCTGCATCGTATGTAATGCAATTTGCAGTAACACATCCTAAATACAACGAAATAGCAATAAACGATTTGTACGAAAAATATAATATCACTCAACCTTTCTTTTTTTGTCCTAATCAAGTTTGGGCTCACAAAAATCATATCGTTGTTTTGAAGGCTGTAAAAAGATTGAAGGAGTTAGGCAATAATAAAATATTAGTTATGTTTTCGGGCAAAGAGCATGATAATCGCAACTTGAATTTTTTTAATGAATTAAAGAAATTTATAGAAGAGAATAACATCGAAGCAAACATCAAGTTCCTTGGTTTTATTGATCGAGAGGACCAATTACAATTGATGAATACTGCTATTGCTGTTATTCAACCTTCGTTGTTCGAAGGATGGAGCACAGTGATAGAAGATGTGAAATCGATAGGGCAATATGTGATTGCATCTAATCTACTAGTGCATAAAGAACAGATCACTGAAAATGTTACTTTTTTTAATCCAAATGAAGCGAATGAATTGGCTGAACTAATGAATCGTTTTTCTGAGCAGACTCCAATTCGGAAATCAATTCGATACGAGGAAAATGTTAAGAAATTTGGAGTCCAGTTTATACATATTGCAGAGAGTGTGATTTCAAAAAATAGGTAATTCAATTTGAATTGTTTTAAGTAAAATGAGGAGCTATTTTGTTACGCAAATTCGGACAATATCTTTAGGTATAATTAAAAATATGTTCGACAAAAAATCGATAATGTTTGTAACTTCTCAAAAATTCTATCGTACAAGGCCTGAAAAGAGCTACATTTGTGGCAACTGAAGATTTATGAGGAGATTATTACATTTATTTCTTTTATTGTTTTTCTTAGGCTTTTCAAAGTTTGCGTTTTCAACCCATATCGTTGGAGGCTCATTAACCTACATTTATAACGGAGGCTCAAGTTATACGGTAACGCTTAAGTTATACCGCGACTGTACTCCAGGTACGGCTGCTTTCCCTGCATCGGTAACCATTAATGTGGTAGGGTATGATGGGGCATCCTTTTCTCCTAATAGAGATATCACTATGTCATTGGGAACGGTTACAGCTGTTCCATCTAATTTAGATACTTGTGCAACACCACCCAATCCAATGCCATGTACTCAGCAAGGTGTATATACAAAAACAGTAAACAATCTTCCGCCTAATCCAGGAGGTTATCATATGTACTACCAGCTTATCGCTAGGAACTTAAGCCTAACTAATGTGAATGCTGTTTGTAATTGTGTGGGAGAAAGCTATTATGCCTATATACCAGGGCCAAATGTAGTTTGGGGTGAGGATTTTCCACTCAGCAATGGTACCACAGTAGATAATAATGCTACCGCTTGGAGTATTGCTTCGGGTGCGATTGCTCCTAATTCGGCAAGTGTTCAGAATAATTTGTTTCAAATAACTGGGGCTAATAATGCGGAGGAGATTTGGACCTCTCAAGTCATTAATATTTCTTCATATCCTGCTGGAGTTAATTTGAGTGCTAATTTGTTTCAAACAGGAAACCTAGATTCTAACGATACTATTTTTGTATATTATAGTTTGAATGGAGGATCTTTGATTCCTTTCACCAATAATGGATTCTTGGCTAGCAATTTCACGAGTGCTATTTCATCACAATTGGGAATCATTGGTAATACCGTGCAAATCGTTATTCGAGTTCATTTTGATTCGTCATCTCCATCGAGTGAAGTGTATAGGTTCGATAATGTTTTTGTTGATGCAAATGATTTTTTAAATAATAGTAACCCAACTTTTAATTTGTTTCCTCCATTGTTTTTATGTGTAGGCGAACCATTTACATTCGACCATTCGGCTTCAGATATTAATGGAGACTCATTGTACTATGATTTCTACACACCTTATAACGGAGATAACAACGTGGGTCCATTGGATCCAACTTTTCCTCCTACCACCAATACTGCGGTGTTTACACCTATTGTGTTTCAACCAGGTTATACCTATACTAACCCTTTAGGTGTTAGTCCTTTCAATTTAAATCACACCACAGGATTACTCACTGGCACTCCTGGGATGATTGGGCAATTTGTGGTAGGTGTTGTTGTTAAGGAATATAGAAACGGAGTTTATCTCAGTTCTACACTTCGTGACTTTCAATTTAATGTGATTAATTGTCCAACCTTTGCACCAGCTGTGCTTTCACCAACCACCTCGTGCAATAGTACTACTGTTTCATTCACCAATTTAGGTGGAAGTTCAGGTAGTAATTGGCTTTGGAATTTTGGCGATTTAACCACCAATGCTGATGTTTCAACACTCAACAACCCTAGTTATACCTATCCGGGGCCAGGAACTTACATAATTTCATTGACTACAGGCTTTGGGACAAATTGTGCAAATACAGCCACAGCTCCGTTGGTAGTAAGCACGGTTACCCCAAGTTTTACAGATAATGCACCTGCTTGCGTGGGTACTTCAATTGTTTTTACTGATAATACAACAACGGCTAATAGTACCATTTCGTCATGGTCATGGGATTTTGGAGATTCAGGAACATCTGCTTTACAAAATCCTTCTCATACTTATTCTACTGCAGGTACCTATACAGTAACACTCACCGTAACCAACAATAATAATTGTGTGAGTACAAGTACCCAAGTAATTACGATTAATCCAAAACCAATTGTTAATGCAGGTTTAAATCAAACAGTATGTGGAAATAATCCAATTGTTTCACTCACAGGGTCTGTTTTAAATGCAACAGGAGGAGTTTGGTCGAGTAGTGGTTCCGGAAGTTTTAGTCCGAATACTACTTCGTTGAATGCCACCTATACTCCAAGCAGTGCTGATACAGCATTAGGTTCTGTCAATTTCTTCCTTACTTCAACTGGTAATAATTTATGTGCCGTTAAGATAGACACCATGAATGTGGTGATTACAAATTCACCTACCATCGCTAATGCTGGCAACGATCAAATAATTTGTGGAACTACAACAGCTACACTTATTGGTAATATTCCTTCTGTAGGAACTGGGAATTGGACGGTTGTGTCAGGTTCTGCAACGATAGCGAATCCTGCATCACCAACAACAACTGTTTCAGGTTTAGCACCTGGTCAATCTTACATCTTTGTTTGGACAATAAGCAGTCCGTTATGTAATCCAACATTTGACAGCGTAACCGTAAGTGTTGATTTACTTCCTACCACTGCAAATGCAGGTACGGATCAACTATTATGTATGTCGACCTCCACAACCCTTAGCGGTAACGCGCCAACTGTTGGTACAGGTCAGTGGTCGGTGGTATCAGGAACAGCAACGATTACTTCACCAAGCTCACCAAGTTCAACCATTACAGGGCTTCTTCCAGGTAATACGGTTGTGCTCAGATGGACCGTAACTCAAGGTGTTTGCAATAACTATGATGAAGTGAGTATTGTGGTGAAAATGATTGCAACAGTAAATGCTGGCCCAAATCAAGTGTATTGTGCCCCTACCAATATTCAGTTAAATGGCAGTGTTACTGGTGGTAGTTCTTCAGGTCAATGGTCGACATTAGGTAGTGGTACTTTTTCTCCAAATCCATCTGCATTGAACGCTGTCTATATTTTGAGCAGTAGCGATATTACAAATGGAAATGTTACCCTTATATTAACCTCTACAAACAATAGTTCTCCATGTGGTCCTGTTACCGACACCATTCAAATTAATTATGCTGGATTTAATGGTGTTGTTGCAACTACCACAACTCCTGTTAGTTGTTTTGGCGGGAACGATGGAAGTGCAACTGCAACCGTTGTAGGTGGAGTGAGTCCTTTTTCGTTTTTCTGGAATTCAGTACCCTCACAATCCGCTCAAACCGCTACAAATTTAGTTCAAGGTAGTTATGTAGTTACCATCACTGATGGAAATGGTTGTACTTCTCAAAATACTGCTCTAATTGTTCAACCTCAGGTTCTGTCAGTAAGTGCGGTTGTTACAAATGTGTCGTGTTCTTCAGGAAATAACGGGTCTATTGTGGCAACGCCAACAGGAGGGAATGCTCCCTATAATTACTTGTGGCTTCCTAGTAATAGTGTATCTGCATCACTCACGAATGTAACTATAGGGACATACACGGTTACAATAACTGATTCAAAAAACTGTCAGGTTACTTCGAACTATACAATAAGCCAACCATTACCTTTAACTGTTGCACTTACTTCAACTAATGTAAGTTGTTTTGGAGGAAGTAATGGATCAATAAGTTCAATAGTTTCAGGAGGAACAGCTCCATACACTTACAACTGGAATCCTACCTTAGCAACTTCATCTGCTATAAGTAGTCTTCCTGCTGGTTCGTATGTTGAAACAGTTACCGATTTTCTAGGATGTGTTTTGTCGAGTTCGGCCACATTAACACAGCCAACAGCTCTAGTGAATTCTATTTCTTCTACTAGTGAAACATGTAGTAACTTGAACAATGGTGCGGTAAGTGTGCTAGCTAGTGGTGGAACTCCAAGTTATACTTATTCTTGGATGCCAGGGAATTTCAGCTCTGCTTCTGTTTCAAATTTGGCGAGTGGTACTTATACACTCACTACCACTGACAATAATTTGTGTTCAGCTGTAAATTTTGTTACTATAACTGAGCCTCAAACATTGAATGCTGTGTTTATCAATCAAACAAATGTGAGTTGTTTCGGAGGTAGTAATGGTGGAGTCACTGTGAATGCAACAGGAGGGACGCCAAACTATACTTATAATTGGTTGCCTGGAAATTCTAGTTCTGCAAGTTTATTGAATGTGCAAGCAACAACTTATACGGTTACAGTGACAGATAACAATGGGTGTCAATTTCAAAATAATGTTTCCATTACTCAACCAGCTGCTGCGCTTTCCGTTACTGTTTCTTCAACACCTGCTGCTTGTTTCGGAGGAGCAAGTGGAACATTGTCTTCTATCCCTTCTGGAGGAACTGGGCCTTATACGTATACTTGGATGCCAGGAAATATCCATACTCAAAATGTTCAGAATGTTTTAGCAGGAACTTATACATTAACCGTTAATGATTTTAACGGTTGTACTAACGTTCAAACGATTTTGGTTAATCAACCAACTCAAATGGTCTTGACCACAAGTTCGCTGAATTCAAATTGTAGCTTGCCAAATGGTGAGGCTTATGTTAGTGTTACTGGAGGATTCAATCCATCTTCATATCAATGGTTCCCTTCAGGCGGAAATAATGATACAGCGCTGGCTTTACTTTCTGGGTCTTATACGGTAACTGTTACCGATCAAAACAATTGTACCGCCTCACAATTTGTAAATGTGAATGATAATACTGGACCTAGTGTTTCCATCATTTCCTCAACAAATGTTAGTTGTTATGGTGGAAATGATGGAACAGCAACAGCTATTGTAAATAGTGGTGCAGGACCATTTACATTTAATTGGAGTCCTTATGGTGGAAATAATCCAATAGCAACCGGTCTAACAGCAGGATTATATACATTGGTGGTGATTGATGCGAATGGTTGTCAATCTTTGGCTACAACTAGTCCTGCTATCTCTCAACCAGCGCAAGTTCAGTTAGCGTTGACCACTTCAAACGTTTCATGCTATGAGGGGAATAATGGAAGTGCATCCGTTATAGCAACAGGAGGTACTCCAAGCTATAGTTATTTGTGGTTGCCAACAGGATATACTTTTGATACCATTAGTCAACTTACAGCCGGTAATTATTTCTTACAAGTTACAGACGCGCATAATTGCATAACATTGGACACCATATTGATTTCTGAGCCAAACCCTATTGTTCCTGTGGTTGCATCTACAAACAATGTTAGTTGTTTTGGAGGTAATAATGGTTCCGCTACAATTAATGTTATAGGCGGTACTCCATTTTACAATTACAATTGGTTACCAACAGGAGGTAATGGTGCCACAGGTGTAGGCTTGTCTGCAGGTGTGTATACTGTTGGAATTTCAGATTTTAATGGATGTCCGAGTTCAATTAATGTTGTAGTGAGTCAACCAACTTTGGCTTTAACTGCAACAGGAATTACTGCAGGGACAAGTTGTTTTGGAGGAGGTGATGGGACAGCAAGTGTTAATCCTTCAGGAGGTACTCCTAATTATACCTATCAATGGTCTCCTTCAGGAGGCTTTGCACAAAATGCTTCAGGACTTAATCCTGGGAATTATTTTGTTCTTGTATCTGATGCTCTAGGCTGTCAAACCAATGTTGCATTAACGGTAGTTCAACCTAATGCTATTACAGCAACATTATTTGCTTTGAATTCTTCTTGCGGTTTCCCTAATGGTTCAGTGTTGTCTCAAATATCAGGAGGTAGTGCGCCATATCTTTATTCATGGTCGCCTATCTCGTCTTCAAATCAAACGTTAACCAATATAGGACAAGGAACTTACACTTTGCAGGTGACTGATTCCCACAATTGTGTTACATCCAATACTGCAACGATTACCAACATTCCTGGGCCAACAGTAAATATTTCATCATCGAACGATGCCTCATGTTTTGGTGGTAATAATGGTTTCGCTGTTGCTCAACTTACTTCTGGAACTTCACCATTCACAATTAATTGGTTGCCCTACGGAGGAACGAGTTTACTAGCTTCAGGTTTGACTGCAGGAACATACACCGTTAACGTAACCGATGCACTAGGATGTACAGCAAATGCAAATACTGTAATTGGACAGCCAACGGGTGTTAGCATTGGTGTGAGTGGAATTTCAAATGTTTCATGTTTCGGAGGAAGTAATGGAACAATTACAGTGGCAGCTAATGGAGGCACCCCAAATTATAGTTATTCTTGGTCACCAAACTCATCTAATTCTCCTTCGGTTACAGGTTTAGCTGCTGGTACTTATACAGTGAGTGTGTTAGATCAGAATAGTTGTTCAACTTCAATATCATTAAATGTTACTCAACCTTCGGCTCTTTCCTCGTCTATAACTTCGTTTGTAAATCCAATATGTTATAACGGTCCAGGAAGTGCTTCAGTAATAGGGCAAGGAGGAACTGTACCATACACTTATTCATGGGCCACCACACCTGTTCAAACTGGAAGTACAGCAACAAATATTTATGCAGGTGCTACTGTTGTTACAGTTACTGATGGAAATGGGTGTACGACTACAAATTCAGCAAACCTTTCTCAGCCATCACAGATAATAACTGTCGGAGGATTGAACGATACCATTTGTTTGGGAACTGTGGGAACAGTATCTGCATTGGCTGTTGGTGGAGGAGGTAATTATATCTATACTTGGTTACCTTCTGGAGTCACAAACCTAGGTTCTTTAACGGTTTCACCAAATGTTACTACCACCTATACTGTTACTGCTACCGATCAAAACGGTTGTGTTGGCGTATCAGCTACTACAGAAGCAATAGTTTACAGTTTATCACCATCTGACCTCACGTTAACAGGAACAGCACAAATTTGCCCTGGTTCTAGTACTCAAATCACCGCTCAAACCACAGGTTCAACTGGACCATTAACGTATGTTTGGAACAATAATCTAGGCACAGGACCTGGACCTTACACTGTAACCCCAACACAACCGACAACATATATTGTGACGGTTTCGAATTCTTGTAGTACTTCGGTGACTGATTCTGTCCACATCACTTTTAATCCTGCCCCAACCATATTATTGTCAACCGATACATCGAGTGTATGCGTGCCAAGTTATATTCAGTTCTATGATAACTCCGTTTCGGGAAATGTGAACGACCCGATAACAACATGGCTTTGGAGCTTTGGTGACGGAAGTTTTTCCTCTCAACAAAATCCCATTCATTTGTACACTAATCCAGGAACTTATAACGTTACCTTGACTGTGACTACAAGTGGTGGATGCACCAATAATAATGGTTCAACCCCTTATATGATCCATGCTCACCCACGACCATTAGCATCATTTACATTAAACGCTACCTCACTTAATCTCCCTTACGATAAATTAATTTGTTCAAATCATTCAATCAATGCAGTTTCTTATTATTGGACATTTGGAGAAGGAGGAAATTCAACGGCTGAAAACCCAACTTATACCTATAATGACGTTGGTGTATTTCCTATTCAATTAATTGTTAGTTCAGCTTTCGGATGTAAGGACACTGCCAATGCTGAGGTGACTACTAACACCGATGTGGTTTTTCCAAATGCTTTCAGTCCCGGGACAGATGGAAGCACTGGTGGATATTACGATGCAACAGCGTTGGATAACAATATCTTTTTCCCTTACACCAAAGGCGTTTCGGAATTTAAATTGCAAATCTTCAATCGCTGGGGAGAATTGATTTTTGAATCAGAGGATTTCAAACAAGGTTGGGATGGATACTATCACGGTAAAATTTGCCAGAGTGATGTGTATATTTGGAAGGCAGATATTAAATTTGATAATAATAAACGATTTACTCAAACTGGAGATGTCACATTATTACGATAAAAAATATTTATTACTTGCGTCATTGATGCTTCTTGTGCTGCCATATTGGGCACAGAATACTCGCTTGGATAAAAAAATATTTTTTGAAGCCGATAAAGCATTCGAAGAAGCTGATTATTTGAATGCAATGAATGGTTACGAAAAACTTTATCAAGTCGATAGTAATAATAGCGAAGTCAATTATAAATTGGGAGTATGTAAATTCGAGTTAAGGAAATTTAAAAACACTTCAAAAAAGTATTTTGACAAAGTGATAAAAAAAGATTTCCCTGAAACCAATTATTACCTAGGATTATTGAATCATTCGCTTCGGAATTATGACAAAGCAATTGAATGTTTTAATGAGTACCAATCATACAAAGGAGAGAAGGATCACACAAGCAAAGAAATTAATGATTTGATTATTAAATGCTATACCGCGAGATTGCTTGAAGGGGAAGAAGATAATAATACCCTCATTGAAAACCTTGGCAGTACAATAAATACAGAATACCCTGAATATGCTCCATTGATTCCTGCAGATGAATCTTTCATGGTTTTTACTTCTCGTAGAAAAAACAATGTTTGGAAACAAACCGATATTTATGGCGACTATTTTGAAGATGTTTATATGTCAGAGAAACAAGGCAACGGTTGGAAGTCTCCTGTGATGATGGATACCATGATTAATACCAGTGTTCATGATGCGTGTACAGGTTTGTCGGCAAATGGTGAGAAATTGCTTTTATACCGTACAAGCAAAGACTTGAAGAGTGGAGATATCTATGAAAGTAATTATGTACAAGGCAAATGGTCGAAACCAAGCTTGATTGGTGCGAACGTTAATTCTCCAAATTACCTAGAATCGAGTGCTTGTTATTCTGCTGATGCAAATATTATTTTCTTTTCGAGTAACCGCCCAGGTGGATTTGGAGGAAAAGATTTATACCTTGCAAGAAGGTTGAGTAACGGGAAATGGGGCGAGCCTTTTAATTTAGGCCCCAAAATAAATACGGAATACAACGAAGATGCTCCTTATGTTGATCCATTGGGGACAACCTTATTTTTCAGTTCTGAAGGACATAAAAACATGGGAGGTTATGATGTTTTTAAATCAACTTTTAATGATGCTGGCATTTTTACAGAACCAGAAAACCTTGGTTGTCCTATTAATACGGTGAATGATGATATTTTCTTTGTACTCAATATGAATGGTTCTACAGGCTATCTTTCTTCCGAACGGGAAGGTGGATACGGATCTCAAGATATCTATAGTGTTTATTTTGGAGGGAATTCTTCTGAACAAAAACCATTTACCATACACGTAATGGATGAAAACAATTCGGTGATAACTCGAGCAATTATCACCTTAGTTGACCCTCGCACGAAACAAGAAGTTGGTCTGTATCGATCGAATCAAGAAACAGGAAAGTTCCTCGTGATCTCAAACAATCGTCAAAAATACATTCTTTCAATAGAAGCCAAAGGCTTTAAAACAAGGGTGCTTGAGGGGTATAGTTTTATTTCTGGAGATGATATTAATTTTAAACTTGAACGCATTATAAATGAATAAATTTTATAAAATAGCGATAGGTTTTCTTCTGCTTTTATCAGCAGAGTTGGTGCATGCACAAGATATGCACTTTACTCAATTTTATGCGGCACCGTTATACCTCAATCCTGCTTTTACAGGTGCAAATGTGTGTTCACGGGTAGCGCTTACCTATCGAAATCAATGGCCAGGGATTTCGACTGCTTACAAAACTTATCTATTATCGGCCGACCATTATCTCGATAAATATCATTTAGGAATCGGACTATTACTGGGCAACGATGAAGCCGGTTCAGGGCAATTGCGCACCACTGTTATCGATCCTTCTATTGCTTATGAATTACGTGTAAGTAAATTAATTTCTCTTCGATTTGGAGTTCAGCCAGGAATTGGTATCAGAAGCATTAATTATAATAAACTTATTTTTGGTGATCAAATTGCCAGAGGTGGAAATGTTGCAACAATTGAGGACCCAACTTCATCAAAAACTTATTTTGATTTCAATTCAGGAACGCTAATTTATTCGGATAATTGGTGGGCAGGCTTCTCAATTTTTCATTTGAACCGTCCAAACGAATCCTTGTTAGGAGCAGAGTCGCGATTACCAATTAAGTTTACAATGCAAAGTGGCTATAAATATTCATTATCTGGAAAAGACGAAAAGGATGAAACCCAACAGAAATCAATATCTGCAGCAGTTCATTTGATGGGGCAAAAACAATTTGATCAAATGGACATAGGTGCTTATTACTCTCAGTATCGATACAGTTTGGGAGTTTGGTACAGAGGTATTCCATTAGTTAAAGGGTATCGTCCAGGATATCGGAACAACGATGCAATCTCTTTCGTTTTGGGATTCAAGACCAAAAGAGCCTACATAGGTTACAGTTATGATATTACTATTTCCCAATTGGCAAAAGCTTCGAACGGTGCTCACGAAGTTTCGCTTTCATATCAATTATGCAAACCAAAGAAAAAGAAAGCCTATCGTAAACAATTGGCTTGCCCTAAATTTTAAGTCAAGTCTGTGTTATATTAGATTATACTTTGGAATAAGTTAATCAACTAACTAATTGTTCGAAAAAACCGCCTATCTCTAATTTCGTGTCCACAAAATGGATTTCATAAATCCAAAAACGTTCATTTCCGTTTTTGTCCTCATCGCTCATTTTGGTGTTGTTTAATGGATGTATGTAGTTAATGGTTTCTTCACCTATCAATTGTTCGTGAGGAAAGTTGCCAATCAAATGTCCGCAGTGTTCATTGCCATAATCCCATCCATACTTCGAGGCTAGTTTTGTTGTGTACGCATAAAAAGCGGCACCAGTTATCAATTCTTTGTTGGCATCGTAAAATTCTTTGCCTTCTCTCCATGCTAACTCAATATCACTCTTTAATTTTAATTTCTTTTCATTCGTTCCCATTACATAGGTTCGGCCAATATCGGCTTCCCATTCTTCGAATACTGGACCGAAATCAAAAAAGATAATATCATCTGCCTGTAAGGTAAGGTCAGGAGGATTTTCTTTGTACGGGAACAATGTGTTTTTCCCAGCGCGAACAATGCGTTTGTGCCAATATTTTTTGATGCCAAAAAGCTGAAACGCCAATTCGAATACTTCCATATTCAATTCATGCTCTGTCTTACCAACTTGAATCAACCCTTGCTTTTCAATGGTTTCGAAGAGGTAGCAAGCTTTTTGTTCTGCTTCTATAAGTTCTTTCTTTATTTTATTTTGGTTTTCCAAATGAGGTATTTCTTTTCTTAATTAGTATTTGATAAGACACTTGCCTTTTAATTCTTTACTGATGCTTCTATTCGTTTGAGGTTATAAAAAAACGACCTCAGTTTGCACCGAGGTCGTTCGTCAAAATCTTTCCAACTTATCTTGTAATTACGAGTTTTTCTACCACTCGCGAGGTATCTGTTTTTACAGTAATGAAATAAGTTCCTGCCGATACATGGCTAATATTAAGTTTCACTTCTTCACCTTGATAAGGTTTCTCTAGGTTCCAATCATTCACTTTTCTACCAATAACATCTGTAAGTTCAACTTGAACAGCAGTTGAAAGAGTTGATTCGAATTTCAAATTTACTTCTTCTGTTGCAGGGTTCGGGTAAATCGAAACCACGTTCGATAAGGAATATGAATTTATACCCAAGCTCGAAACATTAGCAACTACAGGTACTCTAGGGCTCAAACAAATATCGCTTGCTCTTTGAACTACCCAGTCGTAGAAATAATAGTAACGGCCACCAGTAGGGTTGGTACCTGTTAACGACACCATGTTGTTAAGTGTAATTGGATAAGTTACTCCAGTTCCAGTACGTTTCAATATTGGACTCACTCCTCCCCAATGTCCGATATTTACTGAAGATTTAGTAGTAAGTTGATAACCAGTACCAGGAGTTAGTGACCAATTAAGAGGAACCACCGTGGTATCAGCAGGCAAATACACCATAAATGTATCGATTACTGTTCCTAGGTTGTTCATCAAAATAATATCGCGTGTACCAGCCGAATCGGTATAAACTTTTACTGATTGAAGTGTGCAATTGGTAATTACATCAAAAAACTCAACACCATTGGTCACACTTCCATTATACGGATTTGGATCATGGTTGTAAGTAAGTCCAGCATGTCCAATCGCGCCCAAGTAAGTTGTAGCTTCCTCCACGTAATAAGTGGTCGTGGTAGTTAGTATTGGTGTAGTGTAATTAGTTCCAGTTGTTAGTAGTGCTCCTCCTGTTGGTGCATCGTACCAAGATAGCGTGCCACTTCCAACACTAGTAGCTGATAAGTTCAAAGAAACGGGTCCAATTCCTGAAGCTCCTGTTGTGACTGGTGCTGGTGCTGCAAGTAAGTTGATACTATCCAAAGCCGAATTGAATGAACCACATGTACCTTGAATGGTTACATAATAGTTGCCCGAAAGAGTAGGGTTGATACTTTGAGTAGTTGCCGTAAATCCTGAAGGGCCTGTCCATACATAACTAGCTGCTGTGCTACTTGTTAATGTGACAGTACCTGCACAAGGGCTTAACAATCCTGAATTACTAACGGATGGAGTTTCGTCAGGATTTAATTGCACTAAGACAGAAGGTGAAATGGAATAACACCCTGCTGCATTTCCTACTTTTACATTGTACATACCCGATGCCGAGATAGTAGCAGTTTGTGTGTTATTTGTATTCGACCATAAGTAGGAACTAAAGCCTGCCGCTGCGGTTAACGTTGTTGTTTGTCCTGCACATAAAAAATAAGGCCCTGGAGGTAAGATGTTTCCAGTGATGCTACATGTTCCTTCAATTACTGAAACAAATTGGTCAGCTTGTAAATTAGTAAAATGATTAGGAGCCGAATGCGAAGGCCAATCGATGCGAGCAGAGTCAACTATAGTATTGGCTCCTAGTCCAAAATGCAATTGCATCGAATTAGATGTTCCATAACTTTCACCTGAACGTACTTCGCGCACTTGTTTTCCCCATGGACCATAAATAGTAACCTTTGCTCCAATTGCTCCTTTGTTGCTAGTTGTTCCTTCAAGATTAAATGTGATAAAGTGATTGGTATTGCTGGTTGTATTCATGTACAAAACATCGTTAGTAGCAGTAGGATTGTTGTACACCGTGCCATACGATGCATACACATCTATTTTTCCATCATGGTTTAAATCACCAATGGCAAACGACAATAAATTATTAGGACCTGCTGAAAATGCTGTTGGTACCGAAGTATAGGTTCCATTTCCATTGTTGTGATACATCACCCAATTTGGTCCTGAAACCAAAATATCAAGGAATCCATCGTTATCAAAATCTTCAACCACCGATTCGATAGCATCGAATCCAACGGCAAAACCTGTTCCAGCAGTTACATCAGTAAACATTCCCGAACCATTGTTTTGCAATATCTGACTTGCTTCTCCGTGATTTGTCATCACCACATCCATATCTCCATCATTGTCCATATCACCGAAACTAGTTGTCCATGTTTGTTTAAAGTCAGTAACTTCTATCCCGTGTGCTTGAGCATCTTCGGTGTATACATTGCTTCCGTTATTAATAAATAATCGATCTCTTCTACGTTGGTCGGTATTACTTGCAGCGCTCTGACGACAATGTGCAATGTATAAATCCAAGTCACCATCATTGTCAATGTCTGTCCACACACTTCCATAATTTCCCGAATCATACGGGTCGCTACCTACATACATTCCAGGATTAATATTGGTATTGATTAAACTTGTAGTTATAGCCATGGTGCCACTATTGTTCTGATAGATTTTCATATAATCATTATCATCACAAACAGCTAAGTCAACCCAACCATCATTATTAAAATCGCCAAAAGTGATGTTCTGTACAAAATAATTAAGCGGAAGAGCCACCGTAGTAGCAATTACTGTTCCTCCTGTAGGATATAGTTTCACTAAGTAAGCAGTACCTGCTCCAGTAACCACATCTTTCCAACCATTATGGTCGACATCGGCTGCTGCCATGCCCCATACATGTCCTCCAGGAACTGTAGTTAACGAATCGCGGGTGAATGATCCATCCATGTTGTGCAATTGAAGAATCAATTTTTGAGATTGATCCATAATCAAGATGTCGTCTAATCCATCATTGTTAACATCCACTACAGTGATTGCACATCCACTGTGTGCTGCTATGGGCAACAAACTATTAGAATTAGAAAAAGTGAATTGACCTTTCGAACTACCTGCCAACAATAGCAAGCACGAAAGAAAAAGGAGTGTTTGATGAGTAAATTTTTTTTTCATAGTGATGAATTTTAAGTTAATGATTAAGTGATTTAGATAAATTCGAACGTAAAGAAAACAAATTAATTAAACTTTTACAACTTTTTTATACAGAACCTTATTATTTGTTTGTATTCTTAAAATATAAACTCCCGAAGCAAAAGGAAGATTCAACGTAAGTCCATTTTGGAAATTAGTGTTCATGGTTTTTGAGATGAATTTTCCATTGGCATTCAACACATCTATGGAATGAATCAATGTGCCAAATGCTGCCGTTACATATACTTTACCATCAAGCGATGCGGTTGGGAACACCGTTACCAGAATATTGGTTTTGTGCACTCACATTCAAATTCACATTCAATAAACTATCCGAAGCAATTAGAATAGGAG
>Ga0194047_10001075_pt1 | contig 17238 bp, 15 predicted proteins | sample JunL225m_MetaG_2_FD_160070 | JGI IMG/M metagenome (GOLD analysis project Ga0194047, IMG submission 160070) | Anoxic zone freshwater microbial communities from boreal shield lake in IISD Experimental Lakes Area, Ontario, Canada - Jun2016-L221-5m | ecosystem: Environmental > Aquatic > Freshwater... | reverse complement strand
CTTGAAATTCTTTATTCAAAAATTTTTACCGGGCGGAAAAGAATTGATTGCCGGAGTAAGTGCAAAACAAGAACTCGGACATTTGATCATGTTTGGAATTGGTGGAATTTATGTGGAAGTTTTAAAAGATGTAACTTTTAAAATATCACCTGTAACAAAACTCGAAGCTTCAGAAATGTTGTCGACAATCAAAGCCTCAAAACTTTTAGATGGTGTTCGTGGTGAAAAAGGAATTCATAAAGAAAGTGTGATAGAAATTATCCAACGCTTATCTCAACTTGTAACAGATTTTCCTGAAATCCAGGAAATGGATCTTAATCCGATCATGGCATTTGAAGACAAAGCTTTTGTTGTTGACGCGAGGATAAAATTGTAAGTAAAAAAGTAAAAATTAAAAAGGCAAAAAGAAGTAATGACTATGAACAAAGATTTAGGTGACAGATTATTTGAGTTTGCTGTAAGTGTAATAAAATGCTTAAGGAAAATCGAGAATTCTACTGAAGCTTCTGTAATCAAATATCAACTTACTAAATCTTCAACATCAAGTGGTGCAAATTATGAAGAAGCACAAGCAGCGTCTTCGCGTGCCGACTTCAAAAATAAGATCAACATCTCGTTAAGAGAAATAAGGGAATCAAATTATTGGTTAAGAATAATGAAAAGAATTGAAATTGGAGAAACAGAAATGAGAGGTTTTTTAATCAATGAGTCAGATGAATTGAAAAAAATATTAGGTTCAATAGCAAGTAAAATAACAGAGAAAAAATGAAGCAAATCCAAAACTTTTTAATTTTTACTTTATAATTTTTAATTCTAAAATATCTAACATGGCATATAAAATACAAACAGCAAAATTGATGAAGGAAATAATGGGAAATTATTTTCTTGGTATGAAAGACACCACTAAAAAATATGCATGGTGTACAAGTGTTGGTCCGGCTGAATTATTACGTTCGTTTGGATTTGAAGTTCATTTCCCTGAGAACCACGGTGCATTACTTGGAGCTACCAGAACTGCCGGAGATCTAATTCCTGAATCGTCAAAACTTGGATACTCTAATGATATATGCTCTTATTTAACTGCAGATATTGGATCATATTTAACAAAGAAAACACCACTTACAGAACACTACGGATTGGAAGGTCCACCAAAACCTGATCTGATAGTTTACAATACAAATCAATGCCGTGAAGTGCAAGATTGGTTTACATATTTTGGAAGAGAATTAGATTGTCCAACTTTTGGAATAAACCCTCCCCGACATGTTGATGAAGTTACCAAAGAAGAAATAGATGATGTTGCGGCACAGTTCAAAGAATTGATTCCATTATGCGAAAAAGTTACAGGTTTAAAATTTGATATCGACCGCTTTCGTGAGACTTTAAAATTAAGTAAAGAAGCTACTGACCTTTGGAAAAAAGTTTTATGGACCGCAAGTGTATCACCTGCTCCATTAAGTTTTTTTGATGCTACTATTCACATGGGACCAATTGTAGTTTTGCGTGGAACACAAATTGCCAAAGATTATTATACTACACTCCTAAAGGAACTTGAAGGTAACGTTAATAATGGTATAGGATTTTTGGAAGAAGAACGTTGCAGAATTTATTGGGACGGAATGCCAATCTGGGGAAAGTTAAGATCAATGTCGGATTTGTTCATTCAAAACAATGCAGCAGTTGTTGCTTCAACTTATTGCAATAGTTGGGTGTTCGATTCATTTGATGAAAAAGATCCTTTTGCATCATCAGCAAAAGCATACACTGAAATTTTTATAAATAGAAGTGAAGCAGCTAAAGAAAAAATTCTCGCTCAGCTTGTGAAAGATTTTCGCATTGACGGGATGATTTTTCATGATGCAAAAACTTGTGCGAATAATTCAAATAACCGGTTTGGAATGCCTCAGAGAATTACCGAAAAATTAGGAATCCCTACTCTTGTTATTGAAGCCGACTTATGTGACCTGAGGTTTTATTCTGAAGGACAAAGTATCACCAAAATTGAAACTTTTTTAGAGCAAATAGAAAGTGCGAAAATGTTAATTCATTAATATTCTTTTTACGAATTACAATTTAACTAGTTAATAAAAATAATATCATCATGAGTGAAAAAAAATCTTTTGAAACCCGGATATTCAAACTTTCCACAGGCGAAAAGGTAGACTCTCATATTATAGAAAAACTTATTGAAAATTCGTGTCACTACGTGAAATATGTTGTAGTGAATAAAGATGAAAATGAAAATCCTGTTGCATTACTTTTTCCAAATAAAAAATTATTCGACAATCCAAATTATAACTTATCACCTGAAGAAGGATGTTTTTGTCCGAGAAATTTAGATGAATTAGGGAAATGTTTAACAGGCTGCTTGAAATTAGTAAATCGTGTAATCGAGAATGATGCTGATAAAATAAAATTTACCTCCATCATTAATATTTCTCTACCTGATGACGAAAAAGAATTTTCACAGGAAGCTATCATCGAAAAATACAAAAAACTACTTCAAAAAATGCACATAAATAATGTTCCTGCGGATGAAGAAGTATACATTATCAGAAACATCTAAATAATCGATCAATTTCTGAAATAACATAAATAAATAATAATAATTTGATGGAAAATATAAAACAAATAAAAGTCGGGGTTGTAGGTTTGGGACCGGTGGGAATGATCCTCGCTGTTAAACTCAAAGAAGCAGGTTGCGATGTTGCTATTTGTGATAAGGACGATTTTAAACTTAAAAAAATTCGTGATGAAGGAATAGTGCTCGAACATATTATCGAATCAACAACACGCTTCGAAAATGTTTACGATTCTGTTAGCGATATGCGTCACCTGGATCTTGATTATTTAGTATTTTCTTTAAAATCATATCAAACAACCGGTGCAATCAAAGAAGCTGAATTGTTAAACTCAGATAAAATTACTTTTATCGCAGCACAAAACGGAATTGATACAGAACAAATCATTTCATCAACTTTCGGAGAATCGAAAACTTTGCGTATGATTATCAATTATGCAGGAAATCTTGCTTCACCAAATACCGCTAGAGTTTCATTTTTTACTCCTCCAAATTATATCGGTTCTGTTGATGATAGTAGAACAAAAGAATCTCAACAATTTGCCGACATTTTAAATTCTATTGATTTTTTCACAGAGAGCATCGGTTCATTTGAACTCTCAAAACGCATTTGGGAAAAAACAATTTTGAATGCTTCGCTTAGTGCGCTTTGTGGTGTTGGAAGATTAACAATGGCTGAAGCTATGGCTGACGAAGATACTGTTGAACTTATAGAGCAGATCATCAACGAAGGAATCGATGTAGCCGAAAAAGAAAAAATTCGTTTCCCTGATGACTTTGTTAGAAAGTGTATGCAATATCTAAAAAAAGGTGGCGATCACTTTCCATCATTAGCAGTAGATATTATCAACAACCGACAAACTGAAATAGATTATTTTAATGGAAAAATTGTTGAATACGGTAAAAAACATTACGTAAAAACATCGCTCAATCTTGCCTTTACAAATATGGTAAAAGCAATGACCAACAAAAATGTGATGAACAGAATGCCGGGTGTTGAAGGCGAAGTAAATAAAAAAATATTAAGCAAAGGGTTGGTTGAAAAAAATCGTTCTACAATTTATTTCAAAGAACAAGATTGTTTCCTTGGAATAGATCTTGGATCGGCTTTCACAAAATTTGTTGTGATAGATGAGAAAGGGAAAACAGTATTCAGATATATTTTACAAACAATGAATAAAGACAGACATGCAATGAAACATGTACTGCAATCTATTCATTCAACCTTTAATATTAAATACAGTTGTGCAACCGGCTACGGCAGAAAACATTTTACTGAAACAGATATTATTAAAACAGAAATAAATTGTGCTGCAGCCGGAGTATCAATGTTCCATCCAGGAGAAAAAAACATTATCGATATTGGCGGTGAAGACATCAAAGTAATTCATGCAGATATCAATAATCATGTTGCTAATTTTTACATGAATGATAAATGTGCTGCAGGAACAGGATCTTTTTTAGCAGAAATTTCAGAAAGAGCAGAAATTAGTATTTCGGATATGAGCAGCCTTGCAGCGCATTCCGAATATGATAAAGAACTGAACAGCTTCTGTACAGTGTTTGCAAAAACAGAAATCATGAATTGGGTTTTTGATGGCATGAAAAAACAAGATATCGCTCGTGGTATTTATATTTCAATTGCCAATAAAGTTGCAAAAATGAGATTGCTTCCTGGCATTCCAACTTATATGATTGGAGGAGTTATTGAACACCATCCATACTTAAGTAATATCCTCAGTGAAAAATTTAATAAAGAAATAAAAACAATTGAACAGCCTCAACACACTGTTGCTTTTGGTGCAGCTTTATTAGCAAAACAAAACTGGAATGCACATGTTGCAAATTCACAATTAGAAAATGTTAATGTATAATTTGACTTACAAATCGTTTAAAAATAATTTAAAATGAAAGCATACCACAATAAGGAAAAAGGAATTGGAATAATTTACGATGATATATTTTTAGTAAACGGAGCACGTACCCCTTTCGGAAAATTTTGCGGAACTCTTGGGCAAGTATCTCCTATTGATCTTGGAATTTTTTCATCACGAGCAGCAATTGAAAAATCAGGTATAACAGCTCACGATATTGATCAAGCAATAATTGCTAATATCGGACAAGCTTGTGGTGATGCATATTTTCTCCCTCGTCATATTGCATTATTTGCAGGATTGCATGAAGCAGTTCCAGCATTGATGGTTCAAAGAATTTGTGCATCAGGTTTTGAAACAATCATCACTGGATCTGAACAAATTACTCTTGGAAAAGCTGATACCGTTTTATGTTGTGGAACAGAAAATATGTCGCTCGCTCCTACTGTAAGTTTTGGCGGAAGAATGGGATATCCTCTTGGTCAGTTGCAATTTTTAGATATGCTTTGGGTTGCACTTGATGATACCGCTGCAGGTTGTGCAATGGGAAGCACAGCAGAAAATGTTGCGAAAAAATTTGGCATCACAAGAGCCGAAGTTGATGAGTTTGCTTTGCGCTCTTATACGAAAGCATTGGAAGCAACAGCGAGAGGTTTTTTCAAAGATGAAATCGTTGCATTAAATTCAACAGTATTTGAAATAGAAGGTTTAAAATCTCGTAAAGTTAGACTTCCACGTGGCGTTGAAAATTTTATTGCTGACGAAAATGTGAGAGCTACAACATTAGAACAACTTGGAAAACTGACAAGTGTATTTGCAAAAGATGGCGTTCAATCTGCCGGAAATTCAAGTGGAATTGTTGATGGTTCGGCAGCAGTAATTGTTGCAGGAAAAAATTCTGTTCAACAAAAAAATCTTAAACCAATTGCAAAAGTTTTGGCTTCTGCAACTTGTGGAATTGATCCTAAATTTATGGGACTTGGACCTGTGCCCGCTATAAAATTATTGTTAGAAATGACAGGTTTAAAAATTGACGACATCGGACTGATAGAAATCAATGAAGCATTCGGAGCACAATTTATCGGTTGCGAACGCGAACTTGGTTTTGACCGCGAACGTGCAAATGTAAACGGTGGTGCAATTGCTTTTGGACATCCGCTTGCTGCAAGTGGAACGCGTATTTCACTTACACTTGCTCGTACCATGAATGAAAGAAATGTAAAATATGGTATCGGTTCTGCTTGTATCGGTGGTGGACAAGGAACAGCTGTATTGTATGAAAATTGTAATCTCTAAAAACATATGAGCGAAAAAATATTTCAATGGCAAATGACTGAACTGAACAAACCATTTCAGCTTACCGAATGTGCTTTTCCTGAATTAAATGATGGTGAAGTATTAGTTAAAATTGCTGGCTGTGGTGTTTGCCATACCGATATTAGTTTTTGGCATCATGGTGTGCAAACAAAACATGCATTGCCTTTAACACTCGGTCATGAAATTAGCGGAACTGTGATTGCAGGCGATAAAGAATGGATCGGTAAAAACGTAATCATTCCTGCTGTTCTTCCTTGTGGAGAATGTGATTTGTGTAAAAATGATAGAAGCAATATTTGCCGCAACCAATTGATGCCGGGAAATGATTTTCATGGTGGATTTGCATCGCATATAAAAGTTCCTTCAAAATTTTTATGTCCTGTGCCGGATAAAGTTTTAGAAAAATATTCTCTCGAAGAATTATCTGTGATTGCTGATGCTATTTCAACTCCTTATCAAGTTGTAAAAAAATCGGAACTTGTTGAAGGAGATTTTGCAATTGTTATTGGTGTTGGTGGTGTTGGAATTTATGGAGCACAAATAGCAAAAATATTTGGAGCAAAAGTTTTAGCGCTTGATTTAAGTGATGAAAAACTAGCCATCGCAAAACAAAATGGAATTGATGCAACACTTAACATCAAAGGTTTGGATACAAGAACCATCAAAGAAAAAGTAAAAGAGATTGCTAAAGAATTAAAAGCACCAAAAGTTGGTTGGAAGATTTTTGAAATCTCTGGAACAAAACCAGGACAAGATTTAGCATTCAATCTCATCACTTTTGCTTCCACACTTTCTATCGTTGGATTCACTATGGATAAATTGGAAGTGCGCTTAAGTAACCTTATGGCATTTGATGCAAAGCTTATTGGAACATGGGGATGCAAGCCTGAGTTATATCCTGAAGTTGTGGAATTAGTGGCAAACGGAAAATTAAAAATTGATCAGTTTGTTCAAACATTTCCAATGTCGCAAATCAATGAAGTTTTTAATAATACACTCGAACATAAATATACAAAACGTTCGGTTTTAGTTCCCGATTTCAAATAAAAAGTAGAAATAAAATTAAAAATATATTTATGACAGAATTAAAAAATCACAATCTAGTTGACATCGATTACAAAGAAATACTTTTTGAAAAACGCCCGACTTTAGATAAAGACGGAACACCCGTTGACAAATTATTTACAGCATGGATCATCCTTAATAATCCAAAACAATTTAACTCATATACCACTGCCGCAATAAAAGAAATCATCCTTGCATTTCGTCAGGCAAATAATGACAGAAGCGTTGTAGCTGTAGTACTAACAGGAGTTGGAGATAAAGCATTTTGTACAGGTGGAAACACAAAAGAATATGCTGAATATTATTCTGGAAATCCTCAGGAATATTCGCAGTATATGCGTTTGTTCAACGATATGGTTTCAAACATTTTGATGTGTGAAAAACCAGTTGTTTGTCGTGTGAATGGAATGCGAATTGGTGGCGGACAAGAAATTGGAATGGCTTGCGATTTTAGTGTTGCAAGTGATATGGCAAGATTTGGACAAGCTGGTCCGAAACATGGAAGTGCCGCAATTGGAGGAGCAACAGATTTTCTTCCACTTTATGTTGGAGTTGAACGTGCAATGATGTCGTTAACTTTATGTGAACCATGGTCGGCTCATCAGGCATATTATTATGGTGTGATTACAGACATCGCTCCTGTATTAAAAGTTGATGGAAAATTTATTCCAAATCCGATGGTGAACATCGATAAGGTAACTGACGATTTCGGGAAAATTAGTTTTGGTACAATGAAAACCGGTGATGCAATGGCAAAAGCAAAAGAAGTAATTGCAAAAGCCGAAACCGATTTAAGTATGTTGGATAATGCAGTAAATGGATTGATTGCAAAGATCCTTCACACCTTCCCTAATTGCATGAGTAAAACTATCAGCGAAGTTCGTAAATTCAAATTGGAACATTGGGATAAAAACAAAGAAGGAAGTCGTGAGTGGCTTGCATTAAATATGATGAGCGAAGCCAAAGCCGGATTCAAAGCATTTAATGACGGACCAAAAGATGATAGAGAAGTTGATTTCATTTTATTACGTCAATTGCTTTCAGAAGGTCATGAATGGAACGAAGAATTACATCATAAAATTTCTCCTCAATATAAAAATTTGAGTGCATAAAAAAGTTGCCACAGATTACACGGATTTTAAATAATTATATTTAATCTATGAAATCTGTGGCTAAAAAATTTAAACACTTTCGTAATTCGACAATTCGTAAATTATTACATGAGTTACATCAGTTTTTAAATGTAAAATTCATCCTATTCTTGTATCATAAAAACGAATACCATGGCAAAAGTAAAAGGTGAAATTGTAATAAACAACGAACGCTGTAAAGGCTGTCAATTGTGCGTTCCGGTTTGTCAGCAACATACAATAGCAATGTCGGAAAATGTTAATAGCAAAGGTTACAAGTATGCAAGTGTAATTAATGATGATTGCAACGGATGCATCAATTGCGCGTTAATCTGCCCTGATGGCGTGATAACAGTTTACCGCGTGAAAACAAAAGACATGGCTGCTGCATAATCAATTCAAAAAAATAATAATTTTCAGATGAAAGATATCAGGTTAATGAAAGGCAACGAAGCGATAGCTGAGGGTGTCATTCGTGCCGGTTGTGACGGATACTTCGGTTATCCTATCACACCGCAATCGGAAGTGCTCGAATATTTAATGATGAACAAACCTGAAGAAAGAACAGGTATGGTTGTTCTTCAGGCCGAAAGTGAAATTGCTTCAATACACATGGTTTATGGTGGAGCAGGTTGCGGTAAAAGAGTGATGACATCATCCTCTAGTCCCGGAATAAGTTTGATGCAAGAAGGAATTTCTTTTTTAGCAGGAACTGAACTGCCATGTTTATTGTTGAATGTTGTTCGTGGTGGTCCTGGTTTAGGAACGATACAACCTTCACAGTCTGATTATTTTCAGGCAGTGAAAGGTGGAGGACATGGAGATTATAAAATGATCGTGCTTGCTCCTGCTTCTGTTCAGGAAATGTACGACTTTGCAAAACTTGGTTTTGAACTCGCTTTCAAACATCGCATTCAAGTAATGGTTTTATCAGATGGAGCTATTGGACAAATGATGGAAAAAGTTGAACTCGATGAACAAGTTCCAAGATTAACAGATGAAGAAATTGCAATAAAATATCCTTGGGCTACATTGGGAAAACCAACAACTCGCGAAAGAAATATCATCACTTCACTAGATCTGGATCCTGTTAAACAGGAAAAAATAAATATTCATCTACAAGAAAAATTCCGTCATATCGAACAAACTGAAGTACGTTTTGAAAGCTTTATGTGTGAAGATGCCGAATATCTTTTTGTAGCATACGGATCAAGCGCAAGAGTTTGTCAAAAAGCAATTCAACTCGGAAGAGCAAAAGGGATAAAAGTTGGACTGCTACGACCGATCACTTTATTCCCTTATCCAACACAAGAAATTGCAAGATTATCAAAGCAGGTAAAAGGAATATTATCTGTTGAAATGAGTGCCGGACAAATGGTAGAAGATGTGAGATTAGCTGCAAATGGAGCTGTTCCTGTTGAACATTACGGAAGACTTGGAGGAATTATTCCTGCACCCGATGAAGTTTTAAATGTATTAGAAGAAAAATTTATAGCAAAAAACAATCATGGAAGATCAGCTAACTAAAGAATTTATTTGTCAGCCAGAGAATCTCGTTTACGAAAGAACTCACCTGCTGACTGAAAATGCACTTTCCTATTGCCCCGGTTGCGGTCATGGTACTGCTCACCGATTGCTAATGGAAGTGATCGAAGAAATGGGTCTTCAAGAAAACACTATTGGTGTTGCACCGGTTGGTTGTTCGGTTCTTGCATATGATTTTATGAATATTGATATGCAACAAGCTGCTCACGGAAGAGCTCCAGCAGTAGCTACCGGTATCAAAAGATTATTCCCGAACAAAACAGTTTTCACTTACCAAGGTGATGGAGATTTGGCTGCGATCGGAACTGGTGAAACTATTCATGCTTGTAACCGTGGTGAAAATATTACGGTCATTTTTGTGAACAATGGAATTTATGGAATGACCGGAGGACAAATGGCTCCAACTACTTTGCCCGGAATGAAAACAGCAACCTCACCTTTTGGTCGTGATACAAAATCAATGGGATATCCATTAAAGATTACAGAATTAGTTGCACAACTTGGCGGAACATATTATGTAACACGTCAATCTGTTCACACTCCTGCGAATGTTCGTAAAGCAAAAAAAGCTATCGAGAAAGCCATCTCTTATCAGAAACTTGATAAAGGTTTATGTTTTGTAGAGATCGTTTCTAATTGTAATTCTGGTTGGAAAATGACACCGCTTGATTCGAATGTATGGATGGAAGAAAATATGTTCCCTTTCTATCCACTTGGAGATATTAAAGTACCGAAATAGGTTGATAAGTTATTGGGTTATTAAGTTAATAGGTCAACGATAACTCAATAAAAATAACTCAATAACCAAATAACTAATAACTAAAAAAATGACAGAAGAAATAATCATTGCAGGTTTCGGTGGACAAGGTGTTTTATCCATGGGAAAAATTCTTGCTTATTCGGGAATGATGCAAAATAAAGAAGTTAGTTGGATGCCATCATACGGCCCTGAGATGCGTGGTGGAACAGCAAACGTAACGGTTATCATCAGTGACGATAGAATAAGTTCACCGATATTAAATCAATTTGATACTGCCATTATTCTTAATCAGCAGTCGATGGATAAGTTTGAAAAAACAGTTAAAAAAGGTGGCGTATTAATTTACGACCCTAACGGGATTACTCATCATCCAACAAGAACTGATATTAATATTTATACGGTTGCTGCTGTCGATGAAGCTGCAAAAATGGGATCTGCAAAAGTTTTTAATATGCTCATTCTTGGTGCATTTTTAAAATTAAAACCTGTTGTTGACCCTGAATATATCCATAAAGGATTAGAAAAATCTTTGCCTGCTCGTCATCATCATACAATTCCTGATAACGAAAATGCTATTGCAAAAGGAAAAGAAATTGTAATGCCAAAATATTTATTGAATTAATCGTACACTACGAAATACGAATTTTCGAATTACGAAAAAAGTTGCCACAGATTAAATTAATTTATGACAACTTTTTTCATTTTAAGATAGTAAACATGGAAAAAATAAAATTCTCTTACACTCACGATGGCTCCGTTGCTCAAATTATTTTTGACGATGGAAAAGGAAATGTTTTGGATTCAATAATGATGGCAGAATTGCAGAAATTACTTGATTCATTTAAACAGAATAACAATATCAAGCTCATCACATTTGAAGGAGCGGGAAAACATTTTTCATTTGGTGCAAGTGTTGACGAACATCAAAAAGATGCAGCAGCAATCATGCTTAAATCTTTCCATCAACTATTTTACTCTTTAAGGGATTTAGCTATACCAACGATGGCAAAAATAACCGGGCAGTGCCTTGGGGGTGGAATGGAAGTTGCCATTATGTGCAATTTTCTATTTGCCGATAAAACAGCTAAAATGGGACAACCTGAAATTGTATTAGGTGTATTCCCTCCTCCTGCTTCAATTATTTTACCTGAAAAAATAGGATTAGCAAGAGCCGAAGAATTGTTGCTCACAGGAAAAAGTATCTCAGCTGATGAAGCAAAAAATATTGGATTAATCAATGAATTATTTGAAGATAAAAATGCACTTGAAATAGGTGTAAATTCTTTTATCGAAAATTATATTGTACCTCGTAGTGCAAGTTCACTTCGTTATGGGGTAAAAGCATCGCGTGCTAAATTCAATCATATCTTGTCAAACTTTTTACAAAACCTTGAATTGATGTATGTGAATCAATTGATGAATACCAACGATGCAAATGAAGGCATCAATTCGTTCATCGAAAAACGGAAACCTAATTGGAAAAATAATTAATCCTATATTTATGAAGATCATAAAAAATGTTGGCGTAGTTGGTGCCGGAACAATGGGCGCAGCTCTTGCACAAAAATTTGCTCAGGAAAATTTTAACGTAATTCTTGCCGATCGTGAAATGACTTTTGTTGAAAAAGGTTTGACAAATATCAGCAAAATGTTGAATGAAGGAGTTGAGAAAAAAGTATTCACTTCAGAGCAAGTACAAAAATATTTATCTTCAATAAAAGGAACTGCAAATTTTGAAGATTTGAAAGATTGTGATCTTGTTGTTGAAGCAATTTTTGAAAACTTTGATGCAAAAAGTGAACTCTTCAAAAACCTTAGCAATGTTTTAAAATCGGATGCGATTATTGCCACCAATACTTCTTCGTTTTCAATTTCTGAACTCGCCAGTTCGGTAAAAAATCCTGAAAGATTTATTGGATTACATTATTTTTATCATGCGGCAAAAAACCGTTTGGTAGAAATTATTCCCGGAGAAAAATCATCAGAAGAAGTTTTAGAATCTGCAAAAATATTCACAGTTCAATCCGGCAAAGATGCTATCTCGTGCCGCGATGCATATGGTTTTGTTGTGAACAGATTTTTTGTTCCATGGTTAAATGAATCAGCAAGATTGCTTGAAGAAAACGTGGCTAACATTGCAACCATTGATGATGTTTGCATGAAAAGTTTTGGCATCGGAATGGGACCATTTGCATTAATGAATGCAACAGGAGTTCCGGTTGCTTATCACTCACAAAAAACGTTAGAAGTTTACGGGCCACTTTATAAAGTTTCTGAAAAATTAAAAGAGCAAACAGAATTAAAACAAGAATGGAATTTAGAGGGCGAGATTTCTCAGGATGAAAATTTGAGAAAGAATATTAGCGACAGAATGTTTGGCGTAGTATTTTTAGTTTGCTCACAATTGCTTGATGAAAAAGTTTGCCGTGCAGTAGATATCAATCGCGGTGCTCGAATTGGTTTACAATGGAAAAAAGGACCAATTGAAATGATGCAAAAACTTGGAAGTTCAACCGTTAATAAACTGATTGTTGATGTTGCAGATTTTTATCAAACTTCAAAACCATTTTCTGTTGGTGAAGAGTTTTGGAAAATGAGTTACGTTGATCTTCAGAAGAAAAATAATATCGCGGTTATCACCATGAGCCGACCTGAAGATTTAAATGCATTAAATGAAGAAGTGATGCAACAATTGGATGCAAAATTTTCGGATGCTGATGCTGATTCAAACATCGAAACAATTTTTATTACAGGAACAGGAAAAGCTTTTGTTGCCGGTGCTGATATAAAATTCTTTGTAAATCATATCAAGAAAAACACCATCAACGAAATAGAAACTTTCACTGCATACGGACAAAATGTTTGTGCAAAAATCGACAACTCTAAGAAAAAAATTGTTGCAATGATAAATGGACTTGCTCTTGGTGGTGGACTTGAACTTGCTTTATGTGCTGATGTTTTACTGGCAACACCAAAAGCGATGATGGCATTTCCAGAAACAGGAATTGGTATATATCCGGGTTTGGGAGGAACACAACGCAGTGCAAGAAAAATAGGTAAACCGCTAGCAAAATATTTGATTCATACCGGAAAAATGCTTTCAGCTAATGAAGCTTTTGAAATGGGTTTGATAGATGCAATTATTCCTACTGAGGAAGTTTCTGAATTGTTCTCAGGCAAAAAATCAGTTCCTGCAAATAAGGAAATCCACTTAAATGAAAAGTTAAAAGCTATCAATAATTTCTTTGAACAAAACTCAACAGAAAAAATTCTTTCACATCAATTCACTTTTGAAGGAATGAAAGAAGAAGATGCTGAAAAACTTTTTACAACCATAAAACGTAAAGCACCAATTGCTATACAAATTGCTGACAAACTAATTCAGGAAGGCAAAGGTTGCGAATCGGAATTGACACATTTAAAACAAATTTTTTCAACCAAAGATGCATTGCTTGGATTAACTTCTATTGGTAAAAGAGTAGAATATAGCGGAGAATAAAATTTTTATAATTATTAAAACAATGCAGGAAGTATAGGTAACTAGATTTCCTGTTTTTGTTATATTTGGATTTACATTATTTAAAATACTCTTCATTAATCAAAAATTAAAGCTATGAAAAAAGAAACAATCAACTCACTCAACAAAACATTTGAAGAATATGCTTACCAACAAGATGGTATAGATTATTGGCTTGCACGTGAATTGCAAGAACTTTTAGGATATTCAGATTGGCGCAATTTTTTAAACGCAATTGATAAAGCTAAAGAAAGTTGTAAAACCACTGGTGAAGCGGTTTCTGATCATTTCGTTGACGTCAACAAAACGATACCGATGCCAAAAGGTGCGGAGAAAATTATTGACGATATCATGCTTACCAGATATGCCTGTTATCTGATTGCTCAAAATGGCGATCCAAAGAAAGAACAGATTGCATTTGCCCAAAGTTATTTTGCAGTACAAACCCGTAAGCAAGAAATATTAGAAGAACGTATCCAACTGATGGAACGTTTACAAGCAAGAGAAAAATTAGCAGCTACCGAAACTGAATTATCAAAAAATATATTCGAAAGAGGTGTTGATAATAAAGGTTTTGCCAACATTCGCAGCAAAGGTGATTGGGCTTTATTTGGCGGTCACAATACCAGTGACATGAAACGCAAATTAGGTATTGCAGATAACAGACCATTGGCTGATTTTTTACCAACCATAACTATTACTGCCAAACAATTGGCTACAGAAATCACCAACTTTAATGTAAAGAAAAACGACCTAAAAGGTGAAACAAAAATTACAAATGAGCATATCAAAAACAATAAAGATATAAGAGGTCTTTTAGCGAAGAGTGGTATAAAACCGGAGCAATTACCTGCGGAAGAAGACATTAAAAAACTTGAACGAAAAGTAAAATCGGCTGATAAAGAAATCTCAAAGAAAAAACTGAAAAGTAAAAAATGAACGTATAGGTGTAAACTTTAAACTAAAAATATCATGAAATTTTTAAAAAACATAACGAGTGATTTACTTATAGTAAAAAACAATTCTCAATGAGAAATTTCATCATATTATTTTTCGTTCTTTATAATGCTTCAACAGTTTTCAGCCAGAATTCGATTAAAGGTATAATAAAAGACAGCGAAACAAAAGAACCAGTAGTTGGTGCTACAGCACTTGTGCAAGGCTCAAATAATGGAGCAAGAACTGATATCAATGGTTCATTTGAAATAAAAAATATTCCTGACGGAAAACAGATTATCATTTTTAATATTGTTGGCTACGAAAAACGCTTCGATACTTTCAATTTTCCAATTATACAAACCAAACCGATTGAAATTATACTTACCCCAACAGCAGAAGAAATAGAGGAAATTATAGTTTCTTCAACAAGGTCAAACAGAACTATTAACGACATCCCTACAAGAGTAGAAACAATTTCGGGAGAAGAACTCGAAGAAAAAGGAAATATGAAACCCGGTGATATCCGAATGATGCTGAATGAAAGTACAGGAATTCAAACTCAGCAAACTTCAGCAACTAGTTATAACTCAAGTATCCGAATACAGGGACTTGATGGAAAATACACGCAAATATTACGAGACGGTTTGCCATTATATTCAGGATTTTCGGGTGGACTAGGTTTATTACAAATAGTTCCGCTTGATTTAAAACAAGTAGAAGTAATAAAAGGAGCTTCATCAACACTTTATGGAGGGGGTGCTATAGCCGGTTTAGTAAACCTCATTTCTAAAACACCTTCGGAAAAAAGAGAATTGAACTTTATGATAAACGGAACATCTGCTTTAGGTTTAGATGTAAGTGGATTTTATTCTCAGAAATTCAAGAAAGTGGGAACAACAATTTTTACTTCTTACAATTCAGGAACACCTTATGATCCTGCAAACATTGGTCTTACAGCCATTCCAAAATATAATCGGATTACCATAAATCCCAAATTATTTATCTATTTAAATGATAAAACTACAATGAGCATCGGTTTCAATAACACTTTCGAAAACCGAATTGGTGGCGATTTAAAATATATTGAAGGCAATGGCGACAGTACGCATTCCTATTTCGAGAAAAATATCACAAATCGTTTCAGCACTCAATTAGGAATTGATCATAAAATAAATGACGTTTCAAAACTCTGTTTTAAAAACAGCGTGAGTATTTATGACAGATCAATTGAAATTCCGGGCTTTAAGTTCTCAGGAATACAGCAGTCATCTTTTACTGAGATTAACTATAATTATAAAGCAACAAAAATGGAATGGATTGCAGGAGCGAATTTATGGACAGATAAATTTACTCAAAATAAATTTGACACTGCAAAAGTTGTTAATTACAGCCATACAACCATTGGTGCATTTATTCAAAACACCTGGAATGCATCAGAAAAATTTACTCTAGAAACAGGTTTACGTAGCGATTATCAGAACGAATACGGGTTGTTTATTTTGCCAAGAATTTCGGCACTATTAAAAGTTAATCAAAAATTATCGACAAGGCTTGGTGGTGGTTTGGGTTATAAAACACCAGCCGTTTTTACTGAAGATGCTGAACGCATACAATATAGAAATGTATTACCAATTGATGTTTCAAAAACAAAAGCCGAACAATCCTTCGGAGGAAATTTTGATATCAATTATAAAACATCGCTTACCGAAAAAATATTTATGCACGTTAACCTATTATTCTTTTATACACAGGTAAAAAATCCATTGATACTTATGCCCACAATTAATGGGTTAAATGAATTTAAACAACCTAATGGTTTTATTGATACTAAAGGAACTGAAACAAACATTAAACTTACTTATGGAAAGTTTAAACTATTTGTTGGATACACATTTGCAGATGTTAAACAACATTACAACGGGAACATTTCAACTTTCCCATTAGTTGCACAACACAGGCTGAATAATATTTTGATGTACGAAATTGAAGACAAAATAAAAATTGGTTTGGAGGCATATTATTTTAGTCCTCAGAAATTAAATGATGGAACAACAGGAAATGAGTATTGGATTTTCGGAGTGATGGTTGAAAGGTTATGGGAACATTTTTCAATCTTTGCTAACTTCGAAAATTATAGTGATACCAGGCAATCAAAGTTCGGCCCCATATATACAGGAACTATTACAAATCCAGTGTTTAAAGACATATATGCACCAGTTGACGGATTTGTATTTAATGGAGGCATGAAAGTGAAATTATAATATCAAACATAAAATAAATATCATCCAAGTTTGTACATACTCATTTTCTTGGGGATATTATTTGAGAAACAAATTAAGCATCTGTATTAATTTCGTTGCACACTAAATTTATTGATATTTTTTTTTACTGATTCATGAAAAAAGCTCTTAAAATTTTTCTGCTATTCATATCATCAATTATACTTATTGCCGGAGGTTTTGCTTTATACCTTTATGCAAATACTTCAGTAATGAAAAATTACTTCGTTG